>Ga0210079_1000018_pt1 | contig 20855 bp, 22 predicted proteins | sample White_CordA_D2_FD_185587 | JGI IMG/M metagenome (GOLD analysis project Ga0210079, IMG submission 185587) | Wetland microbial communities from the San Francisco Bay, California, USA, that impact long-term carbon sequestration - White_CordA_D2... | ecosystem: Environmental > Aquatic > Marine >...
TTTTTCGCGTCCCGTGTCCCACGTCCCGTGGTTTTCGCACTTCGCACCTCGCACCTCGCACCTCGGTGGTCTAATGTCCCAACATGTGTCCCGATCCGCAACGCTGATGGTCGTCTGCACCGCCCACTTCCTGATGCCCTTCATGATGTCGGCGGTCGGGGTAGCGTTGCCGGCAATCGGCCGTGACTTCAATGCCAGTGCCATGCAGCTGGGCCTGGTGGAAACCAGCTACGTCCTCTCCGCCTCGATCTTCCTTCTGGCGATGGGTCGCATGGGCGACATCCATGGCCGCCGCAAGGTCTTCCAGTACGGGATCGTCGCTTTCACCGTCGCCGGCGGGCTGCTCTCCCAAGCTTGGTCAATCGAGTCAATGATCGTCATGCGCTTTCTGCAGGGGATGGGTGGCTCGATGGTCATGGCGACCACCTTCGCCATCGTTGTCTCGGTGTTCCCGCCGGAAGAACGCGGCAAGGCCCTTGGCATTGCTGTCGCCAGCGTCTATGCCGGCATTTCCTGCGGCCCTTTCATTGGCGGCGCCCTGGTCACCGCGTTCGGTTGGCGGTCGATCTTCTACCTGGCCGTACCCCTCGGAGCGATCACCTTTGCCACCAGCTGTGCCAAGCTGCGTGGCGAATGGGCGGAGTCCCGCGGCGAGCCCTTCGACTGGCGTGGCAGCCTGGTGTACGCCGCGGCCATTCTGATGCTGATCACCGGAGCGTCCAATCTCGACCAGGGATGGTGGGCCTGGACCCTGACGGCAGGAGGAGCGGCAGGCCTGGTTCACTTCCTGATTCTGGAAGCGCGCACCGAGTACCCGGTCCTCAATGTCAACCTGCTGCGCAACAATCGCGTCTTCGCCTTCTCCAACCTGGCCGCCCTGCTCAACTATGCGGCGACCTTCGGCGTCACTTTTTTCCTGAGCCTCTACCTTCAGTACGTCAAAGGGCTTAACCCGCGCGAAGCCGGCACCATCCTGATTCTCCAGCCGATCATCCAGGCGATCTTTTCACCCTTGTGCGGCCGACTTGCCGACCGTTTTTCCGCACCGGCGGTTGCAACCATCGGCATGGGCCTCTGCGCAACCGGTCTCGGCATTGCCGCGACCATCACCGCGACCTCGCCGATCAGCCTGGTCCTGGGGACCCTGGTGACTCTCGGCCTCGGTTTCGCGCTCTTCTCGTCGCCGAATATCAGTGTCATCATGGGCAGCATCCCGACCCGCTACCTCGGTGTCGCCTCCGGACTCAACAGCACCATGCGCACCTTGGGCATGATGGCCAGCATGACCGTCATCACCATCATCTTCTCCATCTTCATGGGCGGCCAGGCCGTCACGCTGCAAACCCAGGGACTCTTCCTCGACAGCATGCGGACCGCCCTGCTGACTTTCTCGGCGCTGTGCTGTATCGGTATTTTTTTCTCGTTCGGCCGGATTCGCAAATAAAATCTGCACGGCAGGTTCCTTACAGTGACTTCAGGGACATTCGTGCAAGCCGTGTTAAGATTAAAGGCCGAATCTGCGAAATTTATCTGGAGAGGTCATGAAAACCGATCGCCCTGACATATCCCCGCTTTTTCTCAGCCAGTTTGAAGTCGATGAGGCCGTGCCCTTCAAGCGCCACCTTAATCGCCTGGAGGTAGAGATCGGCAAAGAGGACTACAGCCATCTCAAGCGGGTTGAACTGCTCGACGATATGCCGGGTGACGAACATTTTGCGGCCATGGACGAGATTACCGAGCGCCTGTTGAAGTCGACGCAGAACAATTACAACCGGGAGCTTCTCAAGCGCCTGTGTGCCCGCATCTATCTCGACACCGATCATTATGCCATCTATTACCGCCTGCCCGACCGTTGCCTGCGCTTTGTCGCGGCATGGCGCGAGGCGGTTCTCGAGAAGTTTTTCTCCGCCGTACCAACCGAAGACTGTGGATGGCACCCGTGCGGGAAATCCCTGCCGGAATTCGAAGGGCGGTACCTGCCGGATGCGGCTGGCGGCGCATTGCTGCTGCGCCACCGGCAAAACGATGTCCGTCGTCGATCGCCACTGATCACAGCAAGTCATGGTCCCTACGATCCGCATACCCTGGAAGTGGCCCTCTACTTTCTGCGCACCGGCAAGGGTGGCTCGGCACTGATCAATCTCGGTTTTGCCGGTCGTGAGCCCCTGACTGACGAGAATCTCAGGCAACTCGAGGCCTGGGGCGTCCCGCTCAACCCGAGCAACATCGACGTCATCTATCCGTATATCGATGAACATGGCCACCCCTGCTGCTACAAACTCGAAGAAGGGCTGCCGCATTTCATCGCCGAACTGGGCATGGAGCTGCCGGACCTGGTTATCGATGTACACGGCTGCGTAGGAACCTTCAGCGAAGACCGGCGGGTCGTGGTTGGCCTCGGCGGTCTGCCACCCTACCTGGACCCGAACGAAGTCGGCTCTTTCCTCAAGGAAGAAGGGGTCCTGTTTTTACAGCCGAACGATCTCCTGCGTGAAGGATTGAACCTGGTCAGGGAACTCTCCGACGAAATGTACGTGCAGTTCTGTGCAGGAGCTCACCTCTGCTACAACTTTGCGCTGCTCGGCCGCATGCAGCTACTCGGTTTCCAGGTCGACCCGAAGACCGATATCGACAGCCTGCTTGACGGAGAGGAACGTGCCTTCCTGCCCAGGGAGGACCTGCGCTGGATTCCCGGCGCCGGAGCAAACGCCCTGCAGCGTATCGCCCTGAAAAAACTCAATCCGGGCTCCCGGTGCCTGCACGTCGAAATCCCAACCGCCGTGCGCCGCAAGATGGTACTCAAACTCCGCTCACTGGAGATCGAATCGTCGCTGGATGCCAGCGGGTTATAATTTTTGTGGATTTACAGTTTTAGTGCGAAAACAAAGGGCTGCCGATTGGCAGCCCTTTGTGATTGTTTTTTGCTACGTCTTCTTTCAGTAGATCACGATGTAGCCATGCTCCGTCGCAATCTTGGAAATTTCCAGGACATCGTTAATCTGGTACGATTCGCCATCGAGTACGAAAGTGTACCCGCCCTCCGGGTTTTCCTTGGCCAGCTCGATCAGCGATTCAAAGCTGGCGGTCTTGACCATGGTCATCTCTTTTCCTCCACAGGCCAGTACCCTATGACCCTTAAACTATCGCACCTTGCTGGTTCTTTGACGCGTCAGCGGCGTTGCGCCCTCAGCCGAGTAGCTAAGGCTGGGCAGCTGAAGACGCGCCTTGCTGACACGCCAAATCCCTGCGCAATCTTGCGAAATCCTAAAGGTTACAGGGTACTAAAGCAGCGACATTGCTTCTTCATGTAGTTGACGACTGGCCGCGGCAACCACAAATCCGCCGGCCACCGGGCTCTTGCCCCGGGCATCGGTGACCACGCCGCCGGCCGCTTCGATGATCGGGATCAGGGGCACGATATCATATGGCTGCAGGGTATCCTCCACCACCAGGTCGATCTGACCGAGCGCCAGCATGCAATAGGCATAGCAGTCGCCGCCGAAGCGCTGCAGGCGCGCTTTGGCCGCGATGCGGCGGAAGGCGGCGAGGTGGGTTTGATCGATAAACATGCTTTCGTGCGTGCAGTACAGGGTGGCATCCTCGAGACGTTCAGTCGACCGGGTTTTCAGCGCGACGGTCTTGCCCTGTTGCCGCAGGGCACCTCCGGCAGCACTGCCAAAGAAGAGTTCCCCGGTCGCCGGCTGGTACATCAGCCCAGCCAGGGCACGATCGCCCTGTTGCAGCCCGAGCAGGATTCCCCAGGTCGGGAAGCCGCTGATAAACGCCTTGGTGCCGTCGATCGGATCGATCACCCAGTTGACGTCCGAGCTGCCGAGCGTGACACCTTGTTCTTCGCCGATGATTCCGAAGTCGGGGAACCGGCGGCCAAGCTCTTCGCGCAGGAAGGCTTCCACAGCACGGTCGGCAGAGGTCACCGGATCGAAACCACCCTGACCAAGCTTGTTGTCGACCTCGAGAGGCTGGCGGAAATACCGCAGGGCAATGTTCCCCGCTCCCGGAATAACCTGCTGTGCAAACAGCAGCGCCCTGGCTATTTCATCGGCCGTCAAGTTTGTCTGATTGTCTGTGTCCATACGGGCAGAATCTCACAATGGCAGGTTTCACTTCGGGGTATTCTACAGGAAAGCCGGTTGATCTTCAAAAAAAACTGGAACCGGGTCAGTTAACCACTGATGAACACGAATCGACGCAGATAAACCATAAAAACTCAGATAAGGTTAAAAGCAAAACGCTCTTTATTGCTGTCGATCTTATCGCTGTTCATCTGTACTTATCTGGGGTTTTCTAAAGCATTCTTTTGCCGTAGCGGCTGACAGACGGGAAGACGCTACTGCCTCGCCAGGCGGATGTTCTCCACTTCGAACTCGAAGTTGCTGCGCCAGGGGTTGATATCGAGGCCACCGCGTCGGGTGTAGCGGGCATAGACGGTGAGCTTCTGCGGCTGGCAGAAACGCATCAGGTCGCAGTAAATGCGCTCGACGCACTGCTCGTGGAACTCGTTGTGCTGGCGGAAGGAAACCAGGTAGCGCAGCAGGGCTTCACGGTCGATCTTGTCCCCCTGGTAGTAAATCAGGACGCTGCCCCAGTCCGGCTGGTCGGTCACCAGGCAGTTGCTTTTCAGCAGGTGGCTGCACAGGGTTTCGCTGACCTGTTGCCTCGGGTCTGCAGCCCCCTCGAGCAGACCGGCCTCCAGGGAATAGCTTTCTATCGCAATATCGAGATGATCGAGGCACTCGCCCGGCAGGAGGGAAAATTCTTCGTTGGCAAACTCCTCCGGACCGATCAGGCGGATATCCACCGGCCAACCGGCAGCTCCGGTCAGGTCCTGGCTGAGCAGCGCGCGCACCGTCTCGAAATCATCGAAACGGGTCTGGTTGAATGAGTTGAGATAGAGTTTGAAGGATTTTGATTCGATCAGGAAAGGTGATTCGCAAGGGATGCGGAATTCACCCATCGCCACCACCGGCTTGCCCTTCTTGGTCAGCCATGACATTTCGTAGGCGTTCCAGATATCGACGCCGTGAAACGGCAGCGGATCGGACAGCCCGAGCTCGGCACGCTTGAGCTTGCGCGGCACCGGGCAGAGCAGGCCGGGGTCGTACTCCGACTTGTAAACGGTGGTTTTGCCGAGCGGCAACTGGTCTGTGAAGTCATGCATGATATCTTTACTTTGCCAGAACAGGCGATGATTTCAACTTAAAAGCAGCACGGGCCGACTTTAACAGCCCTATAACCCAAAAAAGCTTAGCCACCAGGGCACCAAGAGACGGAGTAAACTTTTGAGTTTTCTTCAAAACAATAATGTTGTGCGATGGAAAATATTGATCTTTACCCTGAAACATGAATGACTTAGTGCCTTTTTGGCAAACAAAACTTTTTTTGATTATAAGGCCGGACTTTAAAGCGTCGAGTTATCAGTGCTTCAAAGCCGTGAAGTTTGCCTGTCTGCCATGATGCGGGCTCTTTGTCGGGAGATTCCTTGCTGAGCGGCAAGCCTTTCCGCAGGTCCTGGCCGAGAGGTATGACGGCATCAACCCGGTAGCCCCGCGCTGCAATCAGCTCCTGCAATTCCCTGACCCGGTCGTCCGGATGCGGGTGCGATGCCAACAGGTAAGGGATACGGCTGCCGGCATCTTTGCCGACCCGGGCGAAAAAGTCGGTGGCGCCGCCGGCGTGACCGTAACCGGCCACCAGCAGCTCGAGACCGAAGCGATCGGCAGCCGACTCCTGCTCGCGGGAGTAGTGGCTTTCACTAACCAGGAAGAATTTACTGGCAAGGTCGCTGGCCGCGCTGTCCTGACCGAACAGGATGATCGCCGCCACGGTCAGGCCGAGTCCACGACCCAGGCGACGCAGGTGGTCGCGATGGGCATAGTGACCCAACTCATGGGCCAGCACCATCGCCACTTCATTCTCCGATTCGGCCTGTTTGAGCAGGCCGGAAAAAACCACGATGTGCCCCCCCGGCAGGGCCAGGGCATTGATCTGCTCGTTTTCAACCACCTGTGCCTGGAAACGGTATTCGTGAAGCGGGGAATCGGCAGGCAGGCTGTCGAGTAAAGGTTGGAGGAGCCGCTGCAGAGACTCATTTTCAAGCGCATCCATGCGCCCGATAAAATGCTCACCGAGCCAGACTTCCGCACTCACCGGGATCTTTGCCACGGCGATATCGGTGCTCACGCCGAGCGACAGGTAAAAAATCAGGGCCAGCAGCACCAACCCGCCGACCAGCCAGCCGAGTTCCGCCAGAGGATGGGTTTTTGAGACGTTAACATTGCCTTCGATGTGCTTGGGAGTAAATTTCACGGTCGGTTCATGACCACTGCGGTGCCGTAGGCAAGGGTTTCAATGCTGCCGATGCTGTTCTTCTTATTTGCCGAACGACCGATCGTCGAGGTCTCCAGGCGCAGATTGACAATCATGTGCGCCCCCCTGGTACGGGCTTCCTCTTTCATGCGCAGGATCGCCTCCCGGCGGGCGCGGTCGATCAACGACTCGTAGGCCTTGACTCGGCCACCGAAGATGTTGCGCAGGATCGCCAGCAGACGCTTGAAGTAGTCGTTGGACACCACCGTGCTGCCGTTGACCAAAAAGGAGGTCCTGACGGCACCCTCGGCGAAGCGCCCCTCGGCATTGACGACCATCAGCTTGACCAGCTCTTGCTCGCGTTTGATGATCGATTTGTAGTGGCGCTTCTCGGCAATGGTGCCGCAGCTATAGCCGATCACCATCAAGGCCAGGAAGAGCGAAAGGTCGGGATATCTGTAAATAATCTCCAGCATGGTCTGCGCCTATTCGACCCGCACCGCGGTGCCGTAAGCGAAGAGTTCGGCGGCACCCTGGGCCACCGAGGACGTGGCAAAACGGATATTGATGACCGCGTTGCCGCCAAGCTGCCGGGCCTGCTCGGCCATCCGGTCCATTGCCTCCTGCCGCGACTCCTGGAGCAGCTCGGTGTAACCCTTCAATTCACCACCAACCAGGTTCTTCAACCCGGCCATCATATCGCGACCAAGATGCTTGGCACGTACAGTGCTGCCCTGGACGATGCCGAAATGTTCAACAATCTTCTTGCCGGGCACGCTGCCGACGTTGGTCAGAATCATAAAAAACCCCTTGCAATGATAATGGTCAGCTTAAACCGTCAACTTTAAGAGTTTGTCGTTCCTTACAGCTCTAAGCCGACGGCTCTATTCTGCAGTTTCTCCCATCAGTTTGGCAAGCATATCCGACAGGCTGGCATTTTCGTCACCTTCGGTGAGGTGAAATCCGACCCGTGCTTCGTCCTGGCGCACCGTTTCGGGAATTTCGCCCAGGAAGCGACTCGGTTCGCGCGGTTCGGTCTTGCCGTACTTCATGCGTCCATCGGCATGCAAAATCGTCAGTTTCTCCCGGGCCCGGGTGATGCCGACATAACAGAGCCGACGCTCCTCATCGACGTCGAAGGTCTCCGAGACCGATTTTCTGTGCGGCAGGAACCCCTCTTCGAAGCCGGGCATGAAGACGTGGGGAAACTCCAGCCCCTTGCTTGAATGCAGGCTCATCAGCACCACCGCGTCCTGGGCCAGCTTTTTCTCCTTGCTGTCCGAGCCCGGCTCGTCACGATCGAGCAGGGCGACTTTTTCCAGGAACCCGGAGAGAGTCGGCTTGCCATTACGCCCCTCGTAGGTGGCGAGCGCATTGATCACCTCGTGGAGGTTCTCGATGCGACGCTCAATCTTCTCGCGTGAATCGGGTTCGCGGCGCAGTTCATCCTCGAAGCCGATTGCGGCAAACAGTTGCCTGGCCGTCGCGGCAAGGCGGCTGCCGCCGTGGAAGCTGCGCTTGTGTTCCTCGATCAGGGTGACGAATTTTTCCAGGGCCACGGTAGCTGTGCTGTTGATACTGCCAATTGTGCTGGCACGACGAATCACTTTCCAGAGCGGCTCCCGGCTGGTGACCGAGGTGCGGATCAACAGGTCGGCGGTGGTGCGCCCGATGCCGCGGCGCGGATAGTTGAGAATCCGCAGCAGGTTGACCTCGTCAAACGGGTTGACGATGAAACACAGGTAGGCAATGGCGTCCTTGACCTCCCTGCGATCGAAGAACTGCTGGCCACCGATCAGCACGTAGGGGATGTCTGCAAAACGCAGCTCCTGCTCAAAGACCAGGGTCTGGGCGTTGGTGCGGACCAGGATCGCGTGGTCCCGGTACGCCATGCGCCGCTCGCGTTTGTTGTGATGAATGCGCTCGATCACCGCACGGGCTTCATCCTCGGCATCGACGCACTTGACCACGCCGATCTTCTCCCCCTCTGCGCCGGCGGTCCAGAGCGCCTTGTCCTTGCGCTTGCGGTTATTTTTGATCACCGTGTTGGCAGCATTCAGGATGTGCCCGGTGGAGCGGTAATTCTGCTCCAGCTTGACCACCTGTGCACCGGCAAAGTGGCGCTCGAAGTCGAGGATGTTGCCCGGCTCGGCGCCGCGCCAGCCATAGACCGACTGGTCGTCGTCGCCGACCACGCAGAAGTTGTTCCATCGCGCCGCCAGCCGTCGCATCAGGGTGAACTGGGCGGCGTTGGTGTCCTGGTATTCATCGACCATGATGTAGCGGAAACGCTCCTGGTATCGCGCCTGGACTTCGGGGAAGGTGTCGAAAAGGCGCACCACGAGCATGATCAGATCATCGAAATCGACCGCGTTGTAACTCTTCAGGCTCTTCTGGTACTCCGGATAAACGGCTTGTGCCATCTCGCCGATCAGGTCACCCTTCATGAACGGCCCGAACTTCTCCGGTGGCAGCAGCCGGTTTTTCGCATCGGAGATCTTCCACAGGATCGTATCGGCTTTCAGGCCGTGCTCCGGGTCGATATCGTTCATCAGGTCCTTGATCAGGCGCTGCTGGTCGGAGGCTCCGTAAATACTGAAGTTGCGCTTGTAGCCAAGGTGTTCGATGTCGGCTCGCAAAATACCGCAGCAAAGGGCATGAAAGGTCGAGACCTGGATGCGCCCGGCCCTGGTTTTACCGACCAGGCTGGCGACCCGTTCCTGCATCTCGCGGGCGGCCTTGTTGGTAAAAGTGACCGCCAGAACATGCTCCGGATCAACTTTTTTTTCTCCGACCAGGTGCGCGACGCGGTGGGTGACCACCTTGGTCTTGCCGGAACCGGCGCCGGCAAGGAGCAGCAATGGCCCTTCGGTATGCAGAACGGCTTCAAGCTGTTGAGGATTAAGCTCCGACAGGCTCATGCAAAGGCCTCGATGAATGGCAGAATGACAGAAAAATCCCCACCGCAGGATGCGGTAGGATCGCAATTTGAAGTCAAGTTATCTCCCTGGAATTCAGCGGAATGTCAGGCTGGAAATACCTGGCAGGATAGTATGGAAATTGATGACAAAAAGCAAGGAAATCCGGGGCTGGAGATGGAGATGTTAGCCGGTTGATCCTTTAAGGAATCGGGCCCTGCCAGCGGCCAGCCACTAGGCTCGATTCACAACCGGTTATAACCGTTTAACGCCGCAACCCGGTACGCCTCGGCCATGGTGGGGTAATTGAAAGTCGTGTTTATGAAATACTTGATGTTGTTGTGCGGAGCGGGCTGGGCCATGATCGCCTGGCCGATATGCAGGATTTCCGTGGCGCTGTGACCAAAGCAGTGGATACCAAGGATCTCCAGCGTTTCGCGGTGGAAGAGCAGCTTGAGCATGCCGGCCTTGTGCGCGGTGATCTGGCCGCGGGCCAGGTTGCGGAAAAAAGATCGTCCGACTTCATAGGGGATGCGCTGCTCGGTCAATTCGCGCTCGGTGCCGCCGAGACAGCTGATCTCTGGCAGGGTGTAGATACCGGTCGGGATATCCCGGACCAGGCGTTCGTCACAAAAGCCTTCGGCAATATGGGTCCCGGCAAACCGGCCCTGGTCGTAGGCGGCACTGGCCAGGTTGGGGAAGCCGACGATGTCGCCGACCGCGTAGATATGCGGTTGCACTGTCTGGTAAGTCTCGTTGACAGCGAGATTTCCGCGATGGTCCGGCTCAATACCGAGGGCCTCAAGGCCCATACCTTGGGAGTTTCCGGTGCGGCCGTTGGCCCATAGCAGCATGTCCGACTTGATCACCTTGCCGGTCTTCAGGTGCAGGACCACACCGCTGTCATTGACCTCGACCCGCTCGTATTCCTCGTTCTGGCGGATCAACACGCCCTGTTCATCGCGCATGTAGTAGCTCAGCGCACTGCTGATCTCGTCGTCGAGATATTCAAGCAGGCGTTCGCGGGTATTGACCAGGTTGACCTTGATGCCGATATTCTTGAAAGCCGAGGCATACTCGCAGCCGATCACTCCGGCACCGTACACGGTCAGGGTTCCGGGCAGGTCATCCATCTTCAGAATCGTATCGCTGTCCACCACGCGGGGGTTGTCGAAAGGCACATCTTCGGGATGGTAGGGGTGCGAACCGCTGGCTATGACGAAATGATCGGCCGTCATCTGTCGCAGGTTGCCGGTATCATCCTGCACCTCGACAGTATGCGGGTCGGTAAAACGGGCATGACCGGCAATGATCGTGATGTGGTTGCGTTCATAAAAGTCTTCGCGATCGCGAACCTGCTGTGTGACCACGTCGCTGATCGCATCCATCAGATCATCACGGGTCACCCGGCCGGGATGACGACCGCGGTTGAAAAGGCGGTGTTTCTTGTCTTCAGCATACTGCTGAACCACGTGAATCAGTGCCTTGCTCGGAATCGTGCCCAGATGGGTGCAGCCGCCTCCGACGAGAAAGCGGTTCTCGACAATGGCAACCGACTTGCCCGATTTGGCGAGCATGATTGCCGCCCCCTCGCCGCCCGGGCCGCTGCCGACAACAATCGTATCAAAATGGTTTTTCAGAGTGTCCATAACAGCTCAACGTTTCATTAAAGGCACTGCCCTTAGGATAAATGAATCTGGAAACTTTGCAACCGCTTGATTATCCTGGGCAGGAAGAATTAAGCTGCAGCCATTTTAGGTTTTCGCGTCCCTCGGCCCTCGTTCCGTGTCCCGATTTTTCTGGTAAACTGTTGAAGTCACTTACCAACCACAACGACAGGCGTCAACATGGCCGATAACAAACTCAACAGACACCGGGCCTTTCTCAAGGACAGCCTGCGCCTGCAGATCGATTTCTCACAAACCGATCAGAGCCGGGGCGTGGAGCCACCACCGCTGCAGAAACCGCCCCGGAAGGATCAGCGACCGATACCGCTGCCCGGACAGGACAGCTTCGACGCGTTGCGCGGCACGGACCTGGTTGACGCGATCAGCCAGCGGCGTAGTCACCGTCACTTTCTCGACCAACCATTATCGCTCGAAGAACTGTCCTGGCTGCTTTGGGCTACCCAGGGGGTCACCGAACTCCTTTCCCCCAGCAGTGCCCTGCGCACGGTGCCATCGGCCGGATGCCGCCACGCCTTTGAAACCTACCTGTTGGCGAGCAATATCGAAACCCTTGAGGTCGGCGTCTACCGCTACTTGCCGGTGGAGCATGCGCTGGTCTTCGAACACCCCGCAGGCGATCTCCCGGCCACGCTGGTCCGGGCGACGCTTGGCCAGAGGTTTGTCGCGGCGGCACCGGCCACCCTGGCCTGGACGGTGATCCCCTATCGCATGGAGTGGCGCTACGACATCGCCGCCCACCGGGTGATTGCCATGGACGTCGGCCACCTGTGCCAGAATCTTTACCTGGCCTGCGCCGCAATCGGTTCCGGCACCTGCGCGATTGCCGCCTATCACCAGGAGCAGATGGATGTCCTGCTCAAGGTCGACGGCGAAGACGAATTCACCATCTACCTGGCTCCCGTCGGCAGAATCCACGTCTAAGCGAGGCCCTTGATGACGGTCAAAATCGGTCTGATCAGTGACGTTCATGCTACTGCCGAGCCCTTGCAGGAGGCTCTAGAGATCTTCAGCGAAGCGCGGGTTGAAGCGATTCTCTGTGCCGGTGATATCACCGGCTACGGCAGACACCTCGAGCAGACCGTGGCCTTACTGATCAAAAGCGGCTGTCGCGCCATCGTTGGCAACCACGACCTGTGGCACCTGAGCTATTTGGAGGATGAAAATCATTTCAACGGGCCAGTCGAAGGATATCTGCGCAGTCTTTACCGAGCCGAGACGTTTGTTTTCGCCAGTAAAACCCTCTACATGGTCCATGCCAGCCCGCCCGATTCGCTGTTGAACGGCATCAGGCTTCTCGATGAGGAAGGCGCTCTGATCAGCGAGCAAGCGGCCGACTGGAGAGATGCTCTTGCAGGAGAGCCCTATGATGTTCTGGTCGTCGGCCATACCCACCAGGTCTTTGCCGAACAATTGGGTAATGTCCTGGTGATTAATCCTGGCAGCACCCTTTTCAACCACACCTGCGCAATCCTCACCCTGCCCGATATGGAGGTGCGCTTCATACCCTTGTCCGGTAAAAAACCGTTGCTGTCTTGGAATTGGGGGATGTTACAGAAACCGTGACGTGTTCCGTAGCTTTTAGCCCGGATATTGCCAGGCCGCGATACCGAGCAACAGCCAACCGAGCAGGAAGGCAATCCCGCCAAACGGGGTGATCATGCCGAGCGGCTTGATCCCGGTCAGGACCATGAGATACAGGGAACCGGAGAAAAGCACGGTACCGAGCAGGATCGTCCAACCGGCGTTGCGGACCGTGGCCGCCTCCGGCATCAGGTGACAGAGGATCCCGATCAGCAACAGGCCCAGGGCATGAACCAGGTGGTACAGGACCCCGGTCTGCCAAACGGCCAGCATCTCCGGCGTCACTTTGGTCTTCAGTCCGTGGGCACCGAATGCGCCGAGCCCGACACCAAGAAAAGCACTCAGACTGCCCAGAACAACAAAAATTTTCATCATCGCCCCCTGTTTTGCCACGAATCAAATCTGAAAAAGCGGATCACATAAGTCAAACTATTCTAACCTAAAGTCCGGTTGACGCAAAGGCAGGCTTGCTCACCCGGTGATCAGGAACACCGGCACAGGTAGTCGGCAACCTTGCTTTTTGAAACCTTCATCAAGCCGCACATCAGGGCGAAGGAAACCTCCTCAAGCCCATAGCTTTGGCACAGGTCCTCGGTCATCTTCATCCAGAGGTGTGCGGTCATCTCCGCATCAGCCAGCGCGCGGTGGAAGGTGCCGTCAGTGTATAGCCCCCTGTAGCGCACCAGGGTTTCCAGTTTGTGGTTGGGCGCGTCAGGATAGATACGTCGCGCGGTCAGCATCGAACAGCCGAACTCCTGGCTGCGCCGGGCACCGATCCGTCGGAATTCGGCATCAAGAAAGCGGCGGTCGAATGATGCATTGTGCGCCACCAGTGGATGATCGCCGATGAAACGGGAGAAATCTCGCATCACCCTGTCAGCCTTTGGAGCCGACTCGACCATCTGGTTGGTAATACCGGTGTAAGATTCGATGAAACTGTTGACCCGGACGCCGGGGTTCATCAGGCTCTGGAAACGGTCGACGACCTCACCCTGCCGCAACATCACGGCACCGATCTCGATTGCCCGGTCACCGTGATCGGGCGAGATACCGCTGGTTTCAAAGTCGAGGACGACAATCGTTTCGGCAGACATTGTAATCATGGGAGACGCTAGCACCTTAAATCCTGGCCAGGAATTTGTCGAGTTGATTGGCGAAGGCCTGTCGGTCAGAAGCGTTCAGGGCTGACGGGCCACCGGTATCGATGCCGCAGCCGCGGAGTTCGTCGAGCATGTTGCGCACAGCGAGGCGCTCCTGGATATTGTCCCGGGTGTAGAGCTCGCCACGCGGGTTGAGAGCATGCCCTTTTCTTGCGATAGCCGCTGCAGCCAGGGGGATATCTGCGGTGACCACCAGGTCACCGGGGCTGAGCAGCTCGACGATCCTGTCATCGGCGACATCAAAACCGGCAGCAACAACCATCGTATCAATATAGGGCGATGGCGGTGTGCGCAGCGGCTGATTGGCCACCAGGGTCAGTTGCACCTGCTTGCGTTCGGCGGCCCGGAACAGGATCTCCTTGATCACCCGGGGACAGGCATCGGCATCAACCCAGATACGCATCATGCCCCTTTCCGGCGTTTGACGGCCGTCTTTTTCGCGACGAACACCACGTGCCGGTAGCCACCACGCCCCGGACGCTCGCTGCGGGTGGTGAAGCCTGCGGCACACAGGCGCTGATCGAAACCCTCGTCGTAATTTTCCCCCCACGCAGTAAACAACCCCTCCGGCTTGAGACAGGCGCGGACGTTGTTGATCGCTTTGCTGCCGTAGAACGGATCATTAATTTTGTCGGTCCGGTAGTGCGGGCCCTTGTAGAGATCGAAGACCACAGCATCGAAACTGCCCTTTGCATCACTCTGCGCGCAACGCCGCACCAGCTTCGCAACATCGCAGATTTCGACCGTGACCCGGGGGTCGTCAACAGCGTTATCGGTCAACAGGGCCAGGGGGCCACGGCACCACTCGACAACCGTCGGGTTGAGCTCTGCGACCAGCACCTGCGCGGTCGCCGGCAAGCAGTCGAGGACCGCCTTGAGCGTGTAGCCCATACCAAGCCCCCCCACCAGAACCCGGGGCGCCGGATGATTCGATAGATGCTGGCAACCAAGCTGACCAAGAACGACCTCGGAACGGTTGGAGAGGCTGTTCATCAGCACCGGCCCGCCGAGTGTAATCAGGAAGTCCATCTCGCCGCGTTGACGCAGCTCGAGCGTGCCTTCCTCGGTGTCGACACGATCCAGCGTTACCCAGGGTTTGGCCATTCTTACTCCAGAAGGTAGCGTGTGAAAAGCATCCTCAGCGATGAAACCTGAGGCTTTTGCGCAGCGCAGCTATAGCATTGACCACCGGCACAGGGAAAGTCAAAATTTTTTGCGTGCCCCCGCATCGGCTTCTCGCTTCTGCTATCATGGGAGAATAATGCAAAGTGGCGGAGACCGATGATGTCCAAGTATCACCTGATCACCTACAGCGAAGCCGAAGAGCTGGCGAACCGCCTGACTCACTGTGTGGCCGCTCTGCTGAGCATCGTCGGTCTGGTGATCCTTTTGGTCGCAGCCTCCCGCACCGGAGACCCTTACCGGATTGTCAGCTCGGCGGTGTTTTGCAGCGTCCTGAGCATTTTCTACATTATCTCGACGCTCTACCACACCTTTCGCAACCAAAGAGTCCGCTACATCTTCCGGATCCTCGACCACGCCGGCATCTTCCTGGTGATCGCCGCGTCCTATACGCCGTTTACCCTGGTCTCTCTGCGCGAGGGCAACGGCTGGACCCTGTTCGGCGTGGTCTGGGGGCTTGCTGTGGTCGGGGTGGTTTTCAAAACGTTCATGACCCACCGCCTGGCGTTTCTCGCCCCGGTCCTGTATATCGCGCTCGGCTGGCTGATCGTCGTCGACCTCGAAGGCCTGCTGAGCATGGTGCCGATCAAGGGTGTGCTCTGGCTGTTCGCCGGAGGCCTCTGCTACACGGTCGGCATCATCTTCTACGCCATCGACCGGATTCCCTACAACCACGCCATCTGGCACCTGTTCGTGGTCGCCGGCAGCCTCTGTCACTACCTGTCGATCCTCTGGTACGTCGTTCCCCTCAAGCTTGTATAAAAATCTTTCTTTGGCCACAGATCAAATTGGAAAAAGCCGGTTGGAAAACTACATCTGCAATGAGACTTGCATCCTCGCAACTTTATGGTATTTTGAAGTTTCTTATTGATTGCTGATGTAATGAATTGAACATGGGAGGGGACGATGTCCTGCATCAAGGACTGGCCCGTGGCCGACCGGCCGCGGGAGAAACTTCTTTCGACAGGTCCCGCAGCACTCAGCGACACAGAGCTTCTGGCCTTGATCCTGCGAACGGGTCATTCAGGTAGTGGCGGCAGTGCGCTTGATCTGTCTCGCCAACTGCTGAACCGTTTCGGCTCATTACGCACCATGGCGTCTGCGGCAACGGCCGAACTCTGTGAAGTGCCCGGCATCGGCCCGGCCAAGGCCGCGGAAATCCTGGCTCTCGGTGAGCTGTCGCGCCGCTTCGCAGCAACCCCCCTCTCGCCCGGAAGCTGCTTCACCAGTTCCCGCGAGGTTTTTGCCCATTTCCACGAACGTCTGCGCGATCGCAAGAAGGAAGTTTTCCTCACTCTGCTGCTCGACAGCAAGAACCGGGTTCTTCGGGAGATCCAGGTCTCCGAGGGGAGCCTTAATGCCAGCATCGTACACCCCCGGGAAGTATTCCAGCCGGTCATCCGCGAGTCTGCCGCCGCGGTTCTTTTCGTCCATAACCACCCTTCAGGAGACCCTGCACCAAGTCGCGAGGATCTCGAGCTGACAAGCCGATTGCGCGATGCCGGGGCTTTGATGGGAGTGCGCGTGTTGGACCATATCATCATCGGCAGCGGCCGCTACGTGAGTCTGGCCGACCGTGGACTGCTCGATTGAGCAGAGGGTTATTTGTTATGCAATGGATCTGTATTGAACAGGGAGGAAGAAACAATGATTACCGTCAGGAGGGATACGGGTTTTACGCTGGTTGAAGTCATGGTTTCACTGGTCATTTTCCTGGTTGCCAGCATGGGGTTGCTACCGTTGTTGTTGACCCACATGCAGGCAAACCAGGGACTTAACCTGCATGCCAGGGCGCGCAGACTGGCCGGCGAAGTGATGGCTGAACTGCAGGTCATCAATTATGGTCGCCTCGGAGCATTGACTGAAATACCGCTCCAGGAGGGTGGTTTCGAAATCCGACAGAGAATTGATTCAGACGAGCTCCCCGACGGACAGAGCAGAATAACCGTAACCGCACACTGGCTGCACCAGGGTCGTCCGCACCGTTACCAGTTGCAGACGGTTCGTTCGACACCATGAACAGAGTCGCCAGCTGTAACGGCATGACCCTGGTCGAGCTGCTGGTCGCCATGACCATCGCATCAATTGCCGGGATCATGATCCTGCAGGTTATCCTCAACTTCCAATCGCGCATTCTTGCCGAGATCAGCCGCAACAACCTTCAGGACCGCGCCGAACGACTGATCAGGTTCATGGCCAGCGACATACACGACGCCGCTTTTCTGCTCGGGCCCGTGCCACAGACAGCTGAGGGTGGGCCGTTGATTCTGACCCATGACAGCCTGCCCGGCGATCCGATTGAAAGCTTGCCATTTTCGTTGGTTGCCGAAGACCTCGCCGACGGCGACGATCGACTGACGCTTGTCAAAGCTGTGTCTTTCTCTCCACCACTGCGGCTTGCCCAAAGTGCACAAGCTGGCGAGACATCCGTTGTCCTGAATCGTCGCCCCAATCGCAGCCCCGGTTCAACGCGTGAGCTGCAGCCAGCGCCCGAGGCGATCAATCACCTGGTCTTTGCCAGCCAGCACACCTGTTACCCGCTACGCCAGGCAAACCTCGAAGTGGAGCTTGAGCACCCCCTCCGGGAGACAGTCTCTGCCGACACCGAAGTCCTTGGCCTGCGCGCCTGTATCTACGAGGCGGAACCCTTTGCCGGGAGCAGGCGCCTGCGCCGGGATGACTTCACCAGCCGAGAGATTCTCGATCAGGCCGTGGATGGTCTGCAGTTTGAGTACCTGCTTGATGACGGCGCCATGGTCGATCAACCGGCGGACACAAAAAACGTACGCGGCATCCGGGTCAGCCTGCTGGTCCGCAGCTTGCGTCAGGACCGGGACCACATCGACACAAGTCTCTATACTCTGGCCAACCAGGTTTACGGGCCGTTTCATGACCATTTCCGCAGGCAACTGGTCACGCGCCTTGTCGAGGTAAAGAACCATGGCCTGTAACCAGCGCGGCATGGCCCTGGCCAGTGTCGTACTAATGCTGGCGGTGCTGCTGACACTGTCTCAGATTCTGGCGGAAAAGATCTGGCAGTCGACCCGCCAGGCTGGCGCGGCAAACAGACAGGAGCAGGCTTTCTGGTCTGCGCAGGCCGGGATTGAAGTGGCCCGGCAGACACTGGCAAGCAGCTATGCCGACAGCCGGGGCTGGCGAAATTATCTGTCCGATGCAGGACCGGCTTATCCGGACGCACCGACCTGGGTCAACACGGTCAACGGCTTCTCTGTCGAGATCTTCCTGCGCGACAATCCTGACGGCGATGACGACCTGCGCACCGACAACGACCTGAAAATTTTTGTCCTGGCACGAGCCCGGGGGCCGGGAGGGGCCGAAGCCATGATCGAAAGCCTGTGCGGCTTCGAACAGCCGTCTGCAGCAGGGACAACAGAAGCCGGCCAGGCAACAGGGGAGATGCTTATCGACCTGACTGCCCAACCGGTCATCACCTATGATATCGCCGACTAGGCCTGTTATCTGACTGATGAAAGTGAGGGAGACATGAACCGACACCACCCGCTGTATCTGCTTATCTGTCTTTGTCTCTGGCTGGCCAGCCACGGACAAAGCATGGCCAGTGACCTGCAGCAAGAGAACGTGACCACCACTCCGATATACGCTGACGGAGTGCTGTACGTCGCCAGCGCCGACACCTTGAGGCACCGCGGACACCTACGGGCCATCGATATCCTCGACACCTTCCCACGGGTTCTCTGGGATGCTGCCGAGCACGTGCCGCCGGCCGGCACCAGCAGGACACAACCTGAGAGTGTTCATCCCGGCAACCCCATTCGCACAATCTTCACCAACCTTGATGGCGCTTTCCATCGCCTGGAGGCTGGCCAGGCGGAACGCCTGCAGCCGGTCCTGGGCAGTGCGTCGGTTGCCGAAGCGGAGATCCTGCTGCACGCGGTGCGCGGCCGGCGAGGCGGTACAATGGAACTGGTCGCCGGGACCACCGAGGACCAGCAACGCCTTTGGGGAATCAGTCGTTCGTCACCGGTCCTGATCAGCAGCAGCCGGGTCGACCAGGAGGCCCGGCAACGCCCACGAGTCCTCTACGCCGGCGCCGAAGACGGCATGCTGCACGCATTTTTTGTCAGTCACTGGGATGATGACACCGGCAGCTATCTGAATGATGACCCGGATGGTGGCCTGGAGCTGTGGGCATACCTGCCCGGCAGCTTCCTCCCCTATCTTGCCGCTCAACCTCTCGACAGCGCCCCCGGACAGGTCGCCATCCACCTCGACGGCACACCCGTCGTCGGTGAACACTTTGTTGATCTTGATGGTGACGGCCAGCGCAACTGGCGGACCCTGCTGGTCGCCACCGGGACCATCCTGCAGAGTCGGTGCAGCTGTCTTTTTGTCCTTGATGTCACAGACCCCTACCAGCCCGGACTGTTATGGGAAATGCCGCTGCCCGGCTCCGGGGTCGGCCGGACCCGTGGCGTCAACCTGGCCCGATGCGAGGACGGCACATCTGACTGTCTTTACCTGACTGCCGACTTTACACCGCAGACCGGTTCTGCCGGACTGCACGCCCTAGCGGTGTCGCTGACAACCGGCCAGCTGCTCTGGCAGTTCAGCACTACATACGCCGCATCAGGGCCGGTCGCCGAAGCGACGCCAGCTGTCCCGGCCCTGATGGATCTTGACGGGGATAATCGTCATGACACCCTGGTATTCGGTGACCTGGTCGGTCAGCTCTGGGCTCTCGACATGGCTGATGGTCGAGCCTATGGCGAGGGCCCGGTTTTCACCGTACCCGGCGGCGCCGGGGAACCGATCGGAGCCGGTGTCGCCGTGCAAGGCAAAGTGGCAGTATTCGGCACCGGGGGTGTCGCGGGAGCCAGCGATCTTTTTCAATACGCTCTTTATGCGGTGAACATTTCAACTGACGGCGGCAGCCTGCGCTGGCGATATCCATTGCAGACCGGCGAGAAGGTCTGGGCAACCCCGCTTCTCGACGCTTTCGGTAACGTAATTTTTGCCACAGCGACCAGCTACCTGCCACAGGCCCAAATCAACCAACAAGTGACGGCTGGAAGACTTGTGGCAATCGACAGGGACGGTGCGGAAAGTTCAAGCAAGGAGACCTCTGCGGCGACCGTTGGCCGGGTTGTCGCATCACCCGGCATAATCGTGTCGGTGGACATCAAGGGAGAGACAACTCAGTTTGGTACAGCGAATCGCCTGACCGGGCCGAGCGGGGCCATGGGATCGGTCCGGATCCTGTCGTGGAAGCCACTATGACCAGACCTCAGTGCAGCAGGGCATGCAACCCGATTCGAACTGTAGATGGTTTCGCCCTGCTGGAGCTGTTGCTGGTTATCGCCCTGGTCAGCATCCTTGTATGCACGGCAAGCTGGGGGAGTCGAAAACTGGCCCGGGGCTGGCACCTTAAACGCGCCGGGCAACAACTTTATGAAGATCTCAAGGCCCTTCAGGCCCGGGCGGAGATCTCCGGCAACCTGACCATGCACAACGGGGCACTGGTGGCCCGGCGACATTTCCTGGTATTTGAACAGGAGACGCAGAACTATGCCGCTTACAGCTGGCGGGATCACAACGGGAATGGCTTTGCAGAGAACGGCGAATCGAGCCGACTGTGGCAGGCCAGTTTGCCGCCCGGGGTGATCTACGGTTGGGCGCCAGGGATCAATCGCCGGGCCTGCAGCAATATCAGTACGCCACCGGGGAATGCCATCTCTTTTTCAAGCCCCGATTATCCACCGTGCAACGATCGCCCATGCATCAAGTTCGACCAGCACGGTTTCAGCGCCATGGGCCCGGGCGCCATCTACCTCAGCGACGCAGAGCAGTCTTTAGCGATCACAGGCACCCGTCCGGGTCTTTTTACGATTTGCCAATGGGACGGTGAACGGTGGCGCTAAGGTCGACGTCTGCTTTCGAGTGTTTCCGGCAAGTTACGGGATAAACCTCTAACTAACTGTTTTTGTGTCTTTTTTCATTAGCAAATTACCCGAAATTAT
>Ga0210079_1000019_pt1 | contig 20723 bp, 13 predicted proteins | sample White_CordA_D2_FD_185587 | JGI IMG/M metagenome (GOLD analysis project Ga0210079, IMG submission 185587) | Wetland microbial communities from the San Francisco Bay, California, USA, that impact long-term carbon sequestration - White_CordA_D2... | ecosystem: Environmental > Aquatic > Marine >...
CCGCCACGATTGAACTGGCAACGCTCTCACTGATACTGGGGGTGATCGCCGGCGTGCCACTCGGTATGATTGCCGCCGTAAAGCGCAACTCAGCCTGGGATCACGGCGTGCGCTTCTTTTCGCTGCTCGGCCATTCGATACCGAACTTCTGGCTGTGCATGATGGCGTTGGTGGTCTTCTACGCAATACTTGGCTGGATTGGCGGCTCAGGGAGAGTGTCAATTTTTTATATAGACACGGTTGATCCGGTGACAGGTTCAATCCTGATCGACTCAATCATCGCCCGGAATTGGGATCTGCTAGGCGATGCCTTGCGACACGTGATCATGCCTGCACTGATCCTCGCCAGCGGTTCGATGGCTTTTATCAGTCGCATGACCCGCAGCTTCATGCTCGAGCAACTCAGCCAGGAATATGTCATCACCGCAAGAGTGAAAGGACTCTCCAGGATGCAGGTGGTGCATCACGCCTTTCGCAACATAAAGGTACAGCTCTTGACGATCATCATCCTGTCCTACGGTGGGCTGCTCGATGGAGCGGTCCTGACAGAGACCGTCTTCGCTTGGCCCGGATTCGGCCAGTACCTGACTGCCGGGTTAATGAACAATGACATGAACGCCGTGCTGGCCTGCGTGTTGTTGGTCGGCGTCATTTTCGTCTCCCTGAATCTTTTTGCCGACGCGCTCTACCGAGTGCTCGACCCGCGGACGCGCTGATGGAAGATGCCAAAGAGAAAATCGGCCTAGGGGCGTGGCTCACCACGCATTCCGTCAGCTCACCGTTCCAGGCATGGTCGCAGAAGGTCTACTTTGGCTGCAAGGAGTTCGTCAGGCAACCGCTGGCGATGTTCGGCTTTATCGTGATTGCGCTGTTGCTTGCGGTCGCTCTGGCCGCACCGCTTTTGGCACCCTACGACCCGCTCCAGCAGGACCTCGCCAACCGGCTCCTTCCTCCCGGCGGCGACCACCTTTTAGGCACCGACGAGCTGGGGCGCGACTTGCTCTCCCGGATCATCTACGGCTCTCGCATCTCGCTCTACATCATCATGCTGGTCACCATCATTTTAGCCCCTATCGGGCTGACGATCGGAGTTGTCGCCGGCTATTTCGGCGGCAAGATCGACACCTTCCTGATGCGCATAACCGATGTCTTTCTGGCCTTCCCCGGGCTGGTGCTAGCCTTGGCTTTTGTTGCAACCCTGGGACCCAGCCTGGATAATGCGATCATCGCCATCGCCCTGACCGGCTGGCCGGGCCTGGCGCGCCTGGCACGTGCTGAGACGCTGGTTTTTCGCTCGCATGATTACATCTCGGTGGTGCGCTTGCAGGGGGGATCGCACGCGCGCGTGATCTTCCTCAACCTGATGCCGCTCTGTCTGCCTTCTGTGATCGTGCGCATAACGCTCAGCATGTCGTCGATATTGCTAACCGCTGCGGGGTTAGGTTTCCTCGGCCTGGGTGCCCAGCCACCAACACCGGAGTGGGGTGTTATGCTGTCAACGGGCCGGCGCTTTATGCTGGCCCACTGGTGGCTGGCGGCAATGCCGGGCGGCACCATCCTGATTGTGAGCCTCGCCTTCAACCTTTTAGGTGATGGCTTGCGCGACATCCTGGATCCGAGGAGCGAACAGAAATGAACACCTCATCACCCGCAAACACTCCGGATAAAACGATCCTCGACGTTCGCAACCTGCGCGTAAGCTACCAGTCACAGCGTGGTCGCATCGATGCGATACATAACGTTTCCTTCACTCTGGGCTGTGAAAAAGTCGGCATCGTTGGTGAGTCGGGGTCAGGCAAATCCACTTTGGGGCGCACCATAATGGGCGTCTTGCCCGAATCGGCCCATACCGATGGACAGATACTGTTCAACGGCGAGAATCTGTTGACTCTGCCCGAGCGCAGGATGAGAGAAATCCGTGGTGGAGGCATCTCGATGATCCTCCAGGATCCCAAGTTTTCACTCAACCCGGTCATGCGTGTGGGCGACCAGATCTCCGAGGCATTCCTGGCACACTCACGCAGTGACAAGACATCTGCCAAGCAACAATCCCTGGAATTGATGGAATCGGTAAGGATAAGAAACCCCGAGAGGGTATACAAGCTCTACCCTCACGAGATTTCCGGCGGCATGGGGCAGCGCATCATGATCGCGATGATGCTCGTAGCCGGGCCCAGACTGGTCATCGCCGATGAGCCGACCTCGGCGCTGGACGTCACGGTGAGGATGGAGGTCCTTTCGGTCCTTGACGAGATGGTGTCCCGCCGTCACGTAGGCCTTCTCTTCATAAGTCACGACCTGAACCTGGTAGCGAAATTTTGCGACCGTGTGCTGATAATGTACGCGGGCTGCATAGTGGATTCCTGCCGAAGCACCGAACTGCGAGATTCGCGACACCCTTACACGCAAGGGCTCTTTGCCTCGCTGCCCAAACTGGACGAACCGCAAAAGAGACTTGCCGTACTTCAGCGTTGTGAAACCTGGCTGGAACATGAGGAGTCTACGTAGTGGCAGCGATCGAGATAAACAATCTGCGGATGGCCTTTCACGACATTAGCGGGGAGCATGTTGCCGTCGATCAAGTCTCTTTTACAGTTGAGCAGGGGGAGGTCTTCGGTCTGGTGGGCGAGTCCGGGTGTGGCAAGACCACAATCCTGCGCTGCATCTGCGGGTTGCTCGACAGTTGGACCGGTGAGATCAAACTTGAAGGGTCACTGATACAAAAGAAACGTTCCAGAGATCAGCGGCGCAGGGTTCAGGTCGTTTTCCAGGACCCCTTCGGCTCGCTGCATCCCAGGCGCACCATTTATAACACCCTGCGGGAGCCTTTACGGATTCACAAGATGGGAGACGAGCGAAACCGTATCGAGATGGCGGTTGCCGACGTCGGTCTCGCAAAGGAACTTCTTTTCCGTTACCCCCATCAAATCTCCGGTGGGCAGCGCCAGCGGGTCTCCATCGCCCGTGCTCTATTACTCGAGCCCGAGATCCTCTTGCTCGACGAACCCACCTCCGCACTTGACGTCTCGGTTCAGGCCGAGATCCTGAACCTGCTTTGCGATCTTCGCGAGAAACGCGACTTGAGCTACCTGCTGGTGAGCCACGATCTTACCGTGATCGCACACATGTGTAACCGGATTGCAGTGATGAACGAGGGCAAGCTACTGGAGTGTCTTACCGTCGAAGATCTCAGACATCACCGTTGTACGCACCCCTATACAGAACAGCTGTTAAAGGCTAGCCTGCTAGAGCCGGTCGCCACCGGGCCTGTGCTTTCTGACATCGGAGGGAAAAACCCTCTTGTAAGTGACGATTAAAAATAGATCTCGGAGATCCTTTTCTATGAAAAACCTGTTAATGCGCTGGCTGAAAATTTATGAAGACGAAGCGCTCCTGTTCATCTGGTCTGCTTTCCTGCTGTTTTTCATCAACGTCTCCCAGAGCCTGCTCAACAACTACGCCGAGACCGCCTTTCTGAAGCGTTTCGGTGTCGAATATCTACCGGCCATGACGGCGATCAATGCCATCGTCACCTTCGTTCTGCTCAGTGGCTTCGGCGGCAAACTTTCACGTTTTCGCAGCGACAGGGTGGTGACCGGCTCGCTGGTTGTGAGCGCCGGCCTGATCGGCGTGATGCGATTTATTGTGCCGTTTGAATTCAGCCTGATCTATCCGCTCCTCTATATCCTCAAGACCCAGTTCGTGGTCTTGATGGCGTTCGTTTTCTGGAATCTGGCCAATGACCTGTTCAGCACCCGTCAATCAAAACGGCTTTTTCCGCTGATCACGACCGGCGGCATCCTGGGGGCCATTCTGGGCAGCTTTGCCACCCCGTTGCTGATCAGCTTCACCCAGCCAGACAACCTGCTGCTGATCATCCCGTGTCTTGTCATCCTCGGTGCTTTTTGCACATTGAAGCTGACCAAGGCTTTTCCCGGCAACCTGCTGCAGGAAGAGCCGACAACGGCCGGGACGAAGACGACCATGCTCGATGAACTGCGCCAGGTTGGCCCGATGATCAAAACGTCCACCCTTGCCCAGGTACTCCTGGTGTTGACCCTGGTGCCGAATATCGTGATTCCGATCATCAACTACCAGTTCAATTTCGTCGTCGACCAGACCTTCGCCACCGAAAAAGGCATGATCAGTTTCTTCAGTTATTTTCGTGGCGCGCAGAATACGATCTCCCTGATTATCAGCCTGTTTGTCGGCCGCATCTACGGACGGTTCGGTCTGCCGGTGGCTCTGATGTTCCATCCGGCGAACTACCTGATTGCCTTTGCCGCTTATATGTTCCAATTCAACATCTTCTCCGCTATTTATGCCGACACCTCGGTGAATGTGCTGCGCAAGACGATCAACGCCCCGGCGAACAACGCGCTTTACGGGCTGCTGCTGCCGAAAGACCGGGCGATTTTACGCTCCTTCCTGCGCGGCACTGTGGTGCGGGTCGGAATCCTGTTTGGCTCCGGCCTGCTTCTGGTCGCCAACGAATTCATTCAGCCGCGTTATCTGTCGCTCTTCGCCATCGCTTTCTGTTCGGTCTGGCTTGGCAGCACCTTCTTATTGAAGCGGGAATACACAACCATCCTCATCTCCCTGGTACAGAAATCGCTGCCCGAATTTTACCGGATGGGCCAGGAGTTCAAGGTCATTTTCAAACAGGCAAAACTGGGGCAGCCGCTGCTGGAACGTTTTCAGGCAGCGTCCGGCGAGGAAGCCCGCTGGTGTGCCGAGATGCTTCAGAATACTGAGAAAGGAGAATTGCTCGACAATGCGATTCTCGACAAGTTGCGCACGGCCGATGACCAGACGCGCTTTCTGCTGTTGCCCTATCTTTCCGACCAGGCCGGCAGCAAGGCCACGGAAGTCTTCCTGACGTTCAGGGACCCGGACAAACCGGAGCTGATGGTCGCTCTGGCACAAACGGCCAGGAGGGTCTTTGCCGACATGCCGACCGAGCGGGAAAAGGAAATCTTCGAGTTAGCTCAGACTCCCGAAGTCAAGGCCTGCTTCCTCAACTGGATGAGCCAGCAGGACCCGGAACAGTTCGACCGTCAGGTCGAATCCTGGCTCGCCGCAGACGAGATTGGCCAACGCCGGGCCGGGATTCTGGCGATTGGCGAATTCGGCGCGGAACGGCATATCGCTGCCCTGAGCCAGGTTCTCTCGACCGAAACCGTGCCGATGGTCCTGGCCTTGACGCTGCACGCCCTGCGACGCTTCCAGGCAGACGACAGGGTCGGTGAGCTGGTCAAGCCTTTCCTGCGGCACGCCGACGAAGCAGTGCAGGAGGCGGCAATCGAATCTCTGCCGTTGACGGAAGACCAGCACATCAACGCCCTGATCAGAACGCTCGGCGATCCTTCGGAATCGATCCGCAACCGTGCCATCGATCGACTGGTCGAGTTGCCCGCCGAAAAACAGCATCTGCTTGTAGCCCAGATGGGAACTCACAGCCGCTGGGTTCGTGACGGCCTCTTTGAAATTGCCGCCAAGCTCGACCTGAAAGATGTCGACATGTTCAACTTCTGCCGCAATCAGCTTCAGTTCGCCTACGAAGCGGTGCAACGCAGTCACTTCCTGAGCAGCAAAGAAGAGAATGTGGCAACCCGAATGATGCAGGAGCACCTGGAAGAGATATGCCAGCACCGGGTCAACAATGCCATCATGGGGGTCGCCGCCAAGGACTCGGAAGGACGCATCAAGATTGCCCTGCGAGGATTAAATTCGGGCAAAGAACGAGAGCGCTCTGACAGCATCGAGGCACTGGAGTCCATGCTCGACAAACCGCTGGCCAACCTTTTGCTGCCCATGCTCGACAACCGGCCGGAGTATGAGCGCCTGGCTGTTGGGCGTAAATACTTTCGGCTGGAGAGCCTTGCCGAGCAAGAGTTTGTCGAAGGCTGCCTGAATGACACCAGTTGGGTGACTATTGTTATGATGCTTGAATGTTTGGCCATCTGGGGCAACATTGAGCCCTACCGCAGCGCTATAGAGAAAATCGCCAAAGAGGATTATGGCGCTCTTGCCCACACGGCAACCCATGCCCTGCACTCTGCTGTTGGTCAACATGAAGAACCCCTCAGCTGCCTGATTGAGAGAATCAACAATATTCGCAAGGTTGATCTTTTCCATGACCTGACCATCGGCCAGCTGGCCGCCGTTGCCTGGAAATCCGAAGTCTTAAGCTTCGGGCCGGACGAGGTCATCGCCAGTGCCGATCAGCCCAATCAAGGGCTGCAGATGATCGTCAGTGGAGATATTTCCTTTCTCAAGGTCCTCGCCGACGGCTCTTTTGCCGGCTCAGAACTCCAACGCATCGGAGCCGGCGACTGGTTTGGCGCAGCTGTCATGTTCGGTATGCAACCACCTGCGGCATTGATCGCAAAATCGCTCAATGATGTGCTTCTGATTCGTTTGGATCGTGAGACCTTCCGGAATTTGACTCTGCAGTACCCTGCACTGGGACTGCAGATTTGCAAAGGACTCAGCAAAACTGTCGAAGTTGCCATGCATGAACTCAAAGATAAGCCGATTCCGGTAGAACGCGACATTGCCGATGACCAGCGTGCCCTGGGAGGTTCCTACTGCACAACGGCAGAAGAATGCAGCCTGGTCGACCGGATCTTCTTCCTCAGGCATATCGATCTGTTCATGCAGCTTGAGACTGACGCGCTGACAGCCATCGCCATGCTCGGTGAAGAAGTTATCTTAAAAAAAGGTGATCAGCTCAAAGGGAGTGATGTCGGTTCTCAGGGGCTCTTCCTGATTCTGGAAGGGGATATCAAGTTCTACCGTGTTGAACAGCTCTTTGATCACAAGGGGCCTGGCCGCTATTTCGGACTGCCCACCCTGTTCGGCATGGAAGCCTCTGAATTCATGATCGAGGCCCAGGGGAAAACCACCTTGATGCGCATTCCGCCAGAAGAATTCCGCGCCTGCGTCATGGATCACCCGATTATCGCTATCAAGGCCTGCGAAAGGCTGAGCCAGGTTCAGGGGAGCCTGCTGGAGAATATTCTCAAAGACTCGAATGACGCCTCACCCGCTGACAATCCACCATGACCAGCAGCACTTGACCAACTCATGGTGTCAACTTGTGCGGATCGACGTCAGACATCTTTTTTTTTTGCGGACGCTCGCTCCTCAACGAAGTCAATCACGGGGATTTCCAGCTGAAGGCCATGCAACATGTTGATGCGGGGCAAACCTCCCGGACTGACACAATTGATTTCGACCAATTTACCGCCAATGACATCAATGCCGACAAAATACAAACCATCCTTGACCAGCCGATCACTGATTAAAGAACAGATATGCTCTTCCATCGGGCTCATCTGGTGGGCTACCGCAATACCACCGGCACACATGTTCGCGCGAAACTCGTTATCCTGCGGTATACGGCGATAAGACCCTAGAAACTGGCCATTGAGCATCATAATGCGTACGTCACCTTCGGTATGGACCTCTTCGAGATACTCCTGAACCATAATCGGTTCACGACGAGGGTAAGGTCTGTCGCTACGGAGGTAGAAGTTGAGTAAAGAGTTGAGGTTCTCCGGGTCCTTTGAACTCACTTTTATGACCCCCCGTCCACCAAAACTGCGCAGAGGTTTCATGACCATGGTCCCACCAAAGTCGTCGATGATTTTGCGCAAGCGGACCGGGTCTCGGGAAACGTGGCTTTTAGGAATAACGTCCTGAAAATTGAGCGTGTAGAGTTTGCTGTTGCCGAGGAGTTGACCGCGCAGGCTGTTGATGATGAACACCTGCTCTTGCACAGAGGAGAGCAGCTGCATGACATCATACTGTAAAGGTGGGGGGGATCTTAGAAACAAGACATCGAGTTCACCAACATCCTCGAAGACCAGCTTTTCGTTTTCAACACATTCGATTGCCCTCTGCCAGTAAGCAAGTAGATCCAGGCCGGCGTCACAGACAATTTCGTGCATACGACCCATGACCCTGCTATCCCGGATATAGAGGTCGTGGTATTCGAGAAAAAACACCTGATGACCCCTTCGGTAGCACTCGTACATCAGAAGCAGGGTGGTTTCGGTGTGCGGATCGATATCATTCAAGGGGTCCCGCAAAAAAGCAATTTTCATTACAATCCACCTTTAGCAGTCGTTATGTTAAAAAAACAGGACGGCCTAGTCATCCCGTTTCAAAATCAGACCCTTCCTCCGGTCTCGGCAATATTTTCAGGGACACATCAGAGCTGTCATTCATAAATATCACCCGGATTATTCCACAGTATCGCCCGATCTTGTAATGGTAAATCTTAATCCCCTGTAATTATATGTACTCCCGGGTTCCCCAATTTGTTTTACTGGAGTGATCTGCTGGACGAAAGAATCAGCCCAGGCGCCCCTCCTGGAAAATATGCGTGGTTGAATGAATGGCGTTATTCAAGATTTTTGTCAATCGTCTGAACTGGAGCGGATAGAGTTCACCGGTTGCTTCGTCGCAATAGATTTTTTTGATGTCAAGGCAAATTGTCAGGCTGGTTTGTGGGAATTCGCGCTGTAGCCAACGCAAAAGGTACCCCTCTCCCTTAAAGACATCATTTTCGGCAACCGGTATTTTTATTCCGGGAAACCTGATATCTGCCAAGGCCTGCTGCCATTGACGGGCAAATAAATGTTCTTCTTGCCTTGTATAGTTAACGGTGCCTAAATTGAATAATGGCGTTTCGCGATCGATTCTTGAATAGTTGTAGGAGTGGATATCGATTATCAAGCAATATCCATGCAACTCGACAAGTTTTTCCAGCAAGACTTTGAACAGCTCATAAAATTTTCCGTGTCGTTGTTTCGCAAGAGCTGAAAGAGGGTGCACATCGTTTTTCCAGACTCGTCGTCCGAAAACAGTGGTTTGGTCACAATGCTCGGGAGATCTGTTAAGGTCGTAGTAATAGCGGGAATCCATCCCCGAAAGCACGATAGGTTGAGAAACAACCAATTCGGCAGTATGAGGGTCCTCCTCGTAGATACGGTCGGCGGATGCCAGAAGACAATGTGGCTCCAACTCGAGCGGGAAACCAGAACCGTCATGCAGAGCCACGCAGAGCAGAGGAACATATTGCTTGATGCTGAGCTTCCAGATGCCATCAGAATCAAGGGCGCCAAAGCACTCCTGGTTTCTGATCTTTGCGACGGCATTTGCCTGGCTGATTTTGCTGTCCATTGCTTTTTACTCTCTGAGACTCAACGTATCGTAACAGTAAGAGATAACTTTTTTTGCGAAGCTGGTGCTCTCCCCATTCATATCCATGAAAGAGCCTTTGGTAACAATATTTACAACGGATCTGTAATCCGTGTACTTGGTATTTTTATAAGGAACGCCTTGAGAAACAAGAAACTCATCTGTACCCTTTAAATCCAGAAATGAATATGCATGCCTGGAAAACTTGATGTCGCCTTCTTTGCCGATAAAATAAATGCCGGCTTCCAATTCTCCTTGGTTATATACAGCTTTACTGCTGTTTGAATAAAGATGTAAATAGGATCCATTCATTCTCCCTCTCATCTCTCTGTTCAAAGATTCGACATCGAGGATATAATCATCATTATCCAAATACTGCAAGATCTGTATTGCCTGGATTAACGGCTGCTTATGAACTTCCTGGAGCATGGAAAAAACAGGGAAAGAACCTATCAACCTAATATTCACTTCTATTGGATAAAGTATTTTTGTATCATCATCCAAAACGAAGTCTAAACCAAAATACCCTTTATAGCCTTCGTTATTTTGCAAGTAGATTCCGATCTTCTCTGCCGCATCATAGGCTTGTTGCTTGACACTGTCGGGGAAATCTGCACTTGTCCATTCGTTGCCGCAATAGACCCCTGTCCCCTTCCCTTGTTGAACAACTTCCGGAGCATCAATGATTTGGTGATATAAATCCGTATAAACGATGCCTTCCTTTGTACAACAAACCCCCATGACCGGAGATAATTTTCTGTTTACATACCTGGTTATCCTGATTTTTCCTTCTTCATTTTTCTTTTTTTGCTTGAGAAACTTTTCAGAAGAGATTGTTCTATAAAAATCTTCTCTGGAATTTATGATAAAAGTACCGGATCCACTATAAGAGGTTGGAAACTGGATGACTATTTTTTCTCCCAATGAATTTTCAATCTCCTTGAAGTCGAGGTCTTCCTGGAATCTAATCATGTATGGCGGGACAGGAAGGTTTATATCCTCAAGAATTTTATTGAAATAGACTTTATTATCACATTTCATTCTTACATTGTAATCACTGCCAACTATTGTCCAGTCGTATTCTTCAAAAGCTTTAACCAGCCCCTCACTCATCCTGTAAACTAACAAAACGGGTTTTTTTTTAAAACTTTGCATATAATTAATTATTTTTTCATCTTTCAGAATAGAAATTGTCAGCCTGTTCTCATCCTTGCCGATTTGACTGTAGAGTGAATTCATGTCGGGATAATCTTCACCTTTTATCTCACCCCTGATCCTGCCTTCCATGAAAAAAGAAATTTTGTGTTTTTTGGCAATAGACTCAACCTCCTTTGAATTCAGAAAAGCAAGGATTTGAAAATTATTGATGAAGTTTTCTATGCCGATTAATGTGCTATAGGGGTATTTATTCAGGGCGAAAAAAGGTCTTTCGATAGTCCTGTAGTAGTTTTTCAAAGAATCAAAATCTTTTATAACGTACTTTTTCATTAATCTACCTCTGTTTGACATAAATTAACATATAACACAGTCATTAAGACGTTGAATGTTTTGTAGGATATATTTTTGCTAAATCTACAGAAACTTATGGGTTTTTTGGCCGGGATTTTAACTTTGTCGATAATGATGCAAGATACTTGGGTAGCCTTTTCAAAGATACGTTTCGAATAATTAGAATTTAGCGATTTTGAAGAAATCCTTAAACTTAATATTTTCTTTTTCGATTTGGGATCAACTTTAGTAAGCAGGAGATTTTGCTCTTTTGCAACAAAAAACCCCCTCTGATAAGCCATGTTCCATGGGCTTTGTTGAGCGGATTTTTTAGAATGGATCGAACTATGGCAGCGGCCATTTGTTCATTCTAAAGAATTTTCTGGGATGTTCAGTTTTATCCAGCCGAAACCTGCTGAGCAACTTTCAGGACAGTTAATCTTTCCTGATTGTATCCAACGTAATGCAGTGGAAGCCACCACCGAATAATCTTCTGTGTCTTAACTGAACAGGAACAGGGGTAAATCCATTTTGCTCAAGAAGCCGGATTAACGGGATGTAATTACTGCTAACCATGACCTTTTTGGGGTCTATAGATAGAACATTCATATCAATATACTTACTCGCCAACAGAGTTTGTTGGTGCTCAGGTTCTGGGGCAACAATTCTGTCCCATTTCTTCAGAAAATCAGGCAGATGCTCGTCTTTAAATTTTCTGGGATTGACCAGCAGAACACCTTCTCTTAGAGGTAGCATGGTTGAGTCTATATGGTTATCCACCATCCTGACAATATGGACATCATAGCCTTTCAAATGTCTTTTGAGCCATTGCGCACCCAGCAAATGATTCTCATTCGAACAGTTGATAACGATATCTTTATTAAATCTTAGACATTGTGCACCATCGAACAGGATTTCATAACCGATATCAAAATGATTGGCCTGCTTTTCATAGTGAACGCCTTTTTTCAGCTGATAGGATATGTCAAATGAATTATCCAACAACATGGGTTTAGGTACTTGGGTCCACCTGGCCCCTTTTCTGAAGTAATCCATGAAGATTTCTTTTAGCAGGTCATTCTCAAAAAACCTGCTTCTGATTTGTGGTGGGGTTTCTATGATTTCATCACCAATAATAATGGCCTGATCTCTGATATTCAGTGCAGGGACACAACCACTTTCCCAGTAGGGAGTTTTAAAGCGATGTATTTTATCTAACCGCTTCGGTCTTTTAACCGTTACGGATTCTGCTTCAAGTGTGCGGACCATTTCCGCAAGGTCCTCTTCGTGTTCATCAATATATTGCTTCTTTATTTCCCCTTTCCAGTTTTTACCTTTCTGGCTGTAAACGTCATTGCCAAAGACGTCACTGGTTAAACTATCATGAAAAAACAACTTGAAGGACAGCTCAAGCCCCGGCAAATTTGACAGGAACGTGTTGCCGACAATGACTTCTTTTAATGTATCCCATTCATTATTACTATTTATCATGCAATACTCCAAAATAATCGTTTTTATCTTCTATGTATGTCTGCCTGGAATTCAAGCATCTTATCAGGCCTCAGAAATCAGAGCGGTATCTCTCTGGGTCGTTTCAAGAGGGCCCAGTACAAGTTATTGAGCCGCCCCAGTTCACTGGGTCAGGTCATTCATCTTCGACAGCCCGGGTGTCATTCTACTGTCACGCTTTTGGCCAGGTTGCGCGGCTGGTCGACATCGGTCCCCTTGAGGACGGCAATGTGGTAAGCCAACAGCTGCATCGGAATCGATGTGAGCACCGGCATCAGGTCGTCGACGATCGGCGGCACAACCAGAACCGTTTCCGCTTTGTCAGCCAACCCGGTCGCTACTTTGTCGGTCACAGCGACGACGCGCCCGCCACGGGCCTGAACCTCCTCCATGTTCGCGGCCACCTTCTCCATCGTATCGTTATGTGGCGCGATCACCACGACCGGCAGCTGCTCGTCAATCAGGGCGATCGGACCGTGCTTCATCTCTCCGGCAGGATAACCTTCGGCATGGATATAGGAGATCTCCTTCAGCTTCAGCGCGCCCTCCAGGGCGATCGGGTACTGGTTGCCCCGCCCGAGGTAAAGGAAATCGTGCACATGCATCAGGCCGTGCGCAATCTCCTCGATCTGGGCATCCAGTTCCAGGCACTCCTCGACCTTGCGAGGCAGACTGACCAGCGCATCGAGCATGGCGCGACGGGTCTCCTGGTCGAGATTGCCGCGCAGGCGTCCGAGATAGAGGGTGAAAAGGTAGAGGGCCACCAGCTGGGTGGTAAACGCCTTGGTCGAGGCCACGCCGATCTCCGGACCGGCGTGGGTGTAGATGACCCCGTCGCTTTCCCGGGCAATCGATGATTCGACGACGTTGCAGATGGCCAGGACCTTGCCGCCTTTGCCGTGGGCTTCGCGCAGGGCCGCGAGGGTGTCAGCCGTTTCGCCGCTCTGGCTGATCACCAGGGTAAGGGTCTGTTCCGTCACCAGCGGGTTGCGATAACGGAACTCGCTGGCGATATCGACTTCGACCGGAATCCGGGCATGCTTTTCCAGCAGGAACTTGCCAACCAGGGCCGCGTGCCACGACGTGCCACAGGCGATGATATAGATCCGGTCCAGGGCGCAGAGGAAATCGTCTTCGAGGCCCAGGTCTTCGAGGAAAACCTCGGCTTGCTCTTCCCGGATTCGGCCGGCAATCGTATCGGCGATAGCCCTCGGCTGCTCGTGAATCTCCTTGAGCATGAAGTGCCGGTAGCCGTCCTTTTCTGCCATGACCGGGCTCCAGGTAATGGTTTTCGGCGTCTTTTCGACCGGAGTCCCGTCAAGTGTTGTGATCGCCATGCTCTGCCTGGTAAAAACCACCAGTTCGCCATCTTCGAGGAAAATCATCTCCTTGGTGTGCGACAGCATGGCCGGGATGTCCGAGGCGACAAAGTATTCGCCCTGCCCCTGCCCGACCACCAGCGGCGAACCCAGCTTGGCGGCGATCAGCTTGTCCGGTTCCTTGTCACAGAGGATCGCCACGGCGTAGGCACCGCGCACTTCGCCGAGCGCCATGCGCACGGCTGCCTCGAAGTCCCCACACGCCTTGAAGTGTTCTTCGACCAGGTGAGCGATAATCTCGGTATCGGTATCGGAGCTGAACGTGTGGCCCTGTTCGCGCAGGCGGCTTTTCAGAGCAAGGTAATTCTCGATAATGCCGTTGTGGACCACCACGAAACCGCCGGCGTTGTGCGGATGGGCATTGATTTCCGAAGGTCGTCCATGGGTCGCCCAACGGGTGTGGCCGATGCCGGTTTGACCGACCAGCGGGTGGGCCTGGAGATTTTTTTCCAGGTTGATCAGCTTGCCTTCAGCACGGCTGATATTGACTTTGCCCTGGCTGAGGGTCGCAATCCCGGCTGAATCGTAACCGCGGTATTCAAGCCGCTTCAAGCCGTCAAGCACGATGGGGGTTGCTTCCTGGGGACCGATATAACCGACGATGCCGCACATAGAGACCTCGATACGTAAATGATTAAAGTTTTTTTGAAATGATAACTTAACGCAAAGGCGAAAAGGCGCAAAGAAAGTCAAAAACTGCTGGGGTCAACCCACTAAGCCTTTCTTCTTCTCTTGACGTCTTTGCGCCTTGAGTGAGCAGATGCGGACGGGCGTTAGAAAATCCGTTACTCCCAGGCCCGCTCTTTTGCCCGACGATTACTTCTTGCCCGTCTTCTGCTTCTGACGGTTCTTCTCCGCCCAACCTTCGATATTCTTCTGTTCGGAGCGGGAAATCGCCAGGGCGTCGGCCGGGACATCCCTGGTAATCGTCGAGCCGGCGCCGATCAGGCTGCCGCGGCCAATGGTCACCGGCGCAATAAATTGCACGTCGCTACCGACAAACACATCGTCCGCGATCGTGGTCTGGTGCTTGTTGACACCATCATAATTGCAGGTGATGGTGCCGCAGCCGACATTGACGTTTTTACCGAGCGACGCGTCGCCGATGTAGGTCAGGTGGCTGGCCTGCGATTTCTCGCCGATAATGGCCTTTTTGGTCTCGACGAAATTGCCGATCTTGTTGTTGCCGGCCAGCACCGTGCCGGGCCGCAGGTGAGCCATCGGTCCGATCGCACAGTCATTGCCAACCGTCGATTCACTCAGCACAGAGCCGGGCTTGATATGCACCTTGTCGCCGATGGTGCAATCGGTCACAACCGCACCCGGTTCGATTTCACAGCCGCTGCCGATCCGGGTCTGGCCGCGCAGGTGAACCCCTGGATGGATCAGGGTATCTGAGCCGATGCTCACATCAGGATCGATATAGGTCGTCGCCGGATCAACCAGGGTCACCCCGGCACGCTGATGGGTGGCGTTGATTCTCTGGCGCATGATTTTGCCGGCCTCGGCCAATTGGACCCGATCATTAATTCCCATTGCTTCCTCCGCATTGTCAATCAGCAGGGCCTCGACACGTTCGCCGGCCTTTCGGGCCGCAGCCACGACATCGGTCAGATAATACTCGCCCTGGACATTCCGGTTATCGACATCTCTCAACAAGGCAAAAACCTGCGGCGCCCGAAAGAGGTAGATCCCGGTATTGATTTCCCGGACCTGGCGCTCTGACTCATCCGCATCCTTTTCTTCGACGATGCGTTCAACACCTTCAATCCCACGGATGATTCGACCATAACCTGCAGGGTTGTCCATTGTTGCGGTAAGCATGGACACACAGGCCGCTTGGTGACGATGGTGATCAATCAGGACGCGCAGGGTCTCTTCATGTAACAGGGGGACGTCACCACAAAGCAGCAGGAGATCACCAGAAAAACCGTTCAGGGCATCTTCTGCACAGAGCAGGGCGTGGCCGGTGCCAAGCTGTTCTGCCTGAAGGGCGAAACGCAGATCCTGGCCGGCCATGGCAACACGGACCTGTTCGGCACCATGGCCAACCACAGGAATGATCGGCGAGGCATCGAGAGCCACGGCGGTCTGTACCACATGGCCCAGCAACGACTTGCCCACAATCCGGTGCAGGACCTTGGGAAGGCTAGATTTCATGCGGGTCCCCTGGCCGGCTGCCAGGATTACCGCGGCTAATTTTTCAGACATGCAAACTCTCCCGGATATGCAATTCGCTCATTATTTAGGAACATTATGCAAAGGTCAAGCGGTGAGATGGCCAATCGCGTGAGAACGGCTCAGACCGCGCGGGTTCTGCTTTAGATTCAGGTTTCCCTTTACCATCATGCCATTGCTTTAGTATATTGATTTCTGTTAGTTAGAGGAGATTCCTGGATAATGGTCGGACGTGAAAAAATCACCGGGCTACTGAATCAGGTTGAGAAAGAACTCAAAGACCTCGAGATTGCCTACGAGCAGTATTTCCTCGGCATCGAAAAACGCTCACCGGAACAACAACGCGGCAAGTTCACCGCACGCTTGCGTAAACTTGTCACCCTGCATGTACCACAGACCGCCCTGCGCTACCGGCTAAACGGGATTGCCAGCCGCTTCAACAGTTACTGCGGCTACTGGGACCGGATTCAACGCCTGATCGACGAGGGGAAATATGAGCGACATACCTCGCGAATCCAGCGCAGGGCGAGCGAACCAGCAGCAGCCTCAGAACTGCCAACCAACGAAGGCAACGCCGACCCGGTCGACAACCTGTACGAGCAACTTGTCCAGGCCCACCAGACCTGTCATCTGCGTCCCCCGAACAAAGAACAGGTTGCCAGCTTCCTGGCCAAGCAGGCCGAGAAGATCAAACAGCGCTTTGGCGACAAACAGGTCGATTTCGTCGTGGAGACAGAAGCCGGCAAACCAAAGATAAAGGTTCGTGCCAAAATTCAATCCTGAATTATGGTCGAGGTGCCAATGACCGAGAACCTCGCATAACAACAATGATCCTTGCCGGTGACGAGATCATCGGACTGCTTAAGAAATCGGCTGACTTGCAGCCCTTGAGCGTTTCCTCTCCCAGGCTCTCCACCGGCCACTTCGACACCCAGTTCGGCACCAGTACCCGCTCAGTTGACGAACAGGAACTGAACCGATAGAGTTAATCCAACCTGGTGTGCTTATGAATCTTGTCTTCTGTACCCTGCATGTCCGCCGTTCATCCCAGGCGGTCGCCCTGGCTGCCGGCTGCCTGGCAGCAGCCCTGCCGGTCGGGTTGTGTTCTTCAACCCGCCTGGTAGATGTCTATCCTGAACAACCGGATCATGAGATCCTCAGCGCAATTCTCTCTGCGAGCCCAGATGTGGTGGCTTTTCCGGTTTACCTCTGGAACCGTCAACGAATCCTCGGACTGGTACGGCAACTGCGCCAGTCAAACCGCTCCCTTTACCTGATTGCCGGAGGCCCGGAGGCTACCGGTGACCCGATCGCGCTTTTGTCTGCTGCGCCGTGGAACGCACTGATCCACGGAGAAGGAGAAGCGGCACTCACCGGCCTGCTCGAGCGACTCGCGAAGGGGCATCCAAAGCAACCCTTGCCCGGTGTGACGCTGATGCTTGAGCAGGGGCCGTTATCCAACGAAAACAGGTGTCATTACGATTTGGACGGCGCAACCTCTCCCTGGCTGTCAGGTGTCATCAAACCAGCGTCTTCGGGTGTTCTGTGGGAAGTCGCGCGAGGCTGTGCCTTTTCCTGCGATTACTGTTTCGATGCCAGGGGGCAGCAAGGTGTTCGGCCCCTGCCGAAGAACCGCCTGAAAGCTGAACTGGAACTGTTTGTCGACAGTGATGTCAGTCAGGTGTGGGTCCTGGACTCCACCTTCAACTATCCACCGGAGCGTGGTGTTGAACTTCTGGAGATGCTGCTGGAGGTCGCTCCCGGACTCCACTATCATCTGGAAGCCAAGGCCGATTTCATTGATCGCCACACCGTTAGCCTGCTTGGCAAGCTGAACTGTTCCATTCAGATCGGCCTGCAGTCGGTGCATGCACGGGTTCTCAAAACAATCCATCGGCCGATTGACCTCGAGGTCCTGACGGAGAACATCCATCTCCTCGAAGCCGAAGGGGTCGTTTACGGTTTCGACCTGATCTTCGGGCTGCCGGAGGATAGCTACACCGGCTTCCGGGAAAGCATTGATACAGTACTGGGCTTTGCCCCCAACCATATTCATATTTTCCCGCTGGCCGTGCTGCCCGGAACCCGCCTGGCAGCTCAGCGGGAGAGGTACGGCATAAAGGCACAACGGCAACCACCGTACGAGCTGGTCTGCTCGGCAGACTGGACGGCGGAAGAGATCGAACACTGCCGGCGCCTGGCCGCGGCAGCAGATCTTTTCTATAACACCGGTCGGGCGGTGGCTTTCTTCCCGGCCATCCTTGACGCCTTGCAGGCTCGGCCGAGCGAACTCTTCGAGGATTTTTTCAAATGGGCACGGCAGCAGCCTGAAACGGATCATGACAGCCTGATGCAAAGCGAACACTGGTCCGCAGAAGATGCCTACCGGATGCTGCAGGGATACCTCAGCCATCGGCTGCAGAGCGCCGGCCAGGGGCACCTGGTCAGCATCTTCCTCGACCTGCTCTGCTACCATTTCAACTATGCCGAAACCCTGCTGAGTGAAGAGCTTCTACCAATCTCCGGCGAGGCACCGCTGGAAGAAAATGCCTGGGAGACTCCCTGGCAGCGTTCGAACAAATTCCGCCTGGTTCCCTTTGCCTACGAAATACTCGATCTTCTCGAAATGGAGGGGATGTACCTGGAAGAGATGACCAACCTGTTCCGGCCGGTCGGATCCGTTGCGCTCTTCATGCGCCGGGACAACCAGGTCTTCTGTGAATCCCTCGGTGAGGAAATGTTGCAGCTTCTTAGGCACAGCGACGGCAGGCTCAGCCCTAGGGAGATTTTCGCCGGCAGCGTGTCGCAGGCAACCGGCGAGGAATTGGTTCAGTTTGCCGTCAGTGAGGGGCTCCTGTATCCGGCGGGACCCTTGGCCCCTTCTTAGCATGGCAAAAACACAACAAAGGCCCTGTTGAGGGCTGGTCCTATAGTTATTTTTGGATTCACTTCTTCTCTGCTCATTTTATGCAGTAATTTCACGACAAAATTAAAATCTAAATCCGGGGGTTGCGCCCCCCGACTGCGCCTTACTCTTTTGCTGGCCCAAAAGAGTAAGCAGAAAGGGCCTGCGCTTCGCTGGGCATATTCTTTTGCCAGTTTCCGCTGATTTCTTTCAGCAATAGTGAATGGGCGCCGGCCCTTTACAGGGGGCCTCACGGTACTGCAGTTATGAGTGGATTTTTGAAAACAAGCTGGCTATCTGATATGCCACTGATGGGGTCGCGTAGAAGGTCTCATAAGCGTCATGAATTTGCAGACTTGTATCGGTTGTAATGTTTTTATGCTTTTCCCTTGTAGGTCTCACAGAAAGGTCAGGCCCTTTGACACAGGGCCGGATCCCCATCACAGATGGTTCTTGAAGTCACAGATACCAGGCAAAGGAGATGCCCTCCGCAAGGAGAAAGGCGTTTTTGCTTACTTTTGTCGCCGCATGGACAAAAGTAAGGCGTCCGGCAGTACGTATATGGTCTCCCCCCTTTTTGCAAGGACTTTGTCTTGAATGCCAGGGACAGGATTGCTGCCGTATATCCGGCCTCTTAGTGGAGGAAGTTACATCTCCGGGCCTAAATGATTTCCGCTCGTATTGTCCTAATCGCGTACTCGGACTCTATGGCCCTGCGAACTGCTCAGGTTTTCAATACGCCGGTCTGACCTGTTTTGTCATTACTTTCGTCAAAGCCTTCGCAATTCTTGGTGGGAGTTCTCCTTCCCTGCCTTCAGTCCCTCTTTGTCAGTATTCCAGTTATCTTGAAGTAGGTTGATAACTTGTGTTGTGCCTCAAAATAGCCCAGCCAATACGCGCCATCTTGTTCGCCATCGCAACCACAGCTTTGTTCCAACCGCGTTCTTCGCGGATCCGGTTGATCCATAAACTCAGAGGGTCTTCCTTGTTTGCGGCTTGAAGAACAACGGCTCGAGCGCCATGGATCAATTGTTTGCGTAGATATTTATCTCCGCGTTTACTGATGCCTAACAATACTTTTTTACCGCCACTACTGTACTGACGGGGAACGAGGCCAATTGATGCGGCAGCATCTCGGCCACGCGCATAGGCACGACCATCACCAATGGCTCCACGAAAAGCACTTGAGACGATTGAACCAAAACCAGGGGCCGTTTGCAGCCGCACGCATGCATCGTCCTTTTGGCTTATACTCTCCAGTCTCTTTGTGTAAAACGCAATGTGCTCATCCATTTCAACCAGCTGTTCATAACGTCTTGCAAGAAGATTACGAAAATCAAGACTCAAACCATTTTCAGCATCTTCCAGAATGTCTGGAATTTTTTTACGCAGTGTGGGAACCCCTTTCGCGAAAACGATGCCGTATTCGCCGAGCAAGCCTCGGGTAGAATTACTCAGGGCCGTGCGATCACGCAAGCATTGGGAACGGATACGATGAAGGGCCTGCATGTCCTGTTCTTCAGCCGTCTTGATTCCGACTAATGGCATGTTGGGTCGATTTGCCGCCTCTGCAATGGCACGAGCATCGTTGTAATCGTTCTTGTTGCCGCGAACGTAGGGCTTGACGTGCCGAGGTGCAATCAACTTCACCTCATGGCCCATGTCACTGAATTGTCTGCCCCAGTAATGAGCGCTGGCACAAGCCTCCATGGCAACGCAACATGGCGACAGTTGAGTGAAAAATCCAAGGACCTGATTGCGTCGAAGCATTCGTTTCTTGACCTCTTTATCCCGATCGTTGAAACAGACAACATGAAAGACGTTTTTTGCTAAATCCAAACCGACAGTGCTAATATTCATTTTGGTCTCCTCTCGCTCTACGTTGATGGTGAGTGACTTCTTCCATCATGGCGCATTGACGCCGATTTGGGTAGCGGGGGGAGACCATTTCATCACGTACTGCCAGACGCCTTACTTTTGTCCATGCGGCGACAAAAGTAAGCAAAAACGCCTTGCTCCTTGCGGAGGGCATCTCCTTTGCCAGTTTTCTGAGA
>Ga0210079_1000020_pt1 | contig 20566 bp, 20 predicted proteins | sample White_CordA_D2_FD_185587 | JGI IMG/M metagenome (GOLD analysis project Ga0210079, IMG submission 185587) | Wetland microbial communities from the San Francisco Bay, California, USA, that impact long-term carbon sequestration - White_CordA_D2... | ecosystem: Environmental > Aquatic > Marine >...
TTTTGAATTTGTTTGTAACTTAAAGAGTTATCCGTTGGTTTATCGAGCTCAATGCAACTATAGGCCACCGGGTCAAGAAAGCCGTACGGCGAGGCCCCCCTGCAACGGGCCGGCTCGTCTCCTCGGCTTTCCCTGAAAGCCATATCCTCTTCGCTAACGTCTATAGCCCTCTGCTAAGAGAAGGCACTTTTGCATACTTTTGTTGCCGGACAAAAGTATGGCGTCTGGCGGGACGCGCCCCGCCGGTTTAGGTTTTGATCTTAAGATTTTAAAGAATTTAAAATTAACGATGCCACCACACAGTCAAGTATGTTGGCATCGTTAATCTCTATTCCCGAATTGGTACAAAACTTTTCGGCTCCTCGTAACCCTCATAATCATACCGCCGCCAACGAAACGGCAGATCAACAATCTCCCCCGGAGCAGCAGCCGAATAAAGCACCCTGAAGGCCTCCAGAATCACGGCCCGTTGCTGCTTGACATTGCCCGGCTCACCGAGCGGGTGTCCAAAAGGCCACTTGACGTAAACGGTCCGTGGCGGCTGCACCTTTTCTGTGTATTCGCGCACGATCGATATCCCGATTGTCGGGATGCCGGCTTTTTCAATCTCTCTCTGGACCAGTCCCACGGACTGGTTGCAGATGCCTCAGGCGGGGGTCAGCAGGACCACGTCAACTTCGTCCTGTAGGAGCTTTTCGACGACCTGCCTGGCTGATTTGCCGATCAGCGTGGCGATGTGATGTCCGTCAATATGTCCCATGAAGGAGTAGTGGCGGGCAGCCAGGTCACCGATGATCCCTGCAGCCTGTAATTCGGAAAGACGATCAATCGGCAAGATGATGTTGAGGTCCTTCTCGGCGTCGCTGTGATCATAGTAGTCGTGGGTGATCAGGTAGTCCTTGCTGATGGTTGCGCCTTCGATTTGCCGAAAGCTGGGGTCGCCCTCGCTGTCCTGCATATCGAAAGGCGGCTGGTCTTTGTGGTGGACGCCAGAGGTTGTGACCAACGCCACCCTGCATTCGCTCAGAGGTTTGGTGATGGCGGTCCAGGGGGTCGGCTCGCCGGATTCCCAAGGCTCGTAGGCAGTGATGAAGCGTTGCGCAAGGCGCGGAAAACGGGTGATGACTTTGGCAATCAGCTGATTCTTGATACGGCTGGACATGGTTTGAATCCTTGTTTTTTCAAACAGTATAACTTGAAAATTGCCGTGTGAAATTATTTTCTATCACAAACAAAAGGAGTCCGACCAGATCTGGTCGAACTCCCGTGTGTCCATCTGGACGGGCCCTGTAAACGGAGTCAACTACTTGCGGAGCAGGGCAATTTCATCGCTATGCGAGGTTTCTGCGCCAGCGACGATCGGCAGGTCAGGGTTGTTGGCCCATTCGATCCAGGAACCGTCGTAGTTCTTGACCTGATTGTAGTCAAGCGCCTGGAGAACCAGCGTGGCATAGGATGAACGAATGCCGGTCTGGCAATGGGCAATGATTTCCTGATCGTCATTGATGTTATGTGCGGCGAGCAGGGCGCGGATTTCCGCCTCGGGTCGCAATACCTTTACACCGTTGACCTCATGCTGCAGTTCTGTCCAGTTGAGGTGGACCGCACCGGGAATGTGACCACCGCGGTCGGCGCGGATTCTGGTTCCGAGATACTCTTCCGTTGTCCGGGTATCCCAGACCAGCACACCGGGATTACCGAGGCGCGTCAGAACATAGTCAACTTCAGCGCGTGCTTTACCGGGAGAGGTGACGCGGTATTCGCTTGGGACGGCTGCAGTGGTTGGCAACATGGAGGTAGGATGGCCTTCCTTGGACCATTTCTCGTAACCACCGTCGAGGACCAAGGTGTTTTCGTGACCATGGTAGCGCAGGGTCCAGGCGAGACGTGCTGCGTAGGGATTGTCATGCTCAGCATAGGTGATCACCGTGGTGTCCGGGGTAATACCGAATCTTTCCATCAGTATTTCGAAGTCAGTGGTGGTTGGCACCAGACTCTTGACGCCACCTCTTTTGTCGAGGAACTCGCTGCGGGGGACACTGTACGCCCCGTCAACATGCCCGAGCAGGTAGAGCGGTGCCTGTCGTGCGTCGAGGACAACGACCTTAGTGTGGTTCGTCGCCAGCCAGCCGGTCTGGACAAAATAGTCTTCTATCGCTGCTGCTGCGAGAATCGGCAGGGCGAGCAGAAGCAGGTTGGTCAGGGCGATCGTTTTCAGGGATTGCATGATTGACTCCTTTAAAGTTTATATTATGGGTAAGGATTAAATTAAATATATAACGGTGTCAAGATGTTTTATAAAATAAATAAAGTACAGTAAATAAATAAAGAATTGCCAGGTGTTTCAATGTGACAATCATGCGGCGCTACGAAGGAGGAATTGTTTCTGTTGGCCGGCCTATGCTAGGGTGATAATGGTCTCCATCTGGAGACATTCGATTGTCTGGCGAATCATTGAAATGGAGTTTTCGTGGCAACAGGTAGAACAATCCTGGCGTTGGTCGCTGATGAACAGGGCGAGGTGTTCGAACACCCCGACCTGTTGCTGGCAGGGATGAACGGTACCGAAGTGGTCCGGCCGCATACCGATGAACTGATGCCGATGCCGGAAGGCAGTCGCCTCTTCACCATTCCGCAGACGCCACCGATCGGCTTTGATCGGCGCAGCAGCAAACAGTTGACCATTGATCGCCTGCCAAAGGAGTGGGGTGGAGGCCGCATCCAGGCGGTTTCGGCGTTCCTGACGCCGGGGTATACCCGCACCCTGTTGCCGGCCGCAGATTTCCAACATAAAGGGCAGACCCTGCCACTCTGGTCCTACACCGCGGTCGGCTGGTGCGTCGAGGAAGAACGTTTTTACGTTGCCGCGGTGCAGGTCGATCGCAACACCCAGTGGCAGCCTGACCATTTTGATGACCGCAAACTTGACCCCCTGGTGCGCAAGCTGCTGCAGGAGTCTCCCGATAACCGACTGCTGGAACAACTCGCGCGCTGCGCCCTCGATTACCACTGCTTTGCCGCCAAGAACCTCTTCTTCCGTCGCTGGGAGGCGCCGCTGCCGACTTCGCCGACCTGTAATTCGCGCTGCATCGGCTGCATCTCCCTGCAGGAGTCGGACTGCTGTCCGGCCAGCCAGGAACGCCTGACCTTCGTGCCGACCGTTGACGAACTCTGTGAGGTGGCCGTGCCGCACCTCCGTGAAGCAGAGAATGCGATCGTCTCTTTCGGCCAGGGTTGCGAGGGTGATCCGATCATGCAGACTGATGTGATTGTCGAATCGGTTCGGCAGATGCGCAGGCAGACCGATAGGGGTACGATCAATTTCAACAGCAACGCGTCGATCCCCGACGCCATCGATAAACTGGCGGATGCCGGGGTCGAGTCGATCCGGGTTTCGCTGAATTCGGCGCAGGAGAATTTCTATAACGCCTACTACCGGCCGCGCGGTTATTGCTTCGATGATGTCCTCGAATCCCTGAGGCGAGCCAAAGCTGCTGGGCTCTACACCATGCTGAACTACCTGGTCTTCCCCGGGGTCTCTGACCGTACTGATGAGATTGAAGCCCTGGCCGGGCTGATTGATGACATCGGCGTCGATATGATCCAGATGCGCAACTTGAGTCTTGACCCGGTGCTGTACCTGTCTTCCCTTGGCATTGAAGGCCGCGGGGTTGGCATGCTGGAGATGCTCAGGCAACATAAGCGACGTTTCCCGCAGCTGCAGTATGGCTACTTCAATCGGACCCGCGAGACTTTTTTCCCGCCGGGGTATGCATCAGAGTGGCCGATCCAGCTATAATTGTCCGCGTGTCGCCTCATGTCATCCTCCTTTACTGGTTGACTTTCAATATATACAGAAAGTATGATCTTGCCGATTATTCATCAAACTTCAGGAGCAGATCATGCGAACATTTGTCTTGTTAATCCTTTTTCTTGCGGTGTTGATTCCCTCAGCAGCTTTGGCCAAAACCTTTGGCGAGGGCATCTCCCTGTCAGACGAGACGGCCATTTCCTCGATTATTGATAATCCCGTCGCTTATGTCGGCAAAAAGGTCAAAGTGTCCGGCCTGGTGGTTGACGTCTGCAGCCGGCGTGGGTGCTGGATTTACCTGGCAGGTGACCGTGAATACGAAAAGATCCGTATCAAGGTTACCGACGGCGAAATCGTCTTCCCGATGGAGGCCAGAGGTAAGCAAGCCGTCGTTGAAGGTATCGTGGAAAGCATGGAATTGAGCAAAGAGGACGTGATCGCCCGTCGCAAACACCACGCCGAGGAGACCGGCGAGACTTTCGACCCGGCCAGCGTGACCTCCGGCGAGACGGTCCTGCGGATTCGCGGACTCGGTGCCGAGATCCCCTCGCTATAAAGATGAACTGGCGGCACTGGAACAATGCCCTGCATCGTGATATCGGATTCCTTTGTATCGGCCTGACCCTGGTCTACGCTATTTCCGGGGTGGCGGTCAATCACATCAGCCAGTGGAACCCGAGCTATCGCGTAGAGCGCATTGAGACCAATATCGGCCCGGTTTCCGGCAACCCGACTGATGCTGATACCATCCGCACGATCCTCGCCCGGCTCGATGAAACGGGCAAGCTCGAGAGCAGCTATCGTCCCGACCCGCACAGCCTCCAGCTGTTTGTCGACGGCCGCTCGATTCTCATCGACCTTGGCACCGGGCATGTCGTTCACGACCGCGCAATCCCGAGGCCGGTCCTGCGCGAGATGAATTTCCTGCATCTCAACCATCCCAAGAAAAGCTGGACCTGGATTGCCGACGTCTATGCCGTTGCCCTCGGATTCCTGGCGGTCAGCGGCATGCTGATGATCCGCCGCAAAACCATGTACCGTGGGGTTGTCCTGACCGGCATCGGTTTTGTCATCCCCCTTCTGTTCCTGGTCCTCTACCTGTAATTTTTTATCCCCTTCGGCACTATGTTTTGAATTTGACACTCTGTCAGGGCTGAGGTAGAAACATCTCAGGTCCATCGACAGTGCATGTTGACTGTTTACCGCAAATGGAGTTGTGATGAGCGTTGAAATTTTTCTGCATGCATTGACGTCGTATTTCGTCGTGATCGATCCGATCGGCTGCGCGTTGATCTTTCACGGCTTGACCTCGGACTGCGACCGGGCCTACTTACGCCAGATGGCATTCCGTTCGACGCTGATATCCTTGATCATCGTACTGGCATTCGCTTTCCTTGGCGAGGCCCTTCTGGTCAAGCTCGGAATCAGCATTGATGCTCTGCGCGTCGCCGGTGGGTTGCTGCTCTTTGTGACGGCATTCAACATGGTCACCAGGGGGGAGACCGGTAAGAAGTGGGAGAGCGGCGCCGACGTCGATATCTCGGTTTTCCCGATGTCGATACCGCTGTTGGCCGGTCCGGGTTGTCTCACGGTGACAGTCCTGCTCTTTTCGAAAGCCCCGGGCTTTGGTGAAAACGTTCTGCTGATTGCAGCCGTTGTCGTCATGTACACTTGCGCCTTGGTTGCCCTTTCGCTGTCCAGCCGGATCAAGGATATTATCGGACGAACTGGTGATAACATCCTGCGTCGCCTGTTTGGTGTGATCCTGGCGGCCCTGTCGATCCAGTTCATTGCCGACGGGATTCGTCAGATCGCGGCCGGTTGACAGCGCAATACGTCCGGGTATCCTGAGAATATCTATACCGTGCCGGTGTGGCAGGGTGTCATGCAAGCGGGTTCAGTACAAGGTCTGGTTATGAGGGGTTGCTATGGAATCTGCAGGTCTTTTGGAGAGGATCGAGGAGTGGTCGGTCGATCAACTGCGTGGCTACTGCGCCCATCATCATCCCGAGGATTACCAGCTGATCGATGTGCGCCAGTTGCAGCGGTACGAAACAGAGCGTCTGCCTGGCTCCCTCTGGATTCCGGCTGAGGAGCTGCCGACGAGGCTTGACAAGCTGAGTAAGGACAAAACCACCATCGTTTACTGTGACCAGGGGGCGCTCAGTCGCGCTGCCGGACAGATCCTCGTGAAATCTGGCTTTTCAGATGTCCATATTCTGCAAGGTGGAGTGCACGCCTGGCAATATGGTTTTTCAACCGGGATGCCACACCAGGTGTATGCGCCGCTGATCAACGCTGATAAGGCGGAGGACCAGGCGGTCATTGCCTGGTCCATGGAAGAGGCCGCGCGTCGTTTCTACCTAGAAATGGCTGATAGGCTCGACGAACCGGATGTCGCTGCGCTCTTTGCCGAACTGGCTGAAGCGGAGGATCATCACAAGGCGACACTCAAGGCATTGTGGGAAGCCCTTGCCGGCTGCCTTGCCGCTGACGGTTTCCCTGCATCGCCTTTGTCGACAAGCGGTATCATGGAGGGCGGGATAGACCTTGATGAAGCCCTGAAGTGGGCGGAACAGAGCAGTACCGCAAAAATTATCGATTTTGCCATGGCCATGGAACTCAGCGCCTACGACCACTACCTCTACCTGCAGCGCAATTCGGATAATCCCGACAGCAAACGCCTCTTCGAGGTGATGGCTGACGAAGAACGTGCTCATCTCAGGGAACTCGGCAAATCCCTTGAGAAGATCCGTGGATCATAGCGAAAATTTTCAGCCAGCGGCTCAAATGATCGGGCATCGCATCCCCACCACACTCAGAACGGATTGGTTGCAGCTTCTTCGCTGGCGAACAGAGCGGCCTCTTTCATAAACTCCCTGAAATCATTTCGCAAATATTTTTCATGGCAGGCCAGATCTTCGGTTGCGTCCGCCAATGGCAGAGATTTACTCAAACGCTGGGAGATCCTGTGCAGAGCTTTGCCGACCACTTCGAAATGCTGGTAGGAGACCAGCCAGTTGTGCTCGATCATGCGCGGAGCGACCACCTTGAGGTCGTCAGGCAGTTTATGGTGGTTGGTTTGCAGGAGTTTGTAGAAGCGATTTGCGAAATCTTCAAGGGGCTCAGGAGAGTACCTGGACCATGAGGAGGCCAGGAAGTGATCGTAAAAAATATCGATAATAATCCCTCGCCCGTGGCCGTATTTCTGGTCCAGCCGGTTCCGGCTTCTGCGGGTATGGAGGTTGTTGTGGGAAAAGCTGTCGATGCGCCGATGCAGGTGCAGTCCCTGCGCTATCGTCCGGGGGTAGTCTTCGGGAATCGGACCTTTGACAAAATCGCCCATCAGTCCACCGAGTTGATGTCCCGGGTCCGGCCCGGCCAGAAAAAGGTGTACCAGATAATTCAAGGTCAGGTTCTTAGGATCTTGTTGTGCAGAATCAGGATCTCAAACGCCATTAATGCTTTGCTGGCGAGTTGCTGGACATCGACAACAGCCTGGGCAAGATCAGCATCGGGATCATCGACATAGATCAGGCCGACCACCCGGCCAAGCATGCTCATCGGGATGAGCAGCGCGGAGGCTGGTGAGGGCTTGCCGAGGAACGTCGTCAGGGCCAGGTTCGCTCCGCTATGCTGTATCGGACCGAGAAAATAACTGTTGCTTTCTACCGCAGTTTTCAACACCGAGGGTTCGGAGAGCGGCAGCTGGAACTGATCAAATCCGGGGATCGGCACGCCTGCTTTCACCGAGCGCCAGCCGGTGACCTGCCCGGCCACGACCATGAACAGCGCAGCTCTCGCATAGTGGGCCCCGAGATGCTTGATAATTGCGTCGGCGACATCATTGCGGTCAGATGTTTTGATCAGTGCTTGGCAGGTGCTTGCAAGGGTGACCTCTTCTTCAACCAGGTCTTCTATGACATCGATATCATCGAGCTCTTCGATCTCTTCGGCGGGTGGTTCCTGTTTTGCTTTTGCCGCCGTCGAGTCTGGCCTCTGGTAGATCTGTTCGGACCCGGGCTCACTGAGGTCCTCATCCGTTTCTGTCGCAGCAATCGGTCCTTCGGGTGTATGGAAGATTGGGGCCTTGTCCAGCTCGTCGCGGACATGCTGCGGCGGAGCGATATAGCGCATGGTCCGCTTGACGCCGTAGTAGTGTTCGAGGGCGAAAATGAGGCGGACTTCAAGCGCCAGAATCGGCTGTATAATGTACCCGGTGCGGAAAGAGATCTCATCAATGGATTTCAGGTCGTGGGGCGACTCCATCGCCAGGGTTAATTTCTTGCCGTTGACTGATACGGGAACGACCTTGTGCTTTTCTGCCAGCTCCGGGCTGATAATGTTGATGACATGCTCGGGAATATTCTCAAGCTGGTTAGGCTTCAGGCACGGGAGGTTAAGGAGATTCGCCAGGGTTTCGGCAAGCACGTTTTCGGTGATTAAGCCCATCTCAATCAGGATCGTGCCGAGCGTGCCGCCAAAAATGACCTGGGCCTGCAAAGCTTCTTCAAGCTGAGCCTGGGTAAGCAGATTTTTCTTGATCAGTAATTCGCCGAGTCTGATAGCCATGAAGTGCCCCCTGGGATTCTACTGGATAACAGTGGTGTCAGCTGAATGCCGCTGAGCCTTTTTGACCGGCTGTTGATCGGCCAGTGAGGCGCTAAGGTCAGCAGCCTTGAGTTTGAAATCAGCCAGGTTCTCCGCAGAGACCGGTTTGGCTGACGGAGCCTTGACCCGGTGCGGATTGACCGGAGCACCATTTTTGTACATCCGGAAACAGAGATGAGGCCCGGTGGCAAGGCCTGTACTGCCGACATAGCCGATCGTTTGCCCCTGTGCAACCCGCTTGCCCTGAGCGATCCCCCTGGCAAAGCCTTTCATGTGCAAATACAGGGTCTCGTAGCTGCTATTGTGCCTGATCTTCACATAATTGCCATTCCCCCGGGTGTAGCCCTTTTTGATAATGATACCGTCGCCGACAGTTTTGATCGGTGTCCCGGGCCGTGCTGCATAATCGATCGCCGGGTGGGATTTCCAGGTTTTGGTGATCGGGTGAAAGCGGCGCATGGTGAATCCGGACGAGATCCGCGAGAAGGAGAGTGGCGCCTTGAGGAAAGCTTTGCGCAGGCTCTGCCCTTCGGCATCGAAATAATCCGGGCGGCGGTCGCCGTCCTGGTAGAGAAAGGCCTGGAAGGTTTCACCCTGGTTGGTGAACTCCGCCGCCAGGATACGGCCGTAGCCGGCCGGTTGAGCATCCCGGTAACGTTTTTCCACCAGAGCCTGGAACGAGTCGCCTTTGCGGATATCTAGGATAAAATCGATGTCCCAGGCAAAAATATCAGCCAGGTTCATCGCCAGAACATCGCTTTCTCCGGTGCTGGTGACCGCTTCGAACAAGCTGGTTTCAATCGTGCCCCGCACGCCAACGGTTTCGGTCGTATAAGGGATCGGGACCTTCTGCACGGAGAAGTCTTCCGCCTCACGGGTAATAACCAACTGTTCATCTTGGTCGATGTCGTACTCGAAGCGTTCAAAGTCGTCATCGCTCAGGCACAGCCGGTATGCTTGCCCGGCACTAAGACGGGAGAGTGGGAAGACCGACTTGCACAACTTGCTCAGCTCGTAAATCTCTCCTGCCGTGAAATAGTCCCCCAGGATGCCAGTCGCCGTATCGCCCTGTGCGACGGTCCCCTTGATGATCTCCTTGCGGATTTCCGGAACCGGCGGTTGTGGTAATGCTGCCGGCTCCGACATGTTGGCTTCGGTATTGGTTACCGTCGGCCGGAAGAACAGCGGAGTAACCAGCAGGACTCCCAGGACCAGGAACAACCAGAGGCGCAGGCGCGGGGTTGATCTGCGGCGGCTCATCAATGATGATTTAGGCGGATGAAAATCGAAATTCAAAAGTCTTTTCCTGCGGGAATGTAGAGTTAACTTCCCGAAAAATAAAATTTATCCATAATATCAGTCCTGTGATGAATTTGTCTAGAAATCTGTTGACCCTGGTGTCGTATTTATCCTGATTTGCGAATTGGCCCTTACCGGTTTTGCTTGTCATGGGCAGGCTGGATAAGGTACTAACTTGAGGCATGCCAACAAAGGAGGCCCGCATGGTTAACCGACAGCGTCTGAGTGATGAATTTGCCCGTCTGGCGGCAATCAACAGCCCGCCTTTGCATGAAAATGCGATTGCCAGGTACCTGGTCGGGCGCCTCGAAAATCTTGGTGCCGAAGTGCTTTTTGACAACGCCGCTGAAGCAACCGGTGGCGAAGTCGGCAACCTGGTCGCCAGCTTTGCAGGACAGGGCAGATCCTCAGAACCACTGCTCTTCTCTGTACACATGGACACAGTCGAGCCGGGAGGGCAAGTAGAGCCGGTCCTGCGAGACGGTGTATTCTTTAGTGCCGGCGACACAGTTCTTGGTGCCGATGACAAGGCCGGGGTCGCCGAACTTATTGAGGCTCTGCAAGTCATCCGCGAGCGGAAGATCCCGCACGGGCCACTTGAGGTGGTGATCACGATCGCCGAAGAGATCGGCCTGGTTGGCGCGAAACATCTTGATTTCGGTTTGCTCAAATCCAGGCGAGGCTATGCACTGGATACGGAAGGCGCCGGCTGGATGGTCCTCAAGGCACCGGCCGCGAACATTTTGCAGATCGAAATCGAGGGGATCGCTGCTCATGCCGGAATGGCCCCCGAGCTCGGACTGTCGGCAATACAGACGGCCTCCCTGGCAATCAGCCGGATGCACCTGGGCCGGATTGATCAGCAAACGACTGCCAATATAGGTAAAATAGAGGGTGGCGTCGCCCGCAATATCGTGCCGCAAAATGTTTCAATAATCGGCGAAGCACGCAGTCACGATACGGACAAACTCGAGAGTCAGACAGCGCACATGCTCGCCTGTTTTGAACAGGCCGCCGATGAAATGACGCGCACCATCGATGGCCGGCAGGTCCGGCCTCATATCCGCGCCGAGGTCCGCCTGGATTTCCCCAGCATGGCCGTCGCCGAGGATGCGCCGGTTGTCGCACTGGCCAGGTCCGCTGCAGCAACCCTGGGCCAGGAACTCAAGGTGAGACTCGGTGGGGGGGGCAGCGATGCCAACATCTTCAATGGCCACGGCATAGAGATGATCATCCTGGCAACCGGTATGAACAAGGTCCATACCCACGATGAATATGTGGCCGTTGCCGACATGGTCAAGGTCGCGGAGCTGCTCGTCGAGATTATCCGGCAGGCTTGAAATACGAGGTTTTTAATAGAGTAAAGCTGGCCGGGGAGAAGTCTCGGGCCATGACGGTCAGCACGTTTCGAGCGGCAGTTCGTTGAGCGCTGCCATCTGTTCGCGTAACTGCAGGATGTGTTCTCCCCAGTAGCGAGTCGTGTTGAACCACGGGAAATGGTGCGGAAAGGCCGGATCATCCCAGCGTCGGGCCAGCCAGGCGCAGTAATGCAGAATCCTCAAGGTTCGCAACGCTTCCACAAGTTGCAATTCTTGCGGGCGGAAATCGTAAAATTCATTGTAGCCTTCCACGATCTCGGCCAGTTGCGCCGTCTGGCGCACGCGGTCTCCCGAAAGCATCATCCAGATATCCTGAATCGCCGGGGCCGTCCTGGCATCATCAAAGTCGACAAAATGCGGTGCATTCCCCCGCCACAGGACATTGCCGGCATGACAGTCGCCGTGGGTGCGAATCAACGGTGTGCTGTCAAATACGGCCAGCAATTCGTCAAGTGACTGGAGCAGGTCGCTGGTCAATGCATCGTAGTTTGCCTTGTATTCCGGGATGATGAACGCGTCGCTGATCAGGGTGACAGATTCATGGCCGAATGTCGTGCAGTCGAGCCGGGGGCGATGTTCGAAAGGACGGGTCGCGGCGATCGCATGCATGCGCCCCAGAGTGCGCCCCATGATCAGGAGGTTGTCGAGGTTGTCGAACTCGGGTGCGTGGCCCCCCTGGCGTGGATACAGGGCGAAGCGAAAGCCCTGATAATGGAAGAGGCTCTCTCCCTGTTCGTTGACAATTGGAGCAACAACCGGCAGTTCGTGCTCTACGAGTTCGAAACAGAACCGGTGCTCCTCGATGATCTGCTCATCGCTCCAGCGTTCTGGACGGTAGAATTTGACGATCAGCGGGTCGCCGTCCTCTATCCCGACCTGGTAGACCCGGTTTTCATAACTGTTCAGGGCAAAAGTCCTGCAGTCGCAAAGGACGTCACAGCTTTCGACGGCATCCATGATGAAGCTGGGTGTCAGGGCTTCGAATGGGTGTTGGGTTGATGTCTCTGACATGAAAGGTTCGAGATGAGGCCCGCGAGAACTGCTACAGGGCCTGCATGACCTCCCGGATGTCGTTCGAGAGGGCGGAAATGTCCTCATCGGTAGTTGCCCAGGAGCACATGAATCGGCAGTGCCCGGAGCCGATGAAGGTGTAAAAGACCCAGCCCCTGTTGTGCAGGGTGGTGACAACCCTCTCCGGAAGCTCGACGAAAACGGCGTTGGCTTCTGTAGGATGGACCAGGTTGACGCCGGGAATCTTGGCAAGGGATTCGGACAATTTGCGGGCGCAGGCATTGGCGTGACCGGCGTGCCTGAGAAGTGTATCGTCCTTGAGCAGCCCGAGCCAGGGGGCGGAGAGATAGCGCATTTTCGATGCCAGCTGTCCGGCTTGTTTACAGCGGTAATCAAATTCGTTGGCGAGCTTCCGGTCGAAAAAGACCACGGCTTCGCCCATCGGCATGCCGCACTTGGTGCCGCCGAAAGTCAGTACGTCAACTCCCGCACGCCAGGTCAGTTCCTTTGGATGAATGTCCAGGGCAGCGACGGCGTTGGCGAAACGCGCTCCGTCCATATGCAGCTTGAGGTCAAGCCGCTTGGCCAGGCCGTGGACCGCCACCAGCTCTTCCGGAGTGTACAGGGTGCCAAGCTCCGTGGATTGGGTCAGCGACAGGACCTTCGGCTTCGGGTAGTGGATGTCAACGCGCTTCTTGACCGTGTGTTCGACTTCGACCAGATCGACCTTGCCGTTGTCACCGCTGACGGTGAGCAGCTTTGTGCCGTTGGAAAAGAATTCACTGGCACCGCATTCATCGGTTTCCACGTGGGCCATATCGTGGCAGATGACGCTGTGGTACGACTGGCAGAGTGATGACAGGGCCAGGGAATTGGCGGCCGTCCCGTTAAAGACGAAAAAAACCTCGCAGTCGGTGTCGAAAAAATCTCGCAGCGCATCACACGCCTTGGCCGTCCAGGGGTCGTTGCCATAGCTGGTTGCGTAACCGTTGTCGGCTTCCTGCAGTGCCTGCCAGGCTTCCGGGCAGATGCCGGCGTAGTTGTCGCTGGCGAACTGGTTCTTGGTCGTCATTGGTATTCTCTTCTGTTGATCGGTGGCTGGTTACGCTTGAGACTATAACGAATCAGCATCATAAACGCAAAGCGGCAAAGTGGATGGTGCTTAAAGGGGGGCACCATGTTGCGCCTCTGATGTCCCCTGTGGAGTCTTGTTGCCAAATGGTGACACGGCTCACTCGAACCGTTTCATGCGGGTATTCAAGCTCGACAGGGTCTCTTCCGCCTTGCTGAATATCTCCTCACCCGCCAGGATGCCGACCGAGCTGTCTGCAAAAGGCTCGTCGAGATAGGTTTGCGCTACTCTGGCCAGCTGCTTCTGGTCGACCTCAAGGATCCCGTTGCGGAAAGTCTGGATCATGTCGTGAGTCATCCCTTGCTGCTGATGGATGAATTCACGATACCCCCGACTGCCCGGTGAGAGGGGGCGATCCAGTTCGGCAAATGCGGTCAGGATCGATTGCTTGACCATCTCGGCGCTGAAGTCCCCTCGGCATGCCCAATCGACAGCTTGGCGGTAGACGTCGAGGGTCCTTTCCAGGTGCGGGTCGCGATAGGAGAGCATGGAGAAGAGGCCTCCATCGGCGTTGTATCCTGCCATGCCACCATAGGCGCCGCCTTTTTCGCGGATCTCGCGATGCAGAAAATCGGCGCGCAGGAGCTTGGCCAGAACGATCAGCGCCGGGGCGTCGGGGTGGGTGTACGGGACAGTCCGAAAAACCCGTGAGACATAAGCGACCGGCAGATTGTATTGCCAGGCCGTGGCTGTGGCCCGGCTTGTGAAAGGTTCATCCCGGCCTTCGCCGGACAGCGCCTTATCTGGAAGTGCGGCAAGCAGTTCCGCCAACGGCGCATGCATCGTCTGCCGGATTGACTCCTCGGTGGTGACCGCGCTGGTGACACGCGTCTGTGTGAAGATCTCTGCGGCAATTGCGGCAAAGGTGCCAGCCAGGGTCGCGAGACCACTCTCGTCCAGATCACTGGCGGTCCGGATGATCTGGGTCTGGCTCATGCCGCTCCATTCCTCGCGTTGCGCGGCCGTGGGGGTCAATGATGCCGCTGCCGCACGTGCAGCAAAAGAGTGGCCTGCCCCGGGGATCGAGTTCTCCATTGAAGTCCTGACCTGGCCGATGATTGTGCGCAGCCTGTCGAGATCGGTAAAATCAGGGGCGGTCAGTATATCGCTGATGATCCCGCAGAGTTTTTCCTGGTTGCGGCCCAGGGCCTTGCCCTTGAGTTCCAGAACCGGGTGCATGATGTCGAGGTCCGCCGGACTTTCCAGCAGGTTGGTGCCGAAACGAATGCCACCGGTTGCAGCAGTGATACGTCGCGACATGGCCAGGTAGTCATGCCCTGCGGCACCGATCTGCGGCAGGAGTGCACCGAAAATCGGCAGGTAGGGGCGCAAGCTGTCATCCAGGCCGTTGGTGTTGAACTGCAGGTTCAGGTAGGTAATGCCGTTGGTCGGCTGATTGAACCAGAAAGTTTTGCAGCCGGAGATCTGCTCTGTGTCAAATGGTGTCGTCGGTTCATCGCTCTCGATGTCCGAAAGTTCGAGGATTGGCAGGCAGCTCGTATCGTCCTGGGCTTCCTGGCTTTTTTGCAGCTCCGCCGCTTTGGTCTTGATCCCGGCGATTGCTGCTTCATCGAGATGCTCACGAATTCCGTCGAGGCGTTCGGCAAAGGCCTGTTCTTCCCGTTGGGCATGCTCGGGGTCAGGGCGCAATAGCAGGCTGACACGGTGCGGATTGTCGAGCAGGTGGCGGCGGATCAGTTGTGGGAAGAACTGCGGGTCAGCGGTGGCGCTTCTCAGCCGTGCCAGATTGTCGCCGATCATCAGCGTGCTCAATGGGTCGTCGGCGTGCAGCCACGGGCCGAACAGGCGCATCATCAAGCCGAGGCCGTAAGGATACTGGTCGCCGGTTACTTCACGGTTGGCAAACTCGTACTGGTGAAGGGCGGCGTCGATTCGTTCCTGCGGCAGGCCCTGTTCGGCGACCTGTGCCAGGGTGTCGAGAATCACCTTTTCAATCTCCGGCATTTTCTCCGGGTCTATCCCCTGCAGACCGGCGGCAAGGTAGGTATCGCGATAATCATCATGATATCCGGTTCCCGGTGCGAGATTGCGGCCTAACCCTGATTCGATCAGAGCCTGGTAAAGGGGCGCGGCGGGATTACCAAGCAGCAGGTTTGCCAGGATGCCGGTCGTGGCACGTTCGAAGGTGTCCTCAATCGGGCAGGTCAGCCAGGCCATCTGCATCATGCTGCCCTGCTGCATGTCGTCGTTTGCGTTGACCGGGAAAGTCCGGGTTGTGCTGAGCGGTTTGGCAAAACGCTCTTCATGCGGAATCTCGCTGTTCACGGGCTGCCTGTCGAAACGGTTCAGCGCCAGCTGGTCGATCTGCTCTAAATGATCTTCGAGGGGCAGGTTGCCATAGGTGTAGATCCAGCTGTTGCTCGGATGGTAATAGCTCTTGTGGAACGCCCTGAGTTGCTCCCAGGTCAGCTCCGGAATCACCAGCGGCTCACCGCCGGAATTCATGCCGTAGCAGGTGGTCGGGAAAAGCGCGGCATTGAGGCGCCGGCCCAGCAGGGAGGACGGATCGGCCATCGCCCCCTTCATTTCGTTGAAAACCACGCCCTTGATCATCAGGCTGGCCGGGTCCGCCGGGTCGGCGAAGTCGAGACGGTGGCCTTCCTGCATGAAGTCCTGCTCCCGCAGCAGGGGGAAAAAGGTGGCGTCCAGATAAATCCCCATCAGGTTGTAGAAGTCCTTGCGGTTCATGCTCGCAACCGGATAAAGGGTCCAGTCGGCTGCTGTCAGGGCATTCATGAAGGTGTTCAGGCTGCGTTTCAGCATGGCGAAGAACGGATCGCGCACCGGGTACTTCTGCGATCCGCAGAGAACTGTATGCTCGAGGATATGGGCGACGCCGGTCGAATCCGGCGGCGGGGTACGAAAGCCTACGGCGAAGACATTGTTCGGGTCGTCACAGGCCAGGTGCAGCAGGCGGGCACCGGTCGGCTCATGCAGCAAGGTGACGGCTGTCAGGTTGAGTTCCGGGACCGGCAGATGCTGTTTTGTTAAAAAACTGCCAAGCCGTTTGCCGGGCAGTGGGAGTGCGTTGTTCATGAGTGTCTCCATTCCATGGTGTCATTTTGTTGATCAATTGTAACGCACTGCTGTCTGATTGATAGTTGAGACTGAAAATAAAAAGCCCCACTCAGGAGCGGGGCTGGAGAGTAATATAGTTTTCGGAAAAATGCCAGTTGATGAGGCAATGAATTCATTGGGTATTTAAATAAACCGTTCCCCTGATTTTACGGTTTGATGATGATCTTGCCGAAAAGCCCTTTGCCGGAGAGGAATTGTTCATAGGCTTCTGCTGCCTGGTCAAAAGTGTACTCGGCGCCGATGGCGGACTTGATCTTGCCCTGACCCATCCAGTAAAAACCCTGCTCAAGCTCTGCCTTGGTGCCCTGGGTGGAACCAAGGATGTTGGTCCCTTTGAAAAAGACATGGCGCAGGTCGATTGTGGCATCGAAGCCGGTGGTGGCGCCACAACTGACCAGGGTGCCGCCGAATTTCAGCAGGGTAAGCTGGGCGTTAAAATGGGTCTCGCCAACGTGGTCAAAAGAAACATCGATACCCGGGGCCCCGCCGGTCTGCTTGGCGATTTCCTTGCAGATGCCGCGGACCTCCTTAACCCAGCCTTCGTCGCGATGATTGACCACATAGTCGGCACCGAGCTCTTTGCACAGATCAGCGTTTTCCGGGCTGGCGGTGGCGATAACGGTACAGTTGTAGAGCTTGGCGATCTGGATTCCGAGATGGCCGACGCCGGAACGCCCGCCCATGATCAACACCAGTTGGCCCGGTTTGATCTGGGCGCGCCCGACCAGCATGTGCCATGCGGTGAGAAGGTTCATGGCTGCGGCTGCGGCCTGCTCGTAGCTGACCGTGTCAGGAATTTTAACCACGTTGACTTCCGGCAGGCAGACTTGCTCAGCGTGGCTGCCGGGGGTCGTTTGGAACCCCCAGACCATCCGCTTGGAGCAGTCGTATTCACGGCCGCTGGTACAGGCTTCGCAAACCCGGCATGACATGTTGGCGTGAACGGCGACCCGGTCACCAACCTTGATGCTGGTCACATCACTGCCGACTGCGAGGACATCCCCGGCGGCATCGGAGCCCGAGGTGTGTGGGAGTTCGACCGGAATCGGGTTGCCGCGCATGCCCCAGACATCGTTATAGTTCAGTGCCGAAGCCTTGACCTGGATCAGGACTTCATTCGCTTTCGGCTCAGGATTCGGAACTTCCTCCACGGTCAGGATGTCCTTGAAGTTATCATCGGGTGCGTACTCTTTGTAGACCAGTGCTTTCATCGTTTGATCCTTTCAGTTGGTTAGGGTTCTTGGCGTATATATTCATAAGAAAAACAGCGCTCGGAAACTTGTCTGTGACGTGTGTAAGCCTAACCACCATTTATATATTTGTCAAACAAATATATAAATGCTTTCCATGATGGTGCAAATGAGGTATCTTGGAGCACAAGTTAGACAATAATATCACTCGTACTTCTGGTGAACAGGGAGAACTCGGGAAAAATGGCGATTAATTTCCAACCCCTCGTTGCAGAGAGCCTTGCCAAGCAGATTGCGGAAAACATCCGCAGTTCAATCCTGGATGGCAGCCTCAAGGTTGATGATCAGCTTCCGACCGAGGAAGTTTTAGCTGAAAAGTTCAACGTGTCTCGACCGACTATTCGCGAGGCATTAAAGCGGCTTGCCGCCCAGAACCTGATTCGCAGCCGTCGCGGCCCGGCCGGGGGCACCTTCGTCAATCGACCCAGTCAGGAGGATCTTAGTTCCTCGTTGACGGGGGCCGCCATGCTTTTGGTCAGCATGGGCGAGTTCAGCCTCTCAGAAATCGCTGAAGCGCGCCGCGAACTGGAATTGACCTGTTGCCGGCTTGCCGCAGAACGTCGGCAGGATGAGCACCTGTTGACCATGGCTGAGGAGCTTGAACGGCAAAGAAATCCTGCGACAACGGATGTCGACTTCTGTGCATCAGACGTTCGCTTCCACCGGGTCCTGGTTGATGCGACCCGAAACCCGGTTCTGCAATTTGTCATGTTTGCCGTCATTGAGGCGTTGCAACCGGCAACCAACCTGGTCATCTTCCGATTCAGGGAGCGTGAAAAAATTCTCGCCCAACATGAACGCATTTACGAAGCGATCAGAGCGCAGAACGCCGCCGTCGCTGAAGAAGCCATGGCAGAGCAGATGAGCTACCTGTGCGAACAATACGCCCAGGCCCAGGAGTGGCGCCGTAACCGTGACGAGGAGCCGCAGTGAGCGATCAATTCAAAGCCCTGCTTCTGACCCGGGAGAACGGTGACGTTGAGCATCATATCAGGCAGCTCTCGATCGATGACCTTCCTGAGGGTGATGTTCTGGTCGCGGTCAAATACTCAAGTCTCAACTACAAGGACTGCCTGGCTGTCGCCGGTCGGGGAAATATCGTGCGCCAGTACCCGATGGTCCCTGGCGTCGACTTGACCGGAGTCGTTTTATCCTCAGATTCTCCAGATTTTCAACCTGGCGACAAGGTGTTGCTGACCGGCTGGGGCGTCGGCGAACGCTACTGGGGCGGCTATACGCAGCAGGCCCGACTGAAATCCGAATGGCTTATTCCTCTTCCCGAGGAACTTGGAGATCTGCAAGCTATGGCCATCGGATCAGCAGGTCTTACTGCCATGTTATGCGTTATGGCCCTGGAGGACCAGGGCGTGACTCCGGAGCAGGGGACTATCCTGGTCACTGGAGCGAGTGGCGGGGTCGGAGGCATTGCAGTCGCCCTGCTCGCAGGATTGGGCTACCCTGTTACGGCGGTTACCGGTAACAGAGAACATGATGACTACCTTTCCCAACTGGGTGCGACTGAAATAATAAACCGTTCCGAACTCGAAAAGCCGGCCCGCCCCCTGGAAAAGCAACGCTGGGCCGGAGCGGTCGACACGGTCGGCGGCAAGGTCCTTTCTCGTCTGCTCGCAGAGATGAAGTACGGCGGCACAGTCGCCGCGACCGGTCTGACCGGAGGGGCAGAATTGAACACAACTGTCATGCCTTTTATTTTGCGGGCGATCAGGCTGGTTGGGGTGGAGGTGACAACCTGTCCAATCCCCTTGCGAAAAACCGCCTGGATGCGCCTTTCCAGAGAACTCTCTGACAACCACCTGGAGCAGATTTACAAAATCATCTCGCTGGAAGAGGTCCCGCAGTTTGCCGAAAATCTTTTAGCCGGGCAGATACACGGTCGCGTGGTGGTTGACTTGAAACTGTGAGGGGCCTCAATGTTGCGTATCCTTTTGGCTGAGGACAATCCTACGACCCAGAGTCTTGTCTCTGCTATTATAGAGCAGATGGGGTTCGATCTGACGATTGTTGATAATGGCCAGGCCGCGGTTGAATTCCTTGAAAAGGAAGTGGTTGACCTGGTTCTGATGGATTGCCAGATGCCGCAGATGGATGGGTTCACGGCCACCGCCCAGCTGCGTGCCAAGGGGATCGAGACTCCGGTTGTTGCGCTGACCGCCAATGCCTGCGAGGAAGATCAAGAACAGTGCCTTGCCGCAGGTATGAACGATTTTCTCAGCAAGCCGTTTCGGCTGTCGGAAATGCGAGCCATATTGCAGAAATGGTTGGCAGGCAAGCCTCAAAGCGTGCCTTATCATGTCGGGGATTCAGACGCCCGGGACTGATAGACTGAACTTATGATGTTGACCAAACTGACATCCATTCCCACTTTGGTACGACTTTTACTGTGCCTGCTCGTCTCTGCAGGGATTCATGGTGTTTTGAGTTTCTATGACTGGGTGAGCCATCCACCCGCTGTAAGCAATGGCCAATCTGCAGTTGTCGTTGCACTGGTCCCTGCTTCAGAAGACCAGCCGCTAGCCGTTGTTAATCCCCCAAAAAACCTTGTTGAGCAGAGCCCGGCAGTTAAAAGGCCTATCGCCAAGGCTAAATCGGTTTCGAGGGTCGCCTCCCGGCCGGCTGTGAAGCCGCTTCCTGTAAACCCACCCAAACCCGGTTTGATGGTTGAAGCGATTGAAATCATTAAAGAATCGGCAGAATGTATGCACCCTGATCCGGTTTGCGCAGAACCAACTGAGGCCTTGCCGGAACTTTCGGGCGAAGTTGCCTCGATTGGAATGTCCTCGCGGGAGCCTCTGGTCTCTCCGCCTGATGATAATCAGTCCGCCGACCAGAACATCTCCGGACAGACGGACCGAGCCTTGATTGAAGCGATGCCGAACTATCGCAACAACCCGTTGCCGGAATACCCCTACATAGCCCGCCAGAGACATTGGCAGGGGGTGGTCTGGCTTTTGGT
>Ga0210079_1000021_pt1 | contig 20330 bp, 19 predicted proteins | sample White_CordA_D2_FD_185587 | JGI IMG/M metagenome (GOLD analysis project Ga0210079, IMG submission 185587) | Wetland microbial communities from the San Francisco Bay, California, USA, that impact long-term carbon sequestration - White_CordA_D2... | ecosystem: Environmental > Aquatic > Marine >...
TTTTTACCAGGTCAGGAAAACATCATTCGGGCTGCCTGGCCCCATATTTTCAGGTTGGGCTCAAAAGTTTGTCTACACTCACCAACTGGATACAGACGCCCACGAGCTCCATCGCTGTTTTCACATCCTTAACGGATGGGAAGGAAGGGGCAATGCGGATATTTCTGTCTTCCGGATCTTTGCCATAGGGGAAGGCGGCGCCCGCAGGTGTCAGTTTGACCCCTGCCGCAGCCGCTTTTGTTATGATGTCCCGGGCACATCCGGGGAGCGTATCAATACTTATAAAATAGCCGCCATTGGGACTGCTCCATGAGGCTATGCCACTGCCTCCGAGTTCATTATCCAGCACATCAAGAACTGCATCAAACTTGGGTTTCAGGATGGCCGCGTGTTTTTTCATATGTCTTTCTATTCCCGCTATATCCTTGAAAAACAGCACATGACGCAGCTGGTTCAGCTTATTGGGGCCGATAGTCTGAAACTGCATCTTGTCCAGGATAAATTCCATGTTTCTTCTGCTTGCTGCCATCATGGCCACGCCGGAACCGGCAAAGCTGATTTTGGATGTTGAGCCGAAGAGAAAGACCCTGTCCGGGTTGCCTGCCTCTTTAGAGGCTGAAAGCATGTTTTTAAGGGGATCATGGACATCGGACAGGTGATGAAACGCGTAGGCGTTATCACAGAAAATCCTGAAGTCCCCGGCCTTTGTCGCCATGGAGGCGAGCCGCTTTACCACTGCATCAGAATAAGTAATCCCGGTGGGATTGCTGTACTTGGGGACGCACCATATACCCTTGATCGTTTCATCTACAGCTACTAGCTCTTCAACCCTATCCATGTCAGGACCATCTGCATCCATGCCAATGGTTATCATCTCAATGCCCAGGTATTGGCAGACTGCAAAGTGCCGGTCATATCCAGGACTGGGGCAGAGGAATTTAAGTCTATCAATTTTCCCCCAGGGCTGATGACTGTCAACCACACCATAGACCAGTGCTCCCATTATGGTATCATGCATCATTTTCAGACTTGCACTGTCTCCGACCAGTATCTCATCGTCAGCAACTTCGAGATATTCGGCAAATAAGGTCTTGGCTTCCCTTATGCCGTCAAGCCCCCCGTAATTGCGGCAATCAACACCGCCTGCCGATCGGTATTCACGGCTGATTTCCCCGGTCAACATTTCCATGGCAAGATCAAGCTGCTCAGGACTCGGTTTGCCGCGGGTCATATCCAGCGTGAGTTTCTTCTCCTGAAAAGCTGAGTAGCGGGCAAGCAGTTTTTGTTTGAGGGCTTGCAATACAGCCGGGCTGAGCTCTGCATAAGGGGTCATGACAGGGTTCCTTTGTAAGTTAGGAGTTAAAAGTTACAAGAGTCAAAAGTTGCAGGTTACGAGAACCTGCATTCGATAACACCGAAATAAGCCGGACATTTTATCGACTTTATCCATAAAGTACTTCTTTTAAGAAAAGGCCGCGGGCAGGAGCTGTGGGCCCTGCAGCCGCCCTGTCTCTGGCAGCAAGGATGCCGGCAATTTCAGTGGGGGCCAACCTGCCCCGGCCCACCTCAAGCATGGTGCCGACAATGTTTCTTACCATATGCCGCAGAAACCCGTCACCGGTTATAACAAACCTATGATACCTCCCTGGCGCCAATGTTTCGAGACCAGCCTCAAAAATGCTGCGCACAGCCCCCCGGCCGGCAAGTTCAGGATCCCGTGAACCGGAACCTTCAAAACTTGAGAAGTCATGTGTTCCTGCCACATACGCCAATCCCGACTTAATGGCCGCAAAATCAAGCTCTGCAAAAACATGGGCGCAATAGAACCGTTCCGTCGGCAACTGTATCGGGCCATTTGTCAGGTTGTACCAGTAGGTCTTGGCCCTGGCACTGCGCCGGGCATGAAAACCGGCCTCAACCTCGGTTGCTTCCAATACCCTTATATCAGCAGGCAATAAGCTGTTTAAACCCTTGGCAAGACCATGACAAGGAATTTCTGTATCGGTTGCAAAATTTGCCGCCATGCCCAGGGCATGAACCCCGGCATCGGTTCTTCCGGCGCCATGCAGACAGGTGCGCTCCCCGGTCATGACATGCAGCCTGTCTTCAATAACCCCCTGAATCGTCTTTTCCGACTTCTGCTTCTGCCAGCCGGCATAAGCGGTACCATCAAAGGCTAGCAGCAGTTTTATGTTCCGCTTCCGGTTCACGGAAACAAAGGTACAGCAAGGAGACCAGTCGTTTCCGGCAGGTTGCACATAAGGTTCATATTCTGCACCGCCTGTCCGGCTGCCCCCTTCACAAGGTTGTCAATCGCTGCGAGTACCACTACCCTGCCCGTGCGGCTGTCAGCTTTAAAACCTATATCGCAAAAATTTGATCCCCGCACAAATTGTGTTGCTGGAAATGATCCTGGTGCACACAGCCTGACAAAGGGTTCTTCTTTATAAAAGCCCTGGTACAGTTCAGACACCTCGCCATCTGTTAGCGGACTCACCAGTTTTGCATAAATCGTGCTGAGAATACCCCGTGATATGGGGAGCAGATGCGGCGTAAAAGAAATGGTAATCGGCGTTTTGCAGAGCCCGCTTATTTCCTGCTCCATCTCCGGTGTGTGCCTGTGTGCTGCAACCTTGTATGCTTTAAAACCCTCGGTCACTTCACAAAAGAGTGTTCCGGTCTGGGCTGCCCGCCCGGCCCCGGAAGCACCGGACTTGGAATCAACTATAATTGTTTCAGGTTCAATGACTCCTGCCTGCAGCAATGGCGCCAGCCCCAGAATAACGCTGGTCGGATAGCAACCGGGATTAGCAACCAACCTGGCTTTGACAATCTGCTGCCGGTGCAGTTCCGGCAAGCCATATACCGCCTCAGCAAGATATTCCGGCGCTGTATGCTTCTGGTACCATTTTTCATACACTGCTGCATCATGCAGCCGAAAATCTGCCGAAAGATCTACAACCTTTTTGCCGGCCTGCAAAAGATCAGGAACAATTTCCATGGCTGTCTCGTGCGGCACTGCCGTAAAAAACAAATCAGCCCGGTCAGCCAATTCTTCTGTCTGCAAATCCTCACAGGCAATATCAACCATGCCCGCCAGATTGGGATATACCTCGGCGAGCTTCCTGCCGTTATACTGCCGGGAGGTAGCCACCATAAGCTTAACGTCAGGGCAGCCGCAGAGCAGTCGTGCCAGCTCGACCCCGGTGTAGCCTGATGCACCAACGATACCGATACGAATCATTTTTTTCTCCTGATTTATAAGCAACTCTGAAAGGATTGCCCAATATATGTTCCTGAAAATTTGAGTAACAATGTTTTATTAAAAAAACGCTGTTCTTAAAGAATTCGCAGGTGAATGAACAGTAATACTATAAACAAAAAAAAACAGGGGAAGACAACCGCAAAATTGTCTTCCCCTGTTCCGTAAAGCACTGCGGGGTAAAATATCTTTAATAAGTTTAACGCTTCGAGAACTGGAATTTTGCCCTGGCCCCTTTCTGGCCGTATTTCTTTCTTTCCTTGGCGCGGGGATCCCGAGTCAAAAGGCCTGTTTTCTTCAGTGTCAGCCTGTATTCCGGATTCACTTCCAGCAGGGCCCTGGAAATACCATGCCGCAAGGCTTCTGCCTGAGCATTCTTGCCGCCACCTTTCAGGGTAGCCATAACATCAAATTGCTCATGGGTTTCGGTTGTTACAAAGGGCTTTTCAATTTTCTTTTTTAAAAAGCCACCACCAAAATATTCCTCAACCGTAAGGTCATTTACCTGAATAGTGCCTGCTCCCGGTTTGATCCATACCCTGGCAACAGCCGTTTTTCTTTTGCCTGTAGCGTAATATCTATTATCAGCCATTTAGTTGCTCTCCAACAATTTCTTGTGCTTCCTTAAATTTCAAGCATTTCAGGTTTCTGTGCAGCATGGGGATGCTCAGTGCCTGTATAAATCTTGAGCTTCTTCAATTGGGCGCGTCCCAATGTGTTTTTGGACAGCATACCCTTTACCGCCATCTTGAGCAGTTCGGTCGGTTTCTTCTCAAGCACTTCCTTGGCAGTCATTTCTGTAAGGCCTCCGATCCAACCGCTATGACGATAGTAAATTTTATCATCGAGCTTGTTGCCGGTCAGTTTAACCTTCTCAGCATTTACAACTACGATAAAGTCTCCGACATCCATATGGGTGGAAAAATTCGGTTTATGCTTGCCGCGCAACCGTGTTGCAATCTCAGACGCCAGGCGACCAAGCACCTTATTCTCGGCATCGACTACAAACCATTTCCTTTCAATCTCCTTAACCGGAGTATGATAGGTTTTCATTATACAATCCTCAACAAACGTCAAATCTGAATCTTCAATAAAAAACGAAGAGTCAACGTCTGACTAATTTATAAAAAATCCCGCCTCAAAGAGAAAACACCCTTTAAGGCGCAAAATCACACGCCGAAAATAAACTTTTAATTTATATTGCGAAACCTTTATTCTGTCAATAAAAAAAGGTCCGACAGCAGTCGAACCATTCCAGTGAATAATAAGCTGTAAATAAAAATGGAGCGGGAAACGAGATTCGAACTCGCGACTTCAACCTTGGCAAGGTTACACTCTACCACTGAGTTATTCCCGCTCGCGCAAACCAACTGGAAAGCCAGGGAATATAACGGGTCACCTGGCTGTTGTCAACAAAAAAACTATGGTTTATCCCTGCATCCTTTGCCGCCTGAAAAGATTTAGTGCATTGTTTTTTAAAAAAAATATCACATCTCTATTGCCCTCTAACCATACAAATTGTATAGATATTTATCATGCTTATTTCTCAGATATGGGGTATGACAGCAGATAAATTACCACCTGAGTTGATTTTATCCCTGCAAACAGACCGTAAACCCACTTTTACACTGGAGCAACCTTTATGAGCAATACATCCAGAGTCGGTGAAATACATCGCAAGACGAAAGAAACAGATATCAGGTTGAGCCTCAAACTTGATGGACTTGGCACCACTTCCATACGCACCGGCGTTTCCTTCATGGACCATATGCTGACACTCTTTGGTGTGCACGGTTTTTTTGATCTCGATATTGAAGGTGGAGGCGACATAGAGGTGGATGACCATCATACCGTTGAAGACCTCGGCATCTGCTTAGGGCAGGCATTCAAGTCTGCCCTGGGAGACTTGAGCAGTATCTGCCGTTACGGCTTCAGCGCTATTCCCATGGATGAGGCCCTGGCCCAGGTTACAGTTGATATTTCCAATCGGCCCTATTTATACTTCGATGCTCCTATTAAAGACCAGAAGGTTGGCACTTTTGATACCGCCCTTGCCAAAGAATTTCTCAGGGCCCTGGCTTTGCACGCAGGCCTTACGCTGCATGTAACAGTTGCGCATGGCGATAATACACACCATATTATTGAGGCTGTCTTCAAGGCCTTGGGCCGTGCCCTTGGACAGGCGGTCAGCCCTGAACCACGGAGCAAAGGTCCTCTTTCTTCCAAGGGGTCTTTATAAGGGGACAGTTTTTTACAAGATTATTAATTGCCGACCGCGAGATTTTTTACGAATGTATTTAATTGCTTGTTCTTTATGAGGAGCTCTCCTGTGAAAAACCTACAGATTTTGTTTATGGGATGTGTCGTAATCTTCCTTTTTGTTATTTCCTCCGGATGCGCCAATATTCCTCAAGAAGAGGCTGCAAAGGAACTTGTTCCCATAAAATCCATAGGTGTTCTACCGGCACAACCTGCCAGGATTACCATTCTGCCGTCCGATACCAAAACAAGGCAACAGCGTGAAGCTGGATCCACAATCATCAATTCCTTGCTGAGTGACTATTTCAGAGACTACAGGGACGTGCGTTTTATTTCACAAACCGAGTTGGAAGGACTGGAGCCGACACAACCAGGCCAAGCCCTATACCTGGCAAGAGAAGCGGGCCAGCAACTTCACTACGATGCCGTACTGGTCACAGAAGTAGAGCGCTACCAAACCAGGACCGGATCGGCATATGCAGTTGACACCCCGGCTTCGGTTACCTTCTCCCTTAAGCTTCTTGCCATAGCAAGCGGCCAGGTTATCTGGAGCGCTGATTTTGACCAAACCCAACAGCCCCTCTTCGAAAATATCCTGGGCTCCCGTTCCACCGGCTCAGGTTTTCGCTGGCTCACTGCTGCAGAGCTGGCTAAAGCCGGCCTGACAAAAAAACTCAACAGCTGCCCTTACCTCAGCAAGGATTAATGCAAAGGTTTGGAACTCCCCGCAGCCGCTTGTGCACGCGCAGCATAAACGGAGAGGAATGTTCTCTCGCGGATAGTATCCATGCGTGAGCTCAGCAAGGCTGCAAACAGGAACATCGGCCAGGCTATGCACACCTATACAATGCTGGCTGACTCGGACCGGGTGCTCATTGCTGTTTCGGGTGGCGTCGACAGCCTTGTGCTTACCTGGATTCTTAAACATTGGCTGCACAAAGCCCCGATCCGTTATGAAATATTAGCTGTTTACATTGATAACGGTTTCGCGCGCTCAACAAGTGATAAGGTTGCCGAACAGCTGCAGAACCTTGGGGTCCCTTTCCTGATTGAAAAAACAGATTTCTGGCACAGAGCGGCCGCTGAAGAAGAAGGCAAAAGCGTCTGCTTTCACTGTTCACGCTTACGCAGGAATCGCCTTTTTACCATAGCCCAGGAGCAGGGCTTCAACAAAATAGGCTTCGGGCACCATAAGGACGATCTCCTGGAAACCTTTTTCATCAACCTGCTTTATGCCGGCAATATCAGCACCATGGTCCCCAAGCAGAAACTTTTTAATGGCCGCATACATATTATAAGGCCCATGGCCTATCTTGAGAAACAAGATATCATGGAGATTGCTGTTACTGCCTCCATTGTGCCGGTAAAAAATCCCTGCCCCCAGGACAACGACTCGAAAAGACAGGAGGCACGAAGAGTGCTTGCCGCACTCTACAAACTGGACCCCAAGGTCAAATCCAACATGTTTGCAGCACTTTCAAATATACGCCAGGATTATCTGCTGGACTCCTAGCCCCGGGACTTCTTCAGGCTTGGCTTTCAATCCCACACGTAGTTTAAAGAATGCTGCTGGAGTTGGCCTGACAATTTTTGTCGTTTTTCTCTGCTATTCAAAGATTTTCTGCAATTAATCCCTACGATTTCCATACCCCCATTCCGGCTTATTACTCATGTAATTATCTGAAATAAATGGAATTTTAAAAATAATTTCGGGCATACTTCCTCTTTCCCCACGGCTGGCATATTTCTTGCTTTTCTAATTAATGACAAAAGTCCAATGAATACAAGGGGTAAGCCCCTTATTCATTTGGAGGACAGACCGCAATACATACCTGGGGCCTTGCTCTGAGGAGGGAGCACCCGTGAATTATCCGGGATGGGTCAAAGCAGAAGGAGGTACATTATGGATGTCTGGAGATTTTCAATACAGGGGAACAAAGTAATTCTCGGCAATAAAAAACGGGAAAAAATAACTGCGGATGGCTGCAATGAGCCTTACAGAGACCGATACTGGTGCCCCAAACTGCAATGGTTTCAATGTGAGCCCTGTCCTTTCCTGAACCTGAAGGAATGCGAAAATTTTGAGATCATGTGTGGTGCGCTCTAACTGAGTGAGAAGTATTCTAGAACGTGTTTCATTAGAACTCTCGGGCAAAGAGAATCGGAGTGCCTGCTTTTTCAAGGGCAGGTGGAAACCGTTTACCTTCCTGATAAACTGACCAACTCCCCGACACACCCCTGATTTGCAACTGAAACCCGAACCGCGGTGTCCTTGCAAAGGGGGTTGTTATGCAAGGCTTCCACCGCTCCGTTCAAGGCAATTTCTGGATGATTATTTTCCTCGCTCAAGTGGGCAAGAACTACATGCTGTAGTTTTTCATGTGCCAGATCCTGGAGAAAGGTTGCTGCTTCTACATTATCAAGATGTCCCTGGCTGGAACGGATTCTCTGCTTCAGATAGGGAGGATATGCACCATTTAGCAGCATTTCTATGTCGTGGTTGCTTTCAAGAACGAGGGCCTGGCATGATGCCAACCGATGCAGCATGAGTTTCGACACCTTTCCCGTGTCCGTGCAGTATCCCAGGGAAACGCTTCCGTCTGAAATTCGGTAGCCTACGGGATCCTCTGTATCATGTGATATGGAGAAGGGATGAATCTCTAAATCGCGGCAATAAAAAGGGGTTCCAGTTTCAAATTCGTTATAGGAAAAAAGTTTTTTAACAGTTTTCGAAGCCCCGGAAAATGTTGCCGGATTGGCGTAGACCGGGATCTTTGCCCGCCGGGAAAGAACCCCAACACCCTGGACGTGATCATTATGTTCATGGGTTACCAGGATGGCATCAATTGCTGACAGCTCAACACCTATGGCTGAGAGCCTTTTCTCAAGCTCTACGCCGGACATGCCCGCATCTATGAGGATACTGGTCTCCCCGGACTCAAGATAAGTGGCATTTCCCTTGCTGCCGCTGCCCAGAACACAAAACTTCATTCTTAATCCAGTATAACTGATTTTGAGAACATTTTTTTAAGAAAAAAAATTACTTGCCGGTATGCCCGAAACCGCCGGCCTGGCGGACAGTTTTGTCAAGTTCAGCAACCACCTGCAGGTCGGCCCTTTGCACCGCCGCAACCACGAGCTGGGCCACCCTGTCACCACGATGAATGGTATATGGTTTGGGGCCCAGATTGATCAAGCCGATTTTTACTTCGCCGCGGTAGTCAGCATCAATGGTCCCCGGACTGTTTATGATTGTCACGCCATGCTTTATAGCCAGACCGCTGCGTGGCCGCACCTGGATCTCATACCCAGGCGGAATGGCGACAGCAAAATTGCTGGGTATCATTTTAATTTCGCCTGGAGCCAATGCAACCGGCCCTGCAACCGCAGCCGCCACATCCATGCCGGATGCCTCGGCTGAATGATAGACCGGCAGGCTCAGGTCACCTGCATTTTCAGGATCAAGCCAACTGAATTTGATAGCTACAGGTTTCATCGCAGTATCGGTTGACAGTCTTTTTTGGAGGTCGGGCAAATTATGATTTCCAGCCAATGCCAGCCTTTTCAAAAGGGCCGAGGCCGGCAATGGTTAATTCCTGCCTGCCAAGGACCTTGCTGCTAAGCCGCAATATATCTTCACCTGTAACCCGGTCAATTGAGTCAATCACCTCTGCAAGCGGAATGTATTTGTCAAAATACATTTCATTCCTGGCAATGCGGGTCATAATTGCTTCCATATTCTCCATGGACAGGAACAGGCCGCTTTTGACAAAATCCTTGGCATTTGCCAATTCCTTTTCAGATACAGGAGTATTCTGGAAAATGCTTATTTCCTTGTCTATCAACGCCAACGATTCACTGACAGACTCTCTGTCAACTCCGAGGTAGATGGCAAGGTAGCCGGAGTCGGAATAGGCGGCGGTATAGGAATAGATGGAATAGGCCAGGCCCCTTTTTTCCCTGATCTCCTGGAAAAGCCGCGAACTCATATTGCCGCCGAGCAGAACATTGAGCAACAGATAGGCAAAGCGGTCCCCATCAATAATGGATAACCCGTAAGCTCCCAGGAGTATATGCACCTGCTCCAGCGGCTTAGCGTATATCCTGCGGCTTGAGGGCAGCAGCAACGGTTCATTACGGGCCAGGGCCGGGTCAGCTGTTTGGCCGAATTTGTCAAAAGCCTTTTGCCACAGGGCAACAAAAGCATCATGCTCGACATTGCCTGCAGCCGCTACGACAATATTGTCTGTTGTGTAGTATTTCTGCACATATTCCCTGAGTTTCCTGGAATCCATGGCCGCCACAATTTCATGGCTGCCGAGAATGGTTTTGCCGAGGGGGTGCATACCCCAGAGCAATGCGGCAAAAAGATCATGTATATGGTCATCAGGCATATCCTCGACCATATGTATCTCCTGCAGAATGACCTGGCGCTCCCGCTCTATTTCCTCGTCAGCAAAAAGAGAATCGGACAGAAGATCCGTAAACAATTCCACCAATATGGGAAGGTTGCTGTCCATGACTGTGGCATGTAGGCAGGTGTTTTCCCTACTGGTAAATGCATTGGCGGAACCGCCCAGAACATCAAATTCCCTGGCTATTTCCTGGGCCGAACGTCTGCCTGTCCCTTTGAAGAGCATATGCTCCACAAAATGAGCCGAACCGCTGTTGAGGTCATGTTCATCCCTGGAGCCTACATCTATCCAGACACCAACGGAAACTACCTTTGAATGTGGGAGGGCTTCAGTAATTATCCTGATGCCATTGGGGAGGACTGTTTTGTTAAACATGGAATAAGAAATCGCATAGAGACGGATGTCTCATAAAAAGGCAAGGGGCCTGTCGCCGGCTTCATTAAAGCCCCCTGCCGTATTTAGATCATTTGTTTTCTTCAGCAAGTACCGCTTTGCGGCTCAACCTGATCTTGCCGCGGCTGTCAATCTCAAGGACTTTCACAGTGACCTCGTCACCCTCTTTCAGAATATCCGTCACCTTGTTGACCCGTTTCTCGTCCAGCTCGGAAATATGCACCAAACCATCGGTGCCGGGCAGGATCTCTACAAATGCTCCGAAATCCTTTATGGTTTTGACAATCCCCTTGTAGATTCTGCCAACCTGGGCCTCCTGTGTTATCTCTTCGATGCGGACAAGCAGCTTTGCAGCAGTATCGCCACTGGGGGTAAACACTTTTACATTCCCATCATCGTCCACTTCAATTTTTGCATCAAACTCGGTGCTGAGGCCTTTGATAATTTTTCCGCCAGGGCCGATGATGTCACGAATCTTATCCGGGTTTATTTTGACCGTAAAAAACTTCGGAGCATGGGGGGCGATGTCGGCGCGGGGTTCTGAGATTGCTTCCTGCATCTTGTCAAGAATGTGCAACCGGCCCTCCTTCGCCTGTTCCAGAGCCTTGCTCATTATATCGCGGGTGACCCCGCTTATCTTGATATCCATTTGTAGAGATGTGATCCCCTCAGAGGTGCCAACCACTTTGAAATCCATGTCACCCAGGTGGTCTTCGTCTCCGAGGATATCAGAAAGAATTACGACCTCGCTACCCTCTTGGATCAGTCCCATGGCAATACCTGAAACGGGCTTTTTGATCGGTACGCCTCCGTCCATGAGTGCCAGACTTGCTCCGCAGACGGTTGCCATGGACGAAGAACCGTTTGATTCAAGCACGTCTGAAACAACACGCATGGTGTATGGAAACTTCTCTGCCGGGGGCAGGACAGCACTGATCCCGCGTTCCGCCAGGGAACCATGGCCTATATCCCGCCGGCTTGGACCACGCATGAAACGCACTTCGCCAACGCAGAAGGGCGGGAAGTTATAATGCAGCATAAATTGTTTGAATGACATGCCCTCCAGGGTTTCAACTCTCTGTTCATCACCTTCGCTGCCAAGAGTGGCTGTCACTATGGCCTGGGTCTCACCTCTGGTAAACAGTGCCGAACCATGGGTGCGGGGCAGGCAGCCTACCTCGCAGGTAATGGGCCGCACCTCGTTAAAGGCCCGGCCGTCAATACGGGACTTCTCAACAACTATTTTATCCCGCATCATCTTTTTCTTAAGATCACCCAACAGGTCTTTGACTTCTCCGGCACAATCTTCCTTCTCGTTTTGCAATTCGGCAACAACCCGGGCCTTCAACTCATCATAAACCCGTCCACGTTCCATCTTGTCGACAGTGGTGATTACCTCGGTCATCCCTGCAGCGGCCACTTCTTTAACCTTCCTGGCTAAAGCTTCATCGATTTCAGGCTTTTCAACCTGACGTTTTGTTTTTCCCAGGGCAGCCCGCAGTTCCTCCTGCAAATCAAGGAGTATCTGCAGCTGCTGGTGCCCATAAAAGATTCCTTCCATGACCACTTCTTCGGACAGACTGTCAGCGCCGCCCTCAACCATGACCACGGCATCACGGGTACCGGCAACCACAATCTCCATGCCCGATACTTGCAGTTGGTCATTGGTTGGATTTATTACATATTGTCCATCAATATACCCGACCCTTACCCCGGCAATGGGGCCCTGGAAAGGAATATCAGAAATTGTCAGGGCAGCGGAGGCACCGGTCATGGCCAGGATATCCGGGTCGTTTTGCTGATCAGCGGAAAGCACTGTGGCAATCACCTGTGTTTCGGTCATCCAGCCCTCTGCAAATAAGGGCCGCAGCGGCCGGTCTGTAATTCTGCAGGTCAGGGTTTCCTTTTCCGTCGGCCTGCCGATTTCACGCCTGAAAAAACTTCCTGGAATCCTGCCCACCGAATAAAAGCGCTCCTGGTATTCGATGGTCAGGGGCAGAAAACCCATATTCGGTTTCTGCTCTTTGGCAGCGGTTGCCGTTACCAGCACCACGGTTTCATCATAAGTGACCAGAACCGAGCCATTTGCCTGTCTGGCCATTTTGCCGCTTTCGATCGACAGTGTCCTGCCGCCGATTTCGGCCTCAACTTTTTTATACATGTATTCTCCTTCTGGTTTGTTTCAGCTGCAAGCGCTGCAATCCCTTGCCCCTGGCAAGAATCATATTCGCCTCAACCTGATATGTTTTACTGCGAGCATCCGCCGCCGGCCAGGATACCCTCTAACCGCCCGGACAACCCGGGAAGGAAAAGGTCCTTCCTCAGCCCCAAGGCATAGCGCGGCAGCTGGACCTTTCCTGCCGCCTACTTACGGATTCCAAGTTCCTGAATTATGGCGCGATACTTGGAAATGTCCTTCTGCTTCAAATATTGCAGGAGCCTCCGCCTCTGGCCGACAAGCTTCAATAAGCCGCGGCGCGAATGATGGTCCTTCTTATGTACCTTGAAATGCTCGGTCAGGTAGGTGATCCGGTCACTCAGCAGTGCGATCTGCACTTCAGATGAACCGGTATCGGTATCGTGCGTTTTAAATTTCTCGATGATTTCGTGTTTCTTTTCAGCTTGCTGTGCCACAACTATCCTCCTATCATATGTTTCATTAAATGCTGGTTATGCCAGGTTTCATCATCTCAGGTGAAAATCAAAGTGGCAAACCTGAAAGACTATCCTGCCAGCCTTGTTATCCTCATTAATTATTTTCTCCGTTGCGGGCAAGTAATTCCTTTACTGTATCGACCGTAATTCGATGTGTCTCCAGCAACGGACCGCCTGTTTCCGCTGTAAGCAATTTCTCCCCCGGCAAGGTATCATCAAGGGAGAAAAATCCATTCCGGGTTCTCTGCAGTTTACGCAAATGCGCACCACACCCTAAAAATTCTCCAATGTCTGCGGCAAGTGTCCTGATATAGGTGCCTTTGGAGCAGACAACCTTCAATGTTACTGTTTCCCTGTCCAGGCCAAGACACTGCAGCTCTTTAATTATTATTAAGCGGGGCTCCTTTACCACCATTATACCCTTGCGGGCATAATGGTACAAAGGTTTTCCCTTGTGCTTTAAAGCAGAGTAGGCGGGCGGTGTCTGCATCTGCTCCCCGGCAAATCGCTTCAGGCACTCTGCAATTTCCTTTTGGGAGATACTCCCCACCGGCCGCTTCTCCACAACTCTTCCTTCAGGATCCTGGGTATCAGTAATGACTCCTAACTGCAGGGTAGCCACATATTCCTTGTCTCCCGCCATCAATTGCGGGATGAGCCTGGTCGCCTGTCTTCCGGCACAAAGCACTAGCACTCCCGAGGCAAACGGATCAAGGGTGCCGGTATGCCCCACCTTTTTTATGCCCAGAATACGCCGCACCAACTGCACCATACGAAAGGAAGAGACACCTTCCGGCTTGCACACCGGGAAAACCCCTGGAGCAGAAGATGCTGCATCCATACCGGATGAGGCATAGCTGCTCTTCTTCAGCGGTAGATTCTGTGTATTGTCAGTTGCAAATCTTGTCATAACAATCAGGGGAATTCCTATTCGGCCGACCACCTCGATTTCAGGCGCCGCTTGAGCTCCTGCAGGAGTTCATCCCGTGCTTCAGCCATTGTTCTGTCTTTTACCCTATAACCTGCCGCATTTCTATGGCCGCCGCCTCCATACTTCGAGGCCACCTGGGAAACGTCGCATTCTCCCTTGGCCCTGAGACTGACCTTGATATACCCGTCAGGTGCTTCCTTAAAAAAAACGGCAACTTTAACCGAACGAAGCGCCCGGGGCAAGTTGATAAATTCTTCCGTATCCTCGGGTTTGGCCCCACTTGCCGCAAACATTTCATTTGTAGCAGAAATGAAAGCTATCTGTCCCTGTTTATAAAGCTCCAGGGAACCGAGGACCTTTTCCAGCAGGCGCAAGCGGTTCACCGAATAGTTGTCAAACAGTTTTCCGGCAACTTCAGACGGCACCACTCCATGGTTCAACAACTGGCTGGCTATATAAAATGTATAGGCTGAAGTCGATTCATATTTAAAAGAACCGCTGTCCGAGACAATTGCAGTAAAGAGGCAATAGGCTGCGTTGTAGGAAATATCAGCTTTGAGGGCCAGGGCCAGGTCAAAGATCATTTCCGCGGTCGAGGATCGGTCTGCTTCAACCCAGCTTATTTCTCCGAAATCCTTGTGTCCGGCATGATGATCAATGACGATAAAAGGATGTATCTGTAAGAGGGTATCCATTTCATGGCCAAGCCGGAAACGGTCTCCGCAATCAACCGCAACAGCTGCATCAAATATACTTATGTCAGGCAGATCATTCTTGAGCTTTTCAGAGCCGGGCATAAATTCATACATTGTTGAAGCAAATTCTTCACAATAATAATATACCTTCTTGCCCAAAGACTCCAGAATTTCCCCAAGTGCCAGTTGCGAACCCAGCGCATCGCCATCCGGGAATACATGGCAGACAATGAGTAAGTTGTCTGCCTGGCATAAAGCTTCGGTAATCTGACTAGGAGCTTGTTTCGCCGGGCTCAACATCAATGTGTATTTCCTTCAGCAATCTTTCCATTTCCTCCTGCCGGGCCATGGAAAGATCATGCTTAAAAACCAGCACCGGTGTAGCCCGCATTCCAAGTTCCCGGGCAAGATGACTGCGGATGAACCCTTTGGCCCGCTCCAGTCCTTCAGCCGCTTTTTTAACCTGGTTGTCATCTCCCAAAACACTATAATAAACAACCGCCCGGCGTAAATCTTTGGTCACCTCTGCTGTGACTATACTGACACTGGTCAACCTGGGATCTTTGACCTTGCGGAGCAGAAGGAGGGCGATCTCATTCTTTATCATATCAGCAACCCGCTTCGGCCGCTTATTGCCTGCAGCTTCCCTGCCAAAGGGATATAAACTGTTCTTAGGCTGTGCTATCATGATTCCTCTGCCTTTTCGAGCCCACGCAACAATATTTCTTACAGGCTGGCTTCGACCTCTTCCATGATAAAGGCTTCGATAACGTCACCGACTTTAATGTCATTGAAGTTGTCGATGCCTATACCACATTCGTAGCCGCTTGCCACTTCCCTGGCATCATCCTTGAACCGTTTTAATGACCCCATCTGCCCGGTATAAATGACCACGCCGTCCCGCAGCACTCTGACCTTGGCATTACGCGTCACCTTGCCGTCTATGACATAACAGCCGGCGATGGTACCGATCTTGGGCACCTGGAAGGTTTCACGCACCTCGGCGCTGCCGATGACCGCTTCTTCAAATTCGGGTTCCAGCAAACCGACCATGGCTTTCTTTATATCATCAAGGGCATGATAAATGACATCATAGAACCGGATATCAACATGCTCTTTACCCGCCAGATCTTTTACCTTTACCGACGGCCTGACATTAAACCCTATGATAATGGCTTCCGAGGCGGAAGCCAGCAGAACATCAGACTCAGTAATGGTGCCTGTTCCTTCATGCAGGATCCGCACCTTGATCATATCGGTACTGAGTTCTTCCATAGACTTTCTGAAGGCCTCGAGCGTCCCCTGTACATCGGAACGTAAAACAATACGCAGTTCCTTGACATCCCCAAGTTTCACCTGTTCAAACAGTTTATCAAGTGAAATTTTGGTCGTGGAACCAAGTTCCAGCTCCCTGGCCTTAAGCTGTCTTGCAGCACTGACGTTCTTGGCCATTTTTTCATCCCGGACCACCATAAATTCATCGCCGGCCTGGGGCACGCCTGAAAGTCCCTGGATCTCGACAGGTGTTGCCGGACCTGCTTTCTCTATCTGTTCGCCCTTGTCATTGATAAGGGTCCGGACCTTGCCGGAGTGCTGACCGATTACTATTGGTTCGCCAAGGTGGAGGGTGCCTTCCTGGACCAGAACAGTGGCAACAGGCCCCCTGCCCTTATGGAGCTGGGCTTCAATGACCCTGCCGCGTGCCTTGCGGGTCGGATTTGCCTTTAATTCCAGTATCTCTGCCTGCAGTAAAATATTTTTCAGCAGTTCTTCAATGCCAATGCCCTTTTTCGCTGAAGTCTCGCAGAAGATCACTTCTCCGCCCCAATCTTCAGCCATCAGGCCCAGCTCGGAAAGCTCTCTTTTCACGCGCTTGGGATCGGCATCCGGCTTGTCGATCTTATTGATCGCCACTACAATCGGCACCTGGGCAGCCTGGGCATGGTTGATTGCCTCCTTGGTCTGGTCCTTAACCCCGTCATCTGCAGCAACAACCAGGACAACAACATCGGTTACCTGGGCACCGCGGGATCGCATTTCGGTAAAAGCGGCATGTCCCGGAGTATCAAGAAAGACAACATCCCCTTCACTGGAGCGAACATAATAAGCGCCTATATGCTGGGTAATACCGCCTGCTTCACCCAGCGCAACATCGGTTTTGCGGATTGAATCCAGGATGGAGGTCTTTCCATGGTCAACATGCCCCATGACAGTTACAACAGGGGGCCTGGGCAACGCTTCGCCACCGACTTCCTGTTCCTGCTCCTCCATTTGCATTACATTTATTTCATCTGTCAGGCCCTGTTCGACCTCATAGCCGAAATCAGCTGCCACCAGGGTAGCCGTATCAATATCCAGAATCTGGTTTACCGTCGCCATGACACCAAGCCCCATAAGCTTGGCAATGACCTGATTCACTTTTACAGACATCTTGTGGGACAGGTCACCGACGCTGATAGTCTCAAACACCTTGATACGCTTCTTGATGGCCTTGGTCTCTGCCGGCGGAGGAGCTTGTTCGACTTTTTTCTTTCTGCCCTTAGGCCCCCGCAGCCCCCTTGGACCGTACTCATATTCCCCATCGGCGCCGAATCCTCTGCGATCCTTACGTTTTCCCCCGAAGCCCTTTTTCAGGCGTTCTCCGCGTTCCTCAACCTCGGAGCGGAACTGGACAAGTCTTTTACCCTTTTTCTTGCCTTTAGCAGCACGGGCCTCTTCACCCGGTCCGACTACAGCACCCTTTACATCCGGGGCTTTCTGCCGCGGGGCAACTCTTGCTTTGCCTTTTGCCGGTCTTGCCACCAATTTTGGCTTTTCTTCCGGCACCTGTATCGCGGCCTTCTTGATAACCTTGGCCAAGCCCTTGCGTGGAGGCACGATACGTTTTATCTCCTTGGGCTTCGGTTTCTCTTCTTCTTTTTCTTTTGCCTCAAAGACCTCTTGCTCCCCGGCTTTCTTTTGCAGTTCAACTTCTGCAGCCGACTTCTCAGCTTCAGGCTCATGAACAGCTTCCGGCTCTTCCGGCGCCGTTAAAGAGGGAGCCTGCTCTAAGGCTTCTTCAGCAACAGCAGCTTGCGCGGCGACATCTTCTTTTTTTGCCTTTGAGACTTTCTTTTTGGCCGGCTTTGCCGCTTTCTTTTCTGTTTCTTCTTCAGCTTCGGCAGAAGGTTCACCTTCTTCTGCTGGGGGGAGTGTCTCCGGCGCACGGCGTACGGTCTGCGCGCGTCTCCGTATAATTGTCGCACGTCCTTTTGTGCTGATCCTCTTTTCAACAACTTCGGTCTCTACAGTGCCTAGTACGTTTCTGCGAATCTCGTCAGCCACTTCAGCATCGACTGTTGAACTGTGGCTTTTGATAGTATAGCCAAGATCGATTAGCTTCTCCGCCAACTCTTTACTTGTCATGCCGGCTTCTTTGGCTAAATCATATACCCTGATTTTGCTCATTCTTTACTCCCAGTCCTTCAACTCAAAACTTATTTGACCGTCCTGAACCCTAAAGGCCCTGGACAATTTCTTTTTTTGTCTGAAAAAAACACCTAAACAATGTTTATTATTACAACAATAGGCTGAACGACCCTGTCCAGTCCCTTTGCCCTCAAGCCTTACCATTTCACTATTTAAAACAAATTTCATGAGCTGATTTTTGGGAAACCGCTTACCGCATCCCAGGCAAGTTCTTATTGGTTGCGCTTTCATCTCCTGCCGGTTTCCTGCTCAACTCTTGCCATCATTTCATCCGCAATTTCTATTATGTACTTACTGGTTAAAAACCTCATTTCGGATTTTTTCAGCTGTTTCTCCGTCCACAGATGAGCTATATCCTTTTATATCATAGCCAAGTTCAATCAGTTTATCTGCCAACTCCGTGCTTTTCATGCCAGCCTCTTTGGCCAGTTCATATACACGGACCTTATCTGTACCTGAAGACTCCGGCCCACTTTCCGTCTCTGGTGCTTCTGATGCTTCGCTCTCTTCAGATGTTGGTGGCGCTGCTGCTGCAGATTGCATGTAGTCCTCAATTGCTTCGGCAAGTTTTGCAGCCCGTTCCGGCTTCATGTTCTTCAAGCCTTCCAGTTCGTTGACAGTTATATCTTTCAAATCGCTGGCCGTCCTGAAGCCGCTGTCATAAAAAATATCAGCCATGCCTTCATCAACACCCTCAATATTAAGGAACGATCTGTAGCCCTCCTCTTCCAGTTTTGCATACCTGGATTCACTCTTCACATCAATATTCCAACCCAACAGCTTTGAAGCCAAACGTACGTTCTGCCCCTGGCGTCCAATAGCAAGAGACAACTGGTCATCGGGCACAACAACCATGAGGGATTTTTTATCCTCATCCACCAAAACCATGGATACTTCTGCCGGCGCCATGGCATTGGATACAAATTTTGCCGGATCGGGACTCCAGGGTACAATATCAATCCTTTCACCCTGCAGTTCCTGGACAACATTCTGCACCCGGGATCCCTTCATGCCGACACATGCTCCTACGGGGTCCACATCCGTCTCACTGGAGGAAACCGCAATCTTTGCCCTAAAACCGGGTTCCCGGCTGACCCCCATTATTTTAACAATACCTTCAGCAATTTCAGGAACTTCCATCTCAAAAAGTTTTGAGAGAAAATCATTATTGGTGCGGCTGAGAACAAGCTGCTGTTCCCTGGCGCTCTGCCGCACATCAAGCAGCAGGGCCCTGATCCTGTCACCCTGCCGGAAAGACCTCTTGGGGATCTGTTCGCCATGGGGCAGAACAGCATCGGTACGGCCCAGGTTGATAATCATGTTGCCCCGCTCAAATCTCTGCACAATACCATTGACGATATCGCCCGTGCGGCCCTTGTACATATCGTAGATGACATCAAGCTCGGCATCTTTCATCTTCTGGATGATGACCTGCTTGGCTGACTGGGCTGCTATCCTGCCCAGTTCGGCAATGTTTTCCATCTTGGTCCCGATTTCATCATGCAGCTTGACACCAGGGTCCAGGGCACTTGCCTGTTCCATGGATATTTCGGTCTGCTCGTCCTCAACCTTTTCCACAACTGTGCGAAACTGGAAAATCTCTACCTCGCCGAGTTCTTCGTTGTATTGAACTTCCATATCCCTGCGACTCCCGAATTTCTTGCGGGCTGCAGAGCGAACGGCCTCTTCAATGGTCTCGACAAGCAGGTGTTTCTCTATTCCCTTGTCTCTACTGATCTGTTCAATTATTCTCTTTAAATCCGACAACATAATGAGTACTCCATGACAACCCGGCATCTGCATAAACCGCATCAAGGTGCTGATGCCGTGATTAGCCTGCCTAGTAAAATTTTTTAAAGTTCGATTTCCAGCCTGGCCCTGGCTACCTGCGAAAAAGGCATAGTCACTTCCTTGCGGCCAATCTCCAGAATAATCGTTTCTCCTTCAGTTTTTTTTATTCTGCCGATAAAAACATGCTCTCCGGCAATAGGTTCAATTGTTTTTATTTTGGCCATTCGCCCTGTAAAGCGTTCGAAATCTGCCATGCTTTTCAAAGGTCGGTTAAGGCCGGGTGAAGATACCTCCAGGTTATAGGCCTGATCGACAAAGTCCTCTATGTCAAGGAGCTGGCTTATTTCCCGGCTGACAGCCGCACAATCTTCCAGACTTATACCTTCCTGCTTGTCAATAATCAGCCGCAACACCCAGCCGCTCTGTTCACGCCGGTACTGTACTTCCACCAATTCCAGCCC
>Ga0210079_1000022_pt1 | contig 20308 bp, 19 predicted proteins | sample White_CordA_D2_FD_185587 | JGI IMG/M metagenome (GOLD analysis project Ga0210079, IMG submission 185587) | Wetland microbial communities from the San Francisco Bay, California, USA, that impact long-term carbon sequestration - White_CordA_D2... | ecosystem: Environmental > Aquatic > Marine >...
GGGGTGAAATCGAATATTCATCCGGTGTTACGGAAATCCTTGCAGAAGGCAACAGTATCTCCGGGGTCCGGACAGAAAAAGGAGAAGAGATCAGCTGCAGGCATCTCATATCAACCGCAGGTTTCCCGGAAACAAAGAGACTTTTCACCGCTCCCGGATTGGCTGCAAAATTCTCAGAGCTGCCTGAGGACAAAACTTCAGGCCGTTTAAGTTTCCTTGAATCAATCTATCTTTTCAGCAAATCAGCCCGTGATCATCTGCCCCAAAACCGTACCATCATATTTTTTAACCTGGCTGAAAAATTCACATACCGGCGTCCTGATACAGAAGTGGATCTCACCAGCGGCGTCATCTGTTTTCCTGATAACTTTGAAGGAGGCCCCACAGACGATCTCATCCAGATGCGGGTCACCCATCTTGCCAATTATGAAAAATGGCGCCATATTTATGAAGATGACGACAAATCGCGTTATCCGGACATGAAAAAAGAATGGGCTGAACGCTCCAGGAATGTTGTCGGCAAAATTATTGGGAATTGTAGTGAAAACATTGTATATGAAGACTCTTTTACACCTGTGACTATTGAACGGTTTACTTCCCGGACACAGGGCGCGGTTTACGGAAGTTCAGAAAAAATAAAGGACGGCAGGACATACTTTGCGAACCTGTATATAGCCGGAACCGATCAGGGATATTTGGGAATAGTTGGCGCCCTGCTCAGCGGTGTTACCATGGTCAACCAGCACATCTTCAACAAGATGTAATCGTACCTTTCTAAATATTTCATTAATTCGATATGCTGCATAAATCAATCAAGGGAGCAAATGGGCGCTACAACGTTGTGGTAATCGGCTCAGGTCTTGGCGGTCTTACTTCTGCAAACCGTCTTGCCAGAAGCGGTCACACCGTCCTTCTGCTTGAGCATCACCATCAGCTTGGCGGCCTGGCCACATGGTTTAAACGCAAGGGACACATATTTGATGTTTCGCTGCACGGTTTCCCCCACGGCATGGTGAAAACCTGCCGTAAATACTGGAACCGTGAGATCATGGAATCCATTGTCCAGCTCAAAAACATCGTTTTTGATAATCCCCAGTTTTCCCTTACCACGACATTTGACCGGCAGGATTTTACCTCTATCCTTATAAATGATTTCAAAATCTCGCAGGCAACGATAAATGATTTTTTTAACACAGTTGCCTCCATGAATTTCTACGACGACCAGAGCATGTCAACCCGTGAGCTCTTTGAAAAATTTTTTCCCGGGCGCGATGATGTCCACCGGCTGCTTATGGAACCTATAACCTATGCCAACGGTTCTACCCTGGAAGACCCTGCTATAACCTATGGTATAGTTTTTTCAAATTTCATGAATAAGGGGGTCTTTACCTTCAAAGGAGGAACAGACCACCTTATAGGTATGATGGCAGAAGAACTGGTCAAAAACGGAGTGACCATCTGCAAGAATTCCAAGGTGGACAGGATTGTCACTGAGGGCGGAAAGGTTCGGGGTGTCCAGGTAGGTGAGCGTTTCATTGCAGCGGACAGCGTGGTGTCAAACAGCGGCATTCTTAATACAATCTATGACCTTACAGGTAAAGACGCCTTTCCGGCTGAATTTCTGGATAAAGTAAAGACAGTTCGCGTCAATACCTCTAGCTGCCAGGTTTACATCGGCATAAAAAAAGAAGAAACGATTAACGACATCGGCGACCTCCTTTTTGTTTCCGCCGCAGAGCAATTCTCCTCCGATGAACTGCTGGACATGCATACCAGGAGCAGAACCTTCTCACTCTACTATCCCAAAACCAGGCCCGCCCATAACCGCTTTACAGTCGTTGCCTCAATGAACGGCAGATTTGACGACTGGGACAGACTCAATGAAAGTGAATATAACACTGAAAAACAAGCCATGATCGAACGGACCCTGGTTAACCTGGAACGCTATATTCCTGGCGTGCGCCAAAAAATTGACTGGCTTGAGGCAGCAACCCCGAAAACCATCCAGCGTTATACTCTGCACACCAAGGGAACTTCTTTTGGAACAAAATTTGAAGGGTTGGATATTTCCCGCTCAATTTTTAAGGCTGTGCCGGGACTATTTCATGTTGGCTCAGTGGGAATCATCATGTCCGGATGGCTGGGCGCCATCAATTATGGTGTCATTGTGGCAAATGATGTTGATGGATACATACGTGGCTTGTAATCATTTCTATGATATATTCCCTGATGTGCGATCAATTTTCGCATCTTGCTTTTTATTAAAACTCAGAAATACAATTATTCCAGGCAACCTATATGACTGACTTTCATGGAAGAAAAGCCGTAGTGTCCGGCGCGACAAAAGGTATCGGTAAAGCTATTGCCAGAGCTTTCCTTGCAGCCGGCGCCACGGTAATCGGCGTTTATGGTTCCGACCGCAAGGCCGCCGCCGCATTTATGCTGGAATGGGAGACAGATGCATCCTACCTGGAAAACAGGCTTTTTTTATTTCCCTGCGATGTGTCTGACGAATCTGCAGTGCTGACGTTCTTTGCAGAAGTCGAAAAAAAATTCGATACCATTGACATCCTGGTAAATAATGCCGGTATCCGGAGAGATGCTGTGCTTGCCATGATGCATTCCGATGACTGGCACCGGGTTATCGAAGTCAACCTGACAGGCACATTCAATATGTCTAAACAGGCGGTACTGCTCATGATGAAACAGAAATATGGCAGAATAATTCATATCACGTCACCCATGGCTCATATGGGCTTTGAAGGGCAGGCCAACTATGCTGCTTCCAAGGCCGGCCAGATCGGTATGATGCGGTCCCTGTGTAAAGAAACAGCAAAGCGCAGGATCACAGTCAACTGCGTTTCACCCGGCTTTATCGATACCGAGTTGCTTGAAGGGCTTTCTGCTGAGCAATTGGATAAATACAAAAAGATGGTGCCCATGAAACGGTTCGGCAAGACGGAGGAAGTTGCTGCGGCAGTGCTTTTCCTGGCCGGGGAGAAGGCATCATATATCAGCGGCTCTGTCCTGGAGGTCACAGGTGGGCTTTAACCGCGAGATTTACGAGGCAATTCCGCACCGGCCTCCTTTTCTCTGGATTGATTCGATCATATCGTTCGATGCAAGGACAATTGTTACGGAAAAATTCATTGCACCGGACCTTGATATTTTTAAAGGCCATTATCCGGATTATCCCATAATGCCCGGAGTTCTTCTCTGTGAAGCTGTTTTTCAGACTGGCGCCCTGTTCATGGCCAGGCTGCTGCAGGAAGCCGGACACACCCATGAGAGCGGAGGGGCAAAACCTGTACTGACCAGGATAAAGCAGGCAAAGTTCAAAAGAGAAGTGAAACCAGGCGAAACGATCAGGATGCAAGTTACTCTAGATGAAAACATCGGCAAGGCCTGGTTTTTCAAAGGCAAGGTACTTATTGGCAGCAAGACAGCTGTTAAAGTTGATTTCGGCTGCACCATAACCGATACACATTGAAGGGCTGACAGCATATGCAATATAATTATTCCCAGCCGTCAATACAGGCGAATGCTTCTTGATCTCCCCGGTCTTGGGGGATTTCAAATAAAAAAACAGACTCTGTGCCGCTTATTGACATGTATCATAAAAGCTATATATTATTGTCCGTCTTGCAATATCGCAAAAGCTCTACATGGAAGCAACTTCCCTTCCTGTCCTGCAATGACAACTAACTTACTAATACGTTTGAAAAAGGAAATATATTCGTGCAAAATTTAAGTATTTTCCAAATGATCATAGATGCAGGTCCGATGGTGAAGTTTGTCATGCTTCTCCTCCTTGTTTTCTCGCTGGTTTCATGGACCATAATAATAATGAAACATTTATCGTATAAAAGAGCCCGGGCTGAAAGTGAATTCTTCCTTGACATCTTCTGGAAGAGCAAGAACCTTGCCGACGCCTATAAAGCTGCCAAGGAAATACCGGACAGTCCTGCAGCCTCAATCTTCATCCTCGGGTTTAATGAACTGCAGAAACTTGGCCGCAGCCGGGTGTCAAAAAAGAGTTCCGACGACACCCTTGAAATGCAACTGGCCAGCATGGATAACCTGAAAAGAGCGCTGCGCAAAGCGGAAAGCAAACAAATGAACCGTCTGGGCATGTATTTATCCTTCCTCGCAACCACCGGAAGCTCCGCACCTTTCATAGGCCTTTTCGGTACGGTCTGGGGAATTATGACATCATTCCAGGATATCGGCATGCGCGGCTCCGCCTCGCTTGCCGTCGTCGCCCCGGGTATCTCCGAGGCGCTCGTTGCCACGGCCGCCGGGCTTGCCGTCGCGATTCCATCGGTTATCTTTTATAACTATTATTCCAATAAGCTCTCTAGCCTGGAAAATGATATGCAGGGCTTTTCTGCAGATTTTCTGAACCTGGTTGAACGGGACCTGTTGTCCAAAGCTTAATTTTCTTTGTGAGGATTGAAAGCCATGGCATTCAGTAGTACCAACGGCTCAAAAAGACTGGTTTCCGAGATCAACGTAACCCCGCTTGTTGACGTAATGCTCGTGCTTCTCATTATTTTCATGGTAACCGCTCCCATGATGACTCAGGGGGTCGATGTAGACCTGCCTGAGACGACAGCCAAACCCTTACGGCAGAAGGAAAACCCGCTTCTTGTCACGATCAAGAAGGATGGCCAGATATACTTTAACAAGATCAAACTGGATCAGACCCTGCTTAAACAGCAGTTGAGCGCCCTGTCAAAGGCTGAGCATGAAAAACCCATATTTTTGAAAGCAGACAAGTTAGTGCCCTACGGTCTTGTTGTCTCGGTCATGGCAGATATCAAGGATTCCGGTTTTGACAAACTTGGGATGATAACCCAGCCGGCTGATGATAAGAAGCGATGAAACTTCTTGCTTCGCACGGCTTAACAACTCCTCTCAGCATGTTATCCAACGAATGGCGCAAGCCCTTTAATATATCCATTGGCCTGCATGTTATAGTCATGGCAGTTGCCATGCTGGCGCCGGGCCTCTTTGACAGGCAGCCAAGGCTGCCGGAAATATACACCGTAAACCTGTTCACCGCTACTGAAGTGGCAGAACCCGAAGTGCAGACTGCGGCAAAGCCTGCAGCCAGACAGCTGGAACCGGCGACAAAAAAACCGGCTGTCTCCATTCAAGCGTCAGAACCTGAAGTTGCCCCCGCTGTAACAACCCCAATTGCCAAACCGGTTTCTCTGCAACCACTCAAGGAGAAGGTCAAGCTCGGCAAGACCAAGGAAGAGGAAAAACTGGAAAAGGCAAAATTGTCCCAGGTCGTAAAGCGACTCAAAGCGAGCGCCGAACAAAAAGAAACCAGGGAAGCGGCAGACAAGGCGGCAAAAGATGCGGTGAGCAAGCTGGCCGATACCCTCAAGACAAGTCCCGCCATAACAACAGTGACCACTGCAAAAGCAGGCGGCCAATCCACATCTACTTCACAATCAGCGGGAATCACCGGCCCCAGGGGAACCGGCATCGAACCTGATTTTTACATGAAACAGTACCTGGCAACCTTTTATCAAAAAATTCATGAACATTGGGTCTTGCCAGACCTGCAAAATTGGGATAATTCTCTTGAAGCCGTATTGGTTATCACCATCAGGAGAGACGGGGTCGTAACAAACAGTTTTTTTGAAAAAAAATCTGACAACATCTATTTCAACCAGTTTGTTTTAAAAGCGCTGAAAGATGCTGCACCGCTGCCCCCATTCCCAGATCAATTACAGGAAAACTCCTTTGAGATAGGTTTGCGATTCAAGCCCGGAGAGCTGTATTAACCCCTATTCTGCCGAAACGTTATGAATCTTCGAAAAATAGCATATGTAAGCGGCCTGGCTTTATTTCTGGGCTTTTTGTTCTCCTCCATGGCTCAGGCACGGGTCTACCTTGATATAACCTCCCCTGATTTCCGCAAGGTTCCCTTTGCTGTCCCTTATTTCACTGATAAAAACAATCCTGGCAGAATTGACAAGGCTGATCGGGACATGACAGCCCTGCTTACAAAAGCCCTCGAATTCCATGGTTTTATTTCAGTGGTTCCACCGGACAAATATGGCGGCTACACGAACATCGATTGGTCCAAGCTGGGCGTTGATTTCGCTATCATCACCGATTACAAAACCTCAGGAGAGACCATGTATTTTGAGTTCAGGCTGATTGATGTAGCTGAGGACAAAATGCTTATCGGCAAACGCTACAAGGGCTCTCCGGACATTCGGGATAAAATGATACTGCGGTTTTGTGATGAGGTCATTTACCAGCTCACCGGCGAACCGGGCATCAGCATGTCTAATATAACTTTTGCTTCAGACGTACCCGGCGATTATAAGGAAATTTTTGTCTCAGATGTTCTGGGCAGGAATATCAAGCAGATAACAAAGCACAAAAACTTGACGGTCTCTCCTAAATTCTCCCCTGACGGCAAACTGCTTGCCTATACGACCTATCACCCAGGAAACCCGAATCTTTATATCACTGACTGGCAGGAAGCTAAAACCACCAAGGCCATTTCCCGCCGTCCCGGGCTCAATCTTGCACCTGCCTGGTCCCCTGACGGTAAAAACATGGCCATTACCCTCAGTAAAGACGGCAATCCCGATCTCTACCTGATAAATATCAATGGCACCATTCTCGAAAGATTAACAAACAATACCGGTATAAATGTTTCCGCGGACTGGTCCCCGGATGGCAAACATATTACCTTTGTCTCCGACCGCAGCGGCACGCCGCAAATTTATATCATGAATGTGAAGACAAAATCTGTTAGACGTATTACCTTTAAGGGGAATGACAATACAGAGCCAAGCTGGTCTCCTGATGGCGAATGGATTGCTTACGCTGGGCTGTATGAAGGACAATACCAGATCTTCATAATAAAACCTGAGGGAGGACAGGCCCTGCAACTCACATGGTTTCGAGATGATCATGAATCACCTTCATGGTCGCCGGATTCGAGACAGGTAGTATTTAGCCGCCGCCATAATAATGACAGGGACATCTGTACGGTCTTCAAAAACGGCACAGGCTTTCGCACCCTGTTCCAGCTTGAAGGCCACCAGTCATCACCTGAATGGTCAAGAAGAATGGATTAACATAATTTAATATTGATGAGGACATCCATGAAACGAGCAGTTTTATATTCCGTAGTGCTTTTCAGTTTTACAACCCTGCTGATCCAGTGTGTTGCCACGCAGCAAGACGTGGAATACACCAATGTCAAAGTACGCAAAATGGACACGAAAGTTGACGATATTAATAAGGAAATAGAGGACCTGAAGAAACAGACGGTGCAAAGCGTACAGGCCCGCCAGGCTGAAACCGGCGACCGTCTTGATTATCAGCAGTCAGAAATACTGCGGCTGCAGGGCCAAATTGAAGAGAACAATTTTCTCATGCAGCAAATACAGGAAGAAAACAAGGAGCTGAAAAAGCTGCTGTTAACACGTTTGGATAGTTCTGAACAGGACAGGTCGGAGGAAATCAACAGGCTCAATGAGCGGTTGGCACTGGCTGATGAACAATTGCAAAAAGCCATGGAACGTGTTGCTTATGCCGAGGGCGAAATCATGGCTATCAAGGAAGCCCGCAGTCATGAAGCATCGCAACGGGCCATGGATGCTGCCCAGCGAGCACGGGAGGCAGAGAGAAAGGCGAGAATGACTGATCAGGAAGTCAAAACGGAGCCGCGGCAAATTACGCCTGATAGTTATAAAGTTGATGTCAGCAGCAAGAACATTACCGCACCATCCGTCGATGAAAAAGAAGCCCAAGATGTTGAGCCGCCAGCCGCGGTGAAAACTGCAGCACCTCCACCACCTCCACCACCTCCACCAGCTCAACCACCTTCACCACCTTCACCACCTTCATCACCGCCGCCAACCGTTGCAAATTCCTATGAGCAGGGCATGAACCTTTTCAAGCAAAAAAAATACAGGGACGCCTATAATAGTTTTGCTGAATACCTCGGTAAAAATCCTTCAGGTTCCAAGGCTGTCGATGCCCGCTATTATGCTGCAGAAAGTCTTTATGAAGACAAGGATTATGAGCTGGCCATCCTGGAATTTCAGAAGGTGATTATAGAGCACTCAAAGCATGAACTGGCACCCAAGGCCCTATACCGGCAGGGACTCTCCTTTGAAAAGATAGGTGATCCGGAAACAGCCCGCATTGTGTATAACAAGCTTGTTGATACCTATCCCAAGAGTGCAGAAGTTGCATCTGCAAAAACCAGGCTTGAATCATTGAAGAGATAAGCAGGAAACTCTTTCCTATTCACCCTGCCTCAGACTCGCATCTATTTCTTGATTGCTGCTGCCCCAAGGGGCAATGCGAATAAGCAGGAGCATGCCCGGCAGTGCTACCAGGGCACAAACAATATAAAAGCCGCTCCAGCCAAGATATTCTGCCATATAGCCTGTAATAGCTGCAGCAACTGTGCCTGGAATTGCCATAAGGCTTGTCATCATGGCATACTGGGTGGCAGTAAACCGCTTATTCGTCTGCACAGCCATGTAACTGGCATAGGCCGCCTGCCCCAAACCCGTGGCCAGAAATTCAAATGTTACAATCCCTGTGAGAAGAACGTGATTTTTGCCGACGACAACCAGGAGTGCAAAGCAGGCCGTTGAAATTGCCTGGAGAATGCCAAAAACCCAGAGTGAATTTGCGATTCCGAGCCGAATCATAACAATTCCGCCCAAAAAGGCCCCGCCAAACAGGGCAAACATCCCAATGCCCTTGACAATGACGAAATACTCCTGCTTGGTAAATCCCATCTTCAGAATAAACGGGATGTTCATGGCCCCGGCCATGTTGTCCCCTATCTTGTAAAGTAAAATGAAGATAAGCACCCACCAGGCACCGCCGCGGCTGAAAAATTCGCGAAAAGGCTCAATGACCGCCTCCTGAAGGGTCTGAGGAGCAGCTACCCCAGTATCGGGCTCAGATACGATCAGGGTTGTTATGATTCCTATACCCATCATGAGACTCAACACCAGATGCACATTGGGATAGCCGATACTGTCGGACAGGAGAAATGCCGTCCCTGTTGAGGCAAACATGCCAAAACGCCAGGCATTCATCCATATTCCTGTGCCAAAGCCGAGTTCTTCGTCTGTCAGATATTCGCGCCGAAAGGCGTCCAGAACTATATCCTGGGATGCGCTGAAAATGGCTATACAGAAAGCGACCACAGCCATCATTTTCAGGGATTTTGTCGGATCAAGTTGCCCCATTGCGGCAATGAGGATGAGCAAACCAATCTGGGTCATGAGCATCCAGGCGCGCCGCCTGCCGAGAAAAGGCGGGGTGACACCGTCCATGACAGGCGACCAGACAAATTTCCAGGTGTAAGGCAAGGCAACTGCTGAAAAAAGACCAATGGTGCCGAGGTCGATATTGGCATCGGTGAGCCAGAGTTTGAGAACATCACGCACAATATAAAATGGAAAACCGGATGCAAAACCGAGTGTAAACATGGCGAGCATCTTCGGGGAAAGAATAATTTTAATTGTGCTCCTGGACATGGTAAGAATATATAAGTGCTATTACTCTCTAGGTTTTTTTAAAATTCCCAGGTGTAGGTGCTTTCAAGTTTTGGTTGCACGATTTATAAAATTCAAGATGCTGAGAAGTTTGGCATTTCAACCAGTCTGAACACGGAACGTCTTAGTTTGAAATGCAGCGCAGCAGGCCGTAGAATTTGAAAATAACTTCGTCCGCCAGGAAAAGCTTTCACTCAAATTTACACTGAAAATGCGTTATCATAACCTGCAGGTTTTCATACTGCCATGGTTTATAACAAAACATGCAATGCCTTAGCAGTTTTGCACTGAAAACGGAAGAAAAGAATAAAACAAAGATGTCACGAAACCCTGTCCCATGAAAATACGCCTTGATAAACTGCTGCTGGAAAAAAACCTGGCCCCAAGCAGACAGAAGGCCCAGGCCATGATTGCAGCAGGGCAGGTCATGGTAAATAACAGGCTTGCTGATAAATCGGGTACACTCGTAGAAGATTCCGTAACCATTGCGGTCAAGCAATCATGTCGTTATGTCAGCAGGGGCGGCTATAAGCTTGAGGCAGGCCTTGAGTATTTCAGGATTAAACCTGAAGGGCTTGTCTGCCTTGACATAGGTGCTTCCACTGGAGGCTTCAGCGATTGTCTCCTGAAAAATGGGGCCGCAAAAATCTATGCTGTTGATGTGGGGTATGGCCAACTGGCCTGGGAGCTGCGCCAGGATCCCCGGCTTGTGGTAATGGAGCGCACCAATGCCCGTTATCTTACAGCTGAAAATTTTGCCGACCTGATTGATTTGGCTGTTATTGATGCCTCCTTTATTTCGCTTAAATTGCTTATCCCGCCATTAATGCCATTATTCAGAAAGCAGGTTTCAATCCTGGCCCTGATAAAACCTCAATTTGAGGTAGGCCGCGGCAAGGTCGGTAAAAGAGGGGTTGTACTTGATTCTGCTTTGCACCAGGAAGTTATCGATGAAATAGTAGCTTTTTGCAAAACTCTGGGATTACAAAGCCGCGGTGTTACCCCCTCCCCTATCCTGGGGCCCAAGGGTAACAAAGAATTCCTCATTCACCTGGTTTCATATCCGGGATCTGCGGGAAAAAACTAAAAAGGGAAAATCCATGTCCAGAGTCATTGCGGTCTTATTTATATTTCTTACAATCCCCTCTGGCATACTGGCTGAGAATTTAACAGCAACACCGGAGTGTGAAATTGTCATTGATGATTTCGCCAATGGCATCAAGCCCAACTGGAAGACCAAATCATTCAAAGGAACAACAGAGTACACCTGGATCAAAGAGGAGAACAGAGCGTATGTCAAGGCAACCAGCAGGAGCACGGCCTCCGGACTCTATTACGAGATTGAGTTTGATCCGCAGCAGTACCCCTACCTCTCATGGCAGTGGAAGGTGGACAATATCATTGCCAGTGGCGATGCCTCACGGAAATCAGGTGATGATTATGGCGCCAGAATCTATGTTATCTTCCCCTCCTTTTTCTTCTGGAACACCAAGGCAATAAATTATATCTGGGCCAACAAGTTGCCGAAAGAACAGGCTGTGCCGAACCCGTATACTTCTAATAATATTATGATCAGTGTTGAATCCGGCCGAGCCGAGATCGGCAAATGGATTACAGAAACAAGAAATATTTATGAAGATTACAAGCGGTTCTTTGGTAATGAACCGCCAAAGGTCGGTGCCATTGCAATAATGACCGACACCGATAATACCGGGGAAAGTGCTTCAGCAGGGTACGGGCCGATAGTACTGTGTAGCCGCGATCCGCAAAAATAAAGTTTTTTCTTCATTTATTCATCAAGAACTGATTTGACTTGATGACCTTATGGTGCTATACATTTGTGCAATAAAAAACCGTTTTAAAAAGTCTGATGATGAGCAGACAGATCAACCTACAAACAAAACTTTCAGGAAGAGTTTTACTATGAAGACTACGACTTTCCAAAGGCTATTTCTTGGTACTGTTGTTGCCCTGTTTATTGTGTCACTCTCTGCAACCGGCATAGCAGCAGAATATGTCAGTGTAACAAAAGACGGCGTGAACATGCGTTCTGGGCCTGACACCACGAACAACGTGGTCTGGCAGGTTTTTCAAAGCTATCCACTTGAAGTTATAAGAAGGGAAGGCAAATGGGCCTACGTTGTTGACTTTGAGGGAGACAAAGGGTGGATTTACGAAACCCTCATCTCAAGTAAAAAAACCGTTATCGTAAATGTTGAAACCGGCAATATGCGCTCTGGTCCAAGCACGAGCGATTCTATTGTCGCCATAGTCAAAAAAGGTGTGGTTTTTGAAGTGCTGGAGATAAAAGGCGACTGGATAAAAGTCCGCTACAAAAATGAAATTACGGGCTGGCTGTATAATTCTCTGCTTTGGCCCAGCAACCCCAGGTAAATAAAAAATTCTCCCCTTCCCGTTTTCTTTTATCTTAAGCGAACGTCTGCCCCCGGAGATATAAGTATTGGTCCTTCTTTTATACGGTTTAGCGCGAGAAGTCTACCGGTAAGCGAACAATGGAACCTGCCTTATTTTTAAAGAGAAGGTAACGGTTTTCCAGCCCGTACAGGAAAATATCCCGGGTAATTTTTACATCCTGGCGGCAGTAGCGTATTATTTCCTCCATCCTGCCTTCCTTATACCACTGGAGAGCCTGGAGCCCGTTGGCTGACTTTTTAACCCCCAGGGTATGCTCGGCCAGACGATCAAGACTCAAGCGGTATCCCAGCCTATTGGTAATCTTCTCCATGATATCCAGTGTCGGCAGTGTTGCGAGATTGAATAGCGAATACGCTGAGAGCACCTTGTTGTCAAAGCGCTTGTTGTTAAAGCCGACCACCAGGTCAAATGTCTGGAGATCAGTGATCAGGGCCGGGATATCCTTCTCAAGGTAAGTTTTAAAGCTGTCTGATACTGAGTCGTAGAGAATTGCTACAGAGATACCCATCCTGTCAGCCCGGTGCCAACCGCCGACTTCAGCGGCACTTCGCTGGGTCTCAACATCAAAGACGCCATAGCGTGCCGGCGGCTCAGCCTTGGCTATTTTCTTTTCAGGCCCTGCTGCCCTGAATTCTTGCGGTATACTTCTTGCTGTTTGGATGCGGCCATCTGCGGCTGTTTTGTTTTGTAACAGGGCCGCAAGGATCTCCAGGGCGGACTGCTTATCTATCGGCCTGTTGCCTGAGCCGCATTTCGGGGAATGCACACAGGATGGACAGCCAAGTTCACAGGGACAGCCGCTGATCGTTCTTTGTGTCAGGTGCAGGAGTTCCTCAATTTTTTCAAAGGCCTTGCGAGCCAACCCTACCCCACCGGGATAACCATCGTAAATAAAAACCGCAGCTTTCGAGAGCTGTTCATGGAATGGATGGGCAATACCCCCGACATCATTGCGGTCGCAGAGGACCAGCAGAGGAAATATGGATATTGCCCCATGCTCGAGAGCATGGATACCACCCATGAAATGATACTGCTCGCGCTCGATGCGCTTCTGCACTGCTTCCGGTATTTCAATCCACAAACCTTCTGTTTCAAAGACCAGGGGCGGGAGATCAAGCTGCTCCCTGCTGATCAGTTTCTGTCCTGCCACCAGCCGCCGCTGAAAACCGGTCACAGTATCGGTAACCCGGAGAAACCCGAAGGACACGCGGAAATTATGCATTTCTGCTGATTCGTAAGTTTTAAGGATTTCCGTGGTCTTGTTGCCCATGGTCCGGGTGAAATAATTGACGTTCTTCCTGACAGCGGTTACCTCATGGGATTCAAGATCAAGGTCGGTTATAAGCCAGGTCTTGCCGCGGTGCAGGTAGACCGCCCCGGGATGGCATTCCTTGAAACAGCGCATGAAATCTATTTCACCCAGCGCACTCCCGTCAGTATTGTTGCGGATAACAAATGTCTGCCCGGTGCCCCGCAGATCCACCTCCCGGTGCGGATACTTCCGAGACCCCACCCAGTAGTTTTCATCTGCGGTCAAAAGCAGAGATGCTTCAGCAACAAGTTCATTCACCACTTCAAGCACAGCAGCATCCTGAACCAGGCGTTCATCTGTCTTTATGGGTTGTTCAGCCGCAGCACAGATAAGATGCCGCTTGACGATTGTTTTGTTTAAAGGATTCAAGACAGTTGCTTCAACCTCACGGCTGAAAAAATCCTGCGGGTTACGCATGAAATGCTGATCCAGGCTATCTTCAAGCGCAACCAGGATAATAAGAGATTCATTCTGCTTGCGCCCCACCCTTCCCCCGCGCTGCCAGGTTGTCATAATGGTACCCGGATATCCGACCAGGATACAGATATCCAGATCGCCAATATCTATTCCCAATTCCAGCGCGCTGGTGGCTATGACGCCAAGCAGCGACCCATTTGACAGCCGGGCTTCAATCTCCCGCCGTTCTTCCGGCAGATATCCGGCCCGGTAGGAAGTCAGCTTGTTCGACAATTTGCCTAAACGCTGTTGTGTCCAGATGGAAACCAGTTCTGTAAGCTTTCGTGACTGTGTGTAGACAATGGTGCGCAGCCCTCGTTTCAGGCTTGCTTCGATCAATTGACTGGCTGCGGTTGCAGCACTATCCAATGGATTTAAGAAAATAAAATTCCTTTTTGCCCGTGGGGCCCCTGATTTGCTGATAACCGTTGCCTCTTCACCGAGAAGATCGCGGGCCAATTCATCCGGATTTGCCACTGTAGCCGACGAAAGGATAAACTGAGGCCTGGAGCCATAATAGGCGCATATGCGTTGCAATCGCCGCAAGACCCAGGCCATGTGTGAGCCAAAAATCCCCCGGTAGGTATGAACCTCATCTAAAATGACGTGGGTCAACCGGGCAAAAAAACCGGACCAGGCGGAATGGTATCCCAGCATGGAAAGATGCAGCATATCAGGATTGCTTATGAGAATATTGGGCGGCCTGTCCCGAAGTTTTTTCCGCTTGTAGGCAGTTGTGTCACCGTCATAAATCGCCGCTGCCGGCACTAATTCTTCCGGAAGCATGGAAGCCAGTTCCTGGATTGCGCGCAACTGGTCCTGGGCCAGGGCCTTTAAGGGAAAAAGATAAAGGGCCGTGGAATCAGGAGCCCGCATGATCTGCTCAAACACCGGCAGGTTATAAATCAAACTCTTACCACTGGCAGTGGGTGTTGATACAATGACATTTTCTCCCCTGCGCACTGCATCGGTGGCGCTTGCCTGATGCTGATATAATGCATCTATCCCCATCTCTTTAAGTGCTTCTTCCAGGGCCAGGGGCCAACCGATCCTGTTTTTTCCAAAAACTGCAGGATGGGCTGCCAGTTTCTCATGGTGCACCACCTGCTGGCCTAAACGGGGAGAAGATTTCAGGGCAGTGAGATAGTCTGCTACAGATCCATTTTCTTTGAGATCATCCATGTGGTAGTTGCTGCTATTTGTAAATTTCTCTGTAATGACAAGTATTTTGAATTGAATAGCGTCCGGGTTATATAGAAAGTATAAATATTTTATTCGATAATGTGTAAGAAAAACTGGCAATCACTCCAGGTGCATTTAAGCAATTAAAGGACAAGTCCATGAAATCCTTAGCTACATTAGGTCCAGAGGGGTCATCCTCATGGCAGGCAGCCAAACAGTTTGCCCCCGAGGCCGGAATAATGCTTTTTCCGAATACGCCAGCAGTAATAAAAGCGTTTGCGGAAAAGCTGACAGACCTTGCCCTGATCCCGGTATACAATACCCGGGAAGGCGAGAGTATTGAGTATTTCCGCATCATGGAAAAACTCAGCAAGGCGAACTGGATTGACAATGTGGTTCTGCCCGTTCATCTTTCACTCGGTGCCATTGATGATGGGCATCCACTTTCCATGCTCATTGGTAAAAGCAACAGCTTCAGGCAGTGCGAAGAATATATAACGAACTACTATCCCCTGCTGCCGCAGTTAGCTGTAACCGATCTTCAGCAGGCGATTAATGAAGCCAGGAAAAAGAATAAGCTTGATCAAGGCTTTGTTGCCACAGAAGAATTTCTCGTGGCAAACGGCCTGCTGATCCGGGAAAGGGAATTAGCGCCACATAACCAGACCCGATTTGCCGTCATCAGTGCAACCCCTTCCGAACCAAGCGGGTATGATGCCACTGCCCTCCTGACCCTGCCCCTGAACGATCGGGTCGGCCTTCTTGTTGATATTCTTGGGGAATTCACCAGACGCGGTATCAATATTATAGATATGCGGACAGAAAGCGATATCAAGACCCAGAAACTGCAGATCTATATTGAAGCTGAAGGCCATATCAAGGATAAAAACCTTGCCGATGCAGTAAAAGCCATAAGTGAGCATATCATTCAAGAGCCCGGCTCTTTCCAGGTTCTGGGCAGCTTTCCAAGGGTTGACATGCGCACCAAACACATATCCTCTTTTGGCTTTATCGGCACAGGGGCTATGAGTAAATGGTTTGCCAAACGGCTGGGGAACGAAGGTTACAAATCACTGCTTACAGGCCGTACAAGTGAAATGAAACCCGAGGATATGGTCAGCCAGGTTGATGTGGTGGTCATCTGTGTGCCTATAAGCGCAACAGCCGAAGCAGTTAACAAATACGGACCGCTCCTGGAAGACGGACAGGCCCTGATTATCCTGGCAGGAGTGGCTGAAAATGCTCTTGATGCAGCCCTTGAAAAGACCCGCCCCGGCGTCGAAGTCATGCTTGTCCATAACCTCTGGGGACCCCAGGCAAAAACCATGAAGGACAAGAATGCCACCGTGGTGCGGACAAAAAGAAGCGGCCTTCTCTGCAGTGAATTTGAGGCCTTTTTATACAAGCACGGTGCACTGATCAATCAGGACAGTCCCTCCAAGCATGACCTGCTGATGGGTGTTGGCCAGAAACTGCCCACAACGGTTTCCGTGGCACTTGCCATGACACTGAAGGACAACCAGATCCCCCAGGATGAGATCGGCAGCCATTCAACCCTCACATCACTGTACGGTATTCTGGCCATGGCCCGTGTGCATACCCAGAACCCCAGAACCTATGCGGAGATAATGGCTACCACAGGGGACGGCCGCAAGATTGTCAAGAGCTTTGCTGAAAACCTGATCAGGCTAATGGACATGGCTAATGAGGGAAAAATTGACGCCCTTTGTACGATCATCGATGATAACAGGCATTACCTGACAGATGAGTTTTTAAAGGCCAGGATGCTGCAGTCCCTTGCCGTTGATGAAACCCTGAGCAAGATTATCCGTTCCTGATCCTACTGGGCGTGTTTATTGACTTTTTTACTATCATGCTTACTCTAAATCTATGGAAAAAAATCCCGAGAAAAAAAAGAGTGAACACCCTGTTGTTGTTCTCATTATTTTTATTTTGCTCCTGATTCCAATTCTTATCCTGTTTGGCGGTAAACCCTATACCTGAAATGTGAATCAGAGATTGCCCCAGTTAGGAGCAGACCCAACCATTTCTACGCCAAAGTAGTTTTTTATTAACTTCTCTACGTGCACCCCATTGGAGGATATTCATGTTAAATACCTGTAAGAAGTACCTTGATGAAAAACATTTCTGCCCCCACTGCAAAGAACAACTCTCCTGCTGCAGCACGCCGCCCATCCATGTTGGCGATGGACTGGGCTGGGGCACCGAGGCCTATTTTATCTGCTTAAACGATGAATGTTCTCTCTTTAAAAATGGCTGGGAGCACATCGAGATGCAGTTCGGCCACCGGGCCTCCTATCGTTATATGCTTCTGCCAGGCAATACAGAAGGTACGCCGATGATGGTCGGCAGTAAAGACGCTTTCAAGGGCTGTGTCATTGATTCTGAAAGCATAAAGCTGCAGGATGAGCGCTATGCCAGAGAAAAAGAAGCCCTGGCCAAGCTGGATACCTGCGTAGCGGAAAAAAACCTGGAGCCGGTTCTTTATTTGCTTCTCGATGAAGCTGCAGACAGGAAAAACCGCGAACGGGCGGCTGATCTGCTGGTCAAGCTCAATGATCTTTCATGCATAGATCCTCTCCGCAACCATACTTTCAGGGATGACAACCTGGTCCACAAGGTGAATCTGGGCATTAAACAGCTGCTGAAGACAAATTTCAAAAAAGAATGCCCAGACTGCGCGGAAATAATAAAAGCCCAGGCCCATAAATGCCAGCACTGCGGTAAAGAATTTTAAGTACTGGTTTTTTGCTGCAACACTCTATAGTTTCCGTCCAGACTGCAGTAAAAACTTGCCAAAATAATGAGCATCTATTATAAGAGATGCCTTGCTGTATGGTGAGCGTAGCTCAGCTGGTGGTAGCACCGGGTTGTGGCCTCGGCGGTCGTGGGTTCAAGTCCCATCGCTCACCCCAGAAACACCAAGGGATTGCGGTCATTCTGTAGTCCCTTTTTTTTTGCCACTTTTTCATTCCCCATACCATTCCCCATATAAAAAACACCCCAAAAGACAATAAAAAAGCCCCTCCGGGTGATAGCAACCGGTTTCCTCTACGGTGTATGTTGGTAATATTAACTTTTCGCTTCCTATATACCAAATACAAAAAGCCAGGGAGGGAATTATGATTCCAGCCCTGGCTTTATTTGTTAGGTTTACAATAGCAATCTTGACTAAGCTATCAATCTATTTTTTGCCACTGCCTTTCCTTTTGCTTTTTCCATGATCGTTGCTGCTGTAAAGAACTTCGATGTGGCTATTGCCGCCGCTTAGATCATGGCCGCTTTTCAGGGCATGGAACTCTTCTGACCCTGGTTTTATCCCTAAACTCTTGGCCAGTGCGCCCCAACCTTTCCCTTTGCTATGCCTGTACTTCTCAAAAACATAATCAACTTGCTTTCCTGACATTTCACCAAGCCGCAGCATTAAATAAGCGTCTGCCGGTTCATCAACATTACTGAGCACGGCGTCAATTTGCACGTCGCCAATTTTAAATCGTGTTGCAAGCCGTGCTCTGAATCCTGACGGGTCCGACTGAGCTTGTATATTGAAATCCTCGGTCCACCCAAAATCACTTGCCATTGCAGCAGATGAAACAACTAATATAGCTATCAAGGAAATGAGAAAAATTTTAAATAGTTTCATAACTCCCCCTAATGTTTTGTCATTAATTTTCTAATAAGTAAAAATTCTGTTCGTGAAATTTTAAGCAAAAATTGTGCCTGGTATTTAAAAGTAAAAAAGATGAAAGTGTACAAAAAATTTCAGAAACAGATTGCAGACGTAAATGTATGATAATAATGAATTAAATTGGTGTAGGGGGAAATTAATTTTTTTGAGTTGGGTATTTATATTTAAAATCAATTCTTCTTGGGAGAAAAATATCACAACAGGGAATAAAGGTTCGACGATGAATTATGCTTATTGGAAACAAGGTTTACTTCATTGTTTTCAAGTGCGAGAGTAACGTTGGTAACGGGTTGAAAAATATTTTCACCCATTATCCCAAACTACAGCCTTTTCACATTCACATTTCACCTAACCTCGAAAAATCATACCCTGACGGATTCTGGAATAACCGTAGGTCAAATTCAGGAACAGCGGCCAACAGATGGTCAAAGACATCTGCCTGGATTGCTTCGTAATTGGCCCAGACTTGGTCGTTGCTAAAGACATAGATTTGGACTGGCAGGCCATACTGGGTCGGTTCAAGATGTCTGACCAGGAAAGTCATGCTCTGATGGATTTTGGGATGATTTTTCAAGTAGGCAATGATATAAGCCCGAAAGACACCAATGTTGGTCTGGCGCCTGCCGTTTATCAGCTGCTCTGGATTTGAGGTGTGCTCCTTATTGTAGATAGCTATTTCCTTCTGTTTTTCTGTTATGTAGTGTTTTATGAGATCGAACTTTCGAAATCGCTCTAGCATTTCATCGGTGCAGAATTTTATTGAACTCATGTCAATATGCAGGGCTCGCTTGATACGGCGTCCGCCTGACTCGCTCATACCTCGCCAGTTCTTGAAAGCATCAGAAACAAGGCTGTAAGTGGGTATGGTGGTTATAGTCTTGTCCCAATTGCGGACCTTGACTGTATGTATCGTCACATTGATCACATCACCATCAGCTCCGTATTTAGGCATTTCTATCCAGTCTCCAACACGCACCATGTCATGCCCGGATAACTGAATGCTGGCGACAAATCCCAGGATGGTATCCTTGAAGACGAGCATGAGCACGACGGTGAACCCGCCAAGAATGCTAAGAACTCCCCAGGGAGACTTGCCTGTGAGAATGGAGACAATGAAAATGCCTGCCATTGCATAAGCGATGATCTTGATTCCATCCAAATATCCTCTTATGGGACGGCGGAATGAAACGTCTGACTTATTGTAGATTTCCCGAATGGCTAGTAAGATCGCATCAAGCATCCATACCCCGGCAAAGACAAAGAATACCATGGCGAGCCGTTTGAACAGTTCAGAGGTCATGGCCTGACCGGGCAGCATGAGATCCGCTGACATGTAAACAACAATGATAGGCATGAGCAAGGAAAGCCGCCTGACAAAACCGTGTTGGACCAAGGCGTCGTCCCAAGTGTTCTTGCTGCGTTGGAATATAATTTCAATAGCATGGACCATGTAGCGTTTGGTGATCCAGTATGATGCATATGCCAATAAAAGGATTAGGATAATAGTTGCAGTAATACCAATAAAATTGGCTGTTGGCTCTGTCATGCCATTAGCAATAAGAAAATCAGTGATGAAACGATCGTTCATTTTGTTGTCAGGGTCCAAGGATTAAGAAGTTAAAGTAGTTAAGATTTAAACAAACAAGTTAA
>Ga0210079_1000023_pt1 | contig 20047 bp, 12 predicted proteins | sample White_CordA_D2_FD_185587 | JGI IMG/M metagenome (GOLD analysis project Ga0210079, IMG submission 185587) | Wetland microbial communities from the San Francisco Bay, California, USA, that impact long-term carbon sequestration - White_CordA_D2... | ecosystem: Environmental > Aquatic > Marine >...
GCCGTGACCAAGGGGCCGTGACCAAGGGGCCGTGACCAAGGGGCCGTTACGAAATGCCCGCGACATGTCATACTTCACGGCCATCTCATCACGGAATCTTCATAACGGATTAGTCGTCACTGTTCACTGATCACCAATGATTCACAAGGACCACCCATGCCCGACACATTACAATTTCTCGAAATGCCCAACGCGCCAGCAAACAGGGCTGACATCCTGATCCTGCCAATTCCCCTTGAAAGGACCGTGTCCTTCAAACCCGGAACGGCGGATGCACCCCGGGCGATTCTCGACACCTCGGTACAGCTCGAATTTTACGAAGAGGATGCCGGCTGGTCGCCTTTCAAACATATGCTGCTCAGTGTTTTGCCCGAATTCGCTGACGACACGGCCCTGACCGATGCCGAACTGCATAAAACCCTCTCGGGACTGGTTGCCAGTCTGCCTTCTGATAACCTGTTCATCGGTCTCGGCGGCGAGCATTCACTGACCCCGTCTCTGGTCCAGGCCCGCATGCCGGAGCCGGGCACGGTCGTCTTTCTCGACGCCCACGCAGACATGCGCAGCAGCTACGAAGGCAGCAGGTTCAACCACGCCTGTCCGGTCAACCGCCTGCTTGACCAGGGGCACAAGATCATCATGGGCGGGATCCGCTCGCTCTATGAAAGTGAAGTGGATCGGATCGAAAAAGAATCCCGTATCAATCTCTTTCTCGACTGGGACCTGCGCGGCAAGGGGCAATGGGAAGCCTTCCTGCAGATGGTTAACTCACTGGACGGGCCGGTCTACCTGTCGATTGACATGGACGTCTTCAACCCGGGTATCGTTCCAGGGGTCGGCACACCGCAGCCTGGCGGCTTCCTTTGGTACCAGATGATCGAACTGCTCGAGTCGCTCTTTTCCAGGAAGACCATCGATCTGCGCGGAGTGGACATCGTCGAGCTCGTCCCGGAACCGAGTCGGGTTTCGGAAATGACCGCAGCAAAACTTCTGCTGAAGATCATCTCCTTCTGGGGGTACGCCAACGGTTTCAACCAGGAACCGCAGGCAGGCAGTCAGACGCTGATGGAGTATGAATGATGCAGCATGCAGACAGCGCAACTTGACCATGGGTCAATCAACCAACTGAATTCTAATCAATCATGATCTTCGGCATCACGTCATGATCTGGCCGAACTTGATCGCTGCACTACATTCCCATCGGCAGGAAAACTGCCTTCATAATCATGCTGTGCACCCCCCGGTCCCACTTGCCGGCGACCGTGAAGGCCATCATGTCCTGGATGGCAATCATCTTGCCGAACAAGCGCTCGAAGCCGAGATTTTCCTTTTCGCCGGGTTGGCTGTTGGACAGCAGCAGAAGCTTTCCATCGGCATTTCTTTCATTGCTCAGCCGCAAGGCAAGGACCTCGATGTTGCGGGCGCAGTTGAAGAGCTTTTGTTCATCGAGCGAGTCGAACATGAATTGTTCCGTCTGCCAGTTATAGGCGCTGCGCACCATGCCGACCAACCCGACCATGAGTGCAAAGACCCGGTCGCCCCGATAATCGGGACTAAAAGCCAGGTTTAATGCGTCCGTCCCTTGCTTGCTGTGCAATTCACTGAACATCAGCCGACCCTGGGAGTCGAAGATTTGGTCATGTCTTTGTCCGATCGTCATGCCCGGCCTCTTGTCGAGCTCAAGTGGATTTCGCTTGTAGAGATTGTTCAGCAAATCCTCCATAAGCCGATTCATTTCCTGCAGGCTGGTATCCGCCATCATATCGACGTCGGATTTCGCAAGCGAGTTCAAAGCCGTCGTATCAATCGGATTTCGGCATCCGGTGACGACCAAAAGAACGGTCAGAATAATGCTGACCAGCGTCAGCCTGACGAGGAATTTTTGTCGAAGGATGCAGATAAATTCAGCGGAGCAGGTGGACACGGAAATGGACCCTGAGGAATTCATGGAACTCGTTGACTTCTTCAAAAGCGATTTTCAAACGGCCCTTTTCCATGTGATTGAGCTTGGACAAGGTGATGTAATTATCCGGTTGATTTCCGGCTTTGATGTTTTCGACCTGGCAGCGCAGACGCAGGAAAACCAGGAAATTGTAGCTGGCCTCGAGATCATCGGCCAGCTTTTGGGACAGGACATCCTTTTCAACCAGCATCTTAATTCGTTCACGTGTGCCGCCGCTCATTACGCCGGCTTCCATGGCGAGGGCCTTGACCCCCTCAGTGATTGCGAAGATACCGGCCTTTTTAATATCAATCTGGCCGCGATGCTCTTCATCATGTTCCGTTTTGATGCCACCCAAAAGGCCGAGAGGCGGTTTGAAACGATTGACGTTGGCCGCAGAACGCGTCAGGAACATTCTCTCTTCTTTGAAATGCCCGGCCAGCATCTCCCTGAGGCCTTTTTCCAGGCTCGGATCACCATAAATCGTGCGCAGGTCGAAAAACATGCTGCCATTCAGAATATGCTCCGGCAGCGGATTTGTCAGCCAGATGCCGAGCACCTTTGCCCATTCACTGAAGCTGCGCCGCCAGAATTTATTTTTCGCCATAATGCCCCCCGGGCAAGGCGGTACGCCAATCTCAATCAATGAGTCGATGAGCTTCTCCGAGAACGCTTCGATCCCGGCAATGTCTTCATCGGAGAGCTCGTCGGCATAGATAATGGCATTGTCCTGGTCGGTGGTCAGTGTCTGTTCACGACGCCCTTCACTGCCGAGGACGACAAAGGCAAACTTATCGGTCATGTCGCTGAACTGACGGGCACGCAGCAGATCAATCAGGCGTAGCAGCAGCTGGTCGTTCAGCAATGCGATCATACGGACCAGCTCCCGGGGTGGGACTCCGGTACTGACGAGATGCAGGACCAGGTCCTGAATCTGCAAGTGGTAATTCTTCAATTCATCGAGGGTGGCAGCATTATCGATGTCGCGGATCAGCTTCTGCGGCGAGTGCGTCTGCAGACGCATGATATCTGTAACGGTAATAATGCCCGACAGGCGGTGCTCCTGGTCAACGACACAAATCCGGTGAATCCCATTTTTGGAAATCCGGTAGAGCGCTTCAAAGATAAAGTCATCTTCACTGACAGTAATCAATGGGGCGTTCATGATTTCCCGGGCGGCAATCGTCGCAGGATCGATTGCCAGGGACACAACCTTGTTGCGCAGGTCGCGATCAGTCAGGATTCCGACCGGCGTGGTGTCCTCACAAACGATAATGCTGGAAATCTGCCGGTCGCGCATGACTCCGGCAACATGTAGAACCGTGTCATCAGGTTCACAAGTAGCGACATTGCGCCGGCAGAACTTCTTGATGGGTTGAAACAGGACATTGTCTTCGGACATTTGCACACCTTGCCATTGTATCTACGGCGTTCAGGTTGGGCCAACTGTGCGAAAATTATTGTTGTATTAAATTTAGCGTTGAAGTGCCGCTGGTGCAAGGGAATTTAAAGGTGAGAGGTGAGAGGTGAGAGGTGAGAGGTGAGAGGAAAGTTACCGAGCAGCATGTAAGCGGGAAAGTTTTTTCGCCATTCGCACCTCGCACCTCAAAAAAAGGCCGTCCCTTAAGGAACGGCCTTCTCGTTTCACTCGCTACATTTTAAAATTGGTAGTCTTGTTACTTGTATCCATCCATCTCATCGAACTGCAGGTACTGGTAGATCTCGTCCTTCTTCGGCGCGACCTTCTCTTTGTAGACCGCGAGGTATTCCGCCGGAGTCGGCAGTTTACTCATGGTTGTCGTGACCGCACCGAGCTCAGCCGAACCGAGGTAAACCTGGGCACCGTTACCGATGCGGTCATCGAAGTTACGGGTCGAAGTGGAGAACATGTTCACACCATCTGGGACACGGGCCTGGTTACCCATGCATAGCGAACAACCGGCGATTTCCAGACGAGCGCCCATGGCGCTGAACACCGAGAAGACCGCTTCTTCCTTGAGCTTGTCCTGGTCCATGCGGGTCGGTGGGCAAACCCAGGTACGAACATTCGGGTTGAACTTCTCACCGCGCCAGATCTCGGCGGCCGCGCGGAAGTGACCGATGTTGGTCATACAGGAACCGAGGAAGACATCTTGAATCGGAGTTCCCTGGACTTCGGAAAGCAGCTTGACATCATCCGGGTCGTTCGGGCAGGCCAGAATCGGCTCAGTAATTTCTGCCAGATCGATTTCGATTACAGCAGCATACTCGGCGTTGGCATCGGCTTCGAGCAGTTTGGGATCCTTGAGCCACTCGTTGACGGCATCAATCCGGCCCTGCAGGGTCTGCGGGTCCTGGTACCCTTCTGCGATCATCTTTTTCATCAGCGCAACGTTGGAGCGCAGGTAAGTGCAGACACTCTCTTCGGACAGCTTGATACAACCGGCAGCAGCAGAACGCTCAGCAGCGGCGTCAGTCAATTCAAAAGCCTGCTCAACTGACAGATTCGGCAGACCTTCCATCTCCAGGATCCGGCCGTTGAAGATGTTGACCTTGTTCTTCTTCGGTACGGTCAGGAGCCCTTGCTTGATGGCCCAGTAAGGGATGGCATTAACGGCATCACGCAGGGTGATTCCCTCGTTAAACTCGCCTTTAAAGCGAACCAGAACAGATTCAGGCATATCCAGGGGCATGAAACCAAGCGCCCCGGCAAATGCAATCAGCCCTGAACCCGCGGGAAAGCTGATACCGATCGGGAAGCGGGTGTGCGAATCACCACCGGTACCGACCGTATCGGGAACCAGCAGACGGTTCAGCCAGCTGTGAATAACACCATCACCTGGGCGCAACGGCACACCGGCGCGCTCTGCAATGAACTTCGGCAGGTTGGCGTGCATCTTCACGTCAGCCGGTTTCGGGTAAGCAGCAGTGTGACAGAAAGACTGCATAAACATCGGCGACTTGAAGCGCAGACAAGCCAGCTCTTTAATCTCATCGGCGGTCATCGGGCCGGTGGTATCCTGGGAACCGACGGTGGTCATGATCGGTGCGCAGGAAGAACCAGGCAGAACCCCTTCGACACCACAGGCGCGACCAACCATCTTCTGCGCCTGGGTGTACCCCTGACCAGGCTTTGGAGCAGGATTGACCGTCTTGGCAAAGATGTCAGTCTCTCCCAGGCCCAATGCTTCGCGGGCCTCCTTGGTCACGGCGCAACCGATAATCAGTGGAATCCGGCCACCGGCGCGGTATTCATCAGGAACCGTATCCGGCTTGATCTCGAAGGTCGAAACAACCTCTCCGGCTTCGTTGGTCACTTCCCCCTTGGCGGTGTTGATGGTGATTACATCACCCATGTTCAGGTTGGTCACGTCCATCTTAAGCGGCAACGTACCGGAATCCTGGGCAGTGTTAAAGAAGATTGGTGCGATGACACCACCGATGATCACGCCGCCACGACGCTTGTTGGGGACGGCAGGGATATCATCACCGATGCACCAGAGCACGCTGTTACATGCAGACTTACGGGAAGAACCGGTCCCGACCACGTCACCGACAAAAGCAACCTGATGGCCTTCAGCACGCCACTTGGCTATCTCTTCGATACCACCGGGGAAGCGGGTCTTGCCCATGGCCAGGGCATGCAGCGGGATGTCCGGACGGCTCCAGGCATCACCGGCGGGAGAAAAATCATCCGTATTGATTTCACCTTCAACCTTGAAAACCTTGACTTTAATAATCTCCGGCATCACTGGTTTGCTGGTGAACCACTCAGCAGCTGCCCAGCTTTCAACAACTTTCTTCGCTGCGGCATTGCTCTTGGAAAGTTCTATCACCTGAGCAGCAGCGTCGTACACATAGGTCATACCGGACAGGGCAACCGCAGCTTGATCAGCAACCGCAGCATCACCGAGTGCAGCAATCAACGGCTGTACATTGTAACCACCGATCATGGTGCCGAGAATCTGTACCGCCTTCTGCTTGTCGATCAGCGGTGAGCTCTTGCTGCCCTTGAGGATCTCGGCCAGGAACCCGGCCTTGACTTCGGCAGCAGGATCAACACCGGGTGAAACCCGTTCGGTGAACAGTTCCATCAGGAATTCTTCCTTGCCGGCCGGAGGACTTTGCAGCAATTCACAAAGATCGGCAGTCTGTTCCGGGTTGAGCGGCAGCGCCGGAATGCCCTGGGCATTACGCTCTTTTTCGTGCATCAGATAAGCTTCAATCATCTCTCTCCTCCATCATTGTTTTTGGTGAAATCAATGTTGTATCACCGATAAAAGTTCGTCCAGGTATCGATAAAATGTTGAGCGGAAACCTGCATACTGTATACGATTTTACAGGGTCCGTCAACGTCCAAACCAGCCAAAATCACGTCATTTTTTCAACAAACAAGAGTCATTAAAACCCCCATCATATAGATTTACTGGGCGTCGAAGAGCCAAGCCTTAGCAATGTGACGTATTATGACACGCTGCTGTTGTGTACTACAGGTCAAACCCAAGGAGGAAAAAATGTTTGAGATTATTATGTTGTTTGCTTTTTTGTCAGCTGCAGCCAGTCAACTCCTGCCTTCAGACCCGTTTTTTCGCAAACGCATATCGCAATCCAAAAAGCGACCTGGACACGAGGATTGCACGCTGGGAAAGCCTTTTCAGAAACAACCGGGGCAGGCAGGAGACGGCTGGACAAATGAGGGCCGGTGCCCTGCCGATGCATGCGCGGCCTAGCAATTTCAGAGAACTTCGTGTGACGTTCCGATTGTCTGCGGAGGATGTTTACTCGCAACGGGCTGGACGGGTTAGGGTTGCTATCTAATGAATCAATTCAGTGGATTTCATACAGTGCGCCGATATAAAGATTGAGCGATCCTGGCGCATCAGGACATTGCAGTGACAGAATGAGACGCTCAGAGTTCTTGCTCACAAGGAAGGTCAGTCAAAGGCAGCCACATGATGACGGTTGTGCCAGTACCGAATTTGCTGTGGTATTCAACCCCACCACAATGACCTTCGAGGATATTCTTGATAATCGGCACGCCGAGACCAACACCGAAATTCTTGGTACTGAACATTGGCTCAAAAATCCGACTGAGTACGTCCTGGCTCATTCCCGGGCCATTGTCCTGGACAATTATCTCGCAGGTCGCATCGACAAGTCGGGACCTGAACAGGAGCTTTTTGTCCGGCTTGTCAACTTCATCGAGTGCCTGCAAGGCATTGTTGATGACATTGACGAGCGCCCTGCGCAGGCGTTCGGGATCAATCGGCACGGCAGAGTCCACAGACAAGTCCCTTTGCAGCTGGATATGTTTCGGCAGGTTCATTTCCTCCAAGAGTTCAGTCAGCCAGTCGTCAATATTGATCGCGGTCTTCTCGATCCTGCGCTGGCGGGAGAAATCAAGCAGATCACTGATAATTGTGTCACACCGCTCGACATTGCGTTCAGCAAGCAAAAGCGGCTTGCCCAGGCTGGCATATTCAGCCCCCTGCAATGACTCCCTGAGCAGGTACAGGGCGTTGGCAATCGTACCGAGAGGGTTGCGGATCTCGTGGCTGACTGTCGCTGTCAACTGGCCAAGCACTGCGAGCCTCTCTTTCTGTACGAGTTCGGCCTGGGCAACTTCCAGTTGTGCAGATCGCTCCCTGACCAGTTCCTCAAGGGTCGAACGATATTTTTCCAGCTCGTCTTCAGCAGCTTTGCGCTGCGAAATATCCTGCACCATGGAGATCGCCCCGGTAGGTTGGCCGGAGGCATCCAGCATCGGCGTATTATACCATTCACACGTTATCGTTTTGCCCTGCTTGGTAATATTCTCGTTGACGCTGTGAGCCGATTTATCACCACTGATAATTCTCTGCCAGACCGGTTCGACAACCGGCCGAAGATCTTCGGCGACAATTGTGCCGTAGGGTTCCTTACCCATCATCTCGGCGGCTGTGAAACCGAAAATCGTTTCGGCAGCCGGATTCCACATATTCACGGTAAATTGTGGTGACCAGAGAATACAACCGATCGGCATCCGGCTAATCAACAGGTCCAATCGCTCATGTGCCTCATGCAGTTGTTCTACTGCCTGTTTGCGTGAGGAGATGTCACGTACAGAAGCCAGCACGCGGTGATGGTGGCCGATCATGGCACTGCGCAGGTTGACATCGGCCCAGAAAAACTCGCCTGAAAGCTTTCTGGCCACCCATTCAAAAGAGCAGCTGCCCTGTTCCACAGCCTCCTGTAATTTCAATTTTGCGTCATCGGCTGTGTAAGGGCTGACGCCCTTGCTGAATTTGCCGAGGTCACCACTCAGTGCTTCATCGTATGAGCAGCCGTACATATTCAACATGGCCTGGTTCACATCAAGAATCTTGCCGTTCGAGGCATCGTGGATGAAGATCGCATCGCTGGTGCCGTTAAAAATTTCCCGGTAGTTTTCCTCGCTGCGTCGCAACTCTTCCATCAGTGCCTTCTGCGCGGTCACGTCGATCATGACTCCGAGCATCCTGACCGGGCGTTTATCCTCGACGACAACAGTGACCAGATTTCGAATCCAGAGGATGTGACCATCTTCAGCAATCATGCGACACTCAAAACTGTGATCTTCGAGCTGCTCTGTCATCAAACGGCTATATGCTATCGTCTGCTCAACATCATCAGGATGAATCTTACGCCCCCAGAAGCTGCTGTCTTCGTACCAGTCCTGGATCGTATAGCCAAGCAGATGTTCCGCCTGCCGACTGACGAACAAAACCCGGAGAGTCGGATAATCCATCTCCCAGACAATCCCGTCGATCGAATTGACCAGATCGCGGAACCTTTTTTCATTGGTGATAATCGACTCCTCGCGCACTTTGATCGCACGGCTCATGCTGCTGATCTGGCCGGCAAGTGCATCTATTTCGGAGAACCCGGAAGGATGGAATTGAAAATCGTAATGGCCGTCGGCAATCTGACCGGTCTTAAGCCCCAGATCGGTCAAAGGCAGCATCAGGCGCCGGGCATTGAAAAGCGCAATGATGCTGGCCAGGGCCGCGGCAACAAGCATGAAGAGGATCAATATGTTGCGTATATTGTGAATCGGGGCGTTTACCTGATCCATGTTCAGTCCGACCCAGACTATCCAATTTGAGGTCTTTACCTGCGTTGCACTCTCCAGGTAATTCTGGCTGCCGAACGCAACCTCCCCGGTGGAATCCTCGCCATCCATGGCCCTAAGAACCGATGGATGGTTTGCAAAACTAATCCGCTGCATGGCCAGCTCAACGTTATTATGGGCAATCAGAGAGCCGGTCTTATCGATGATTGCAACTTCGGCGCCACCGTACTGTGAATATCTCTGCAGCAGCATCCTCAGGCTGCTGAGTCGGATGTTCCCGAGCAGGAATCCACGGGGCATGGGCAAACCGAGGGTCACTGACGGTTCGCCCGTGACCAGAGATACAAACGTGTTGCTCCAGACCGGGCCCTTTATATCCTTTTTAGCGCGGAACAACCTGTGACCGGATAAATCGATATCAGCGTAATCATCCTGTCTCGCCTCCAACTCAGGCAGAACACCGAGATGCAGGACGTGCCTATCCTCATCAAGCAGATAAATTGACTCGAAAAACTGTGAATTACGAACCATCCCGGCGAGGAATTGGTTGGTATTGGCCGACTGCAGGATTGTTTCGGCAGCGATTGTCTGCTGGACGTGCTGCAGGTCTGAAAGAACCTCGGAAAGAAAGGCTTCAACTTCCTCGGCGATAGCTCTGGCTTGCGCGAAATTACGTTCGTGAACACCTTTGAGTTGCTGTTCCGCAACCAGCTCGACACTGACCAGGCCGAAGAGCAGGACCGGGACCGAACCAACCAGGAGAAAATGTACGGCTAAGGCGCGCTTGAGGGAGGAGAGGAATGCCATGGAAAGATATTGCCCCCGGAATATAAAAAGCGCCTGGAGGATTAATCTGCAGACGCTTCAAAACATGGATGCTAACGATCAACAGAAGGTGGACAACTGTTTTCGATATGGTCAATATATGAGAACATTTCCTTCAGGCGAAATGGTTTTCGCAATATATCCATTGCACCTGCCTGACGAGCCTTGTCGAGGAGGGTCGCCTCACTGAAGCCGGTCATCATGATAACCTTGGCGGCGGGGCAGAAATCAAGGATCTCGGCAAGGCTTTCAACCCCATTTTTGCCTGGAAGCTTGATATCCATGAAGGCGATATCATAGCAGAGGTTGCGAAATTTCCTGATCGCCTCTTCACCGGTCCGAGCAACATCAACGTGGCAATTGCGCGCAACGAGAGCAATCATCAGACTCTCGGCAAAATCCGGGTCATCCTCCACGATCAGCACTTTCGTGATGTCTTTTTCCATCCAAAAACCCGCCTATCATAAATATAAATGCCTTAATTTTAACATACAATAGCTTACAGGGCTACGATTATAACCGATATGATAATCAATCGTAAGCGACAACAAAAAGGCAGGTCCGCAATAAGCTTTCGGACTGCCATGACTCGAAGAGCGGAAGGTCTTCTGTCTCAGAAGGTTGCAAAGTCGTCATCGAGAGAATCCCCTTTGCGGTCCTTATCATTTTGTGAGAAAGACGTTATCTCAGGAGCAGGAGTATGCGTTATCCCGATAGACGTTTTAACGTCTCTGTCTTTTGCTCGGAACCTTGATGACTGATCGAATGCCATCCTCCAGCTTCCGCAAGGCACAACTCCGGAAAGCAAAACTACTGGATGACCTTGACCTGTTCTCCGGCAGCCAGGGGCGTTGATAATTGCCTGCCATTCAGCCAGGCGATCCGGTTCCAGAGGCCACTATCAATTTTTATGCTACGCAGGAACGACTCCAGTGTCGTTGACCTGCTCACGGTTTTGACGGTAATCCTCTGCGGCTGGCGATTCAGCTTGTCTCGATCGGTCATGGCCGTAAAACCGCTGGCTGGGCTCTGCATCGCCCCTTTCAATGAATCATAATCAGCCTCGCTCGTCATGGCGTGAAAAGCAAAAACATCCCGGCCTTTCTGGTAAAAATGCGACACGATCACGGCACGATTGTTGCCGTCGGTGATTGTCGACAACAGCATGCGGACCGACATACCGTTGTTGGTTGTCGAGCGGTCGCCATGTACCTTGGCACCAGTCGATTTGACAAAGTTGGCGACAATATCCGTGCTCTGGCTGTCCGGACGGATACCGACAATACAGACAGCCTTGCGATCGGGAGGAGTCAACTGCAGGTTGTTCCCCTCCTGTTCAATTTTCCACTGCGCAGGGATTGGTAATTGGACCCGGAACTGCGGCAGGTAGTACCAGTCCCCTTCACGAAAGCCCTTGCGCGGGTCCTCGCCATACACCAGGCCGTCGATCTGGTTGAGCAAGGGTTGCCGGTTGACGAGAAATTTCTGGGCGGGCAATCTCGACTGCCAACTGGCGGCCATGGTCCGAACGTTCGCTTCGCGATTCACCGGGTTGGGATGGGTGGAAAAGAATTCCGGCAGACGCGCACCCTGCTCCCCATTGTCAGATGGCTGGTTTTGCAGGGTTATGAAGAAGTCCGCCATGCGCCCGGCATCATATCCTGAGCGGGAGGCATATTCGACACCGAGCGCATCGGCCTCGCGTTCGTCGTCCCGACTGAACTTGAGGAAGAGCAGCCCGGCGCCGGCCTCCATAATCGGGCCAAGCATGTCGCCATACCCGCCCATAAACTGCTGACCAAGGCCCAGACCTATATTCGCCAGCATCATTTTACTGTATTGCTGGGCAGAATGTCTGGCTGTGACATGACCGATTTCATGACCAAGGATGCCTGCCAGCTCCGCCTCGTCATTGACTGCGGCCAACAGACCGCGGGTTACGTAGATATAGCCGCCTGGAGCGGCAAATGCGTTGACCACCGGCGAGTCCATGACCTTGAACTGCCAGTCCAGACTGGGCCGGTGGGAAATTCTTGCTATCGATTGCCCCATACCCTGCAGGTAATTCTGCAAACCGGCATCCTGGTAGACACCGTACTGCTCGATCACCGACTGGTCGGTCTGGCTGCCGAGCCGGGATTCATCCTGCTCGCTGAGCAACATCAGCTGCTGCTGGCCGGTAACCGGATTGACGGCACACCCGGCCGCCAACAGCAGGCCGCACAGGACCAGTCCCTGAAGGACAAAACCTTTAAATGTCATCTCTGAGCCTCCGCACAGTAGGTTTTTACAAGCTTACTAAAAGATGGCCTCGACTGACAAACAATTAAACCGGTCCAGGTCATGGAAAATCGGATCATACTCTGGTCACAAAAAACTATCTTCCCCTCCGTCCCGGCAGACGAGTCTTTTCAAGTCTGATTCACTGTGATAATCTTTAAATATACAATTTAATTGACTGGTAATTCATTATGGAGGGGCCTTGACCATGCGACAACATCCAATTTTACGAAAAACCAGCAGCAGCGACCGTTTGAGCCTGACCCGTTGCGAAATCGGCTCAGTAACAACTTGGCCGCGGTTTGATCTCAGGCAAACGGCTCAGCCGTCAGCCGCTCACCCCGACTCATCCTCATTCTTTTTTGCAGCAGCGGGCGTCGAACGATAGTTTGCAATGCCTGTCATGCTGCTGGCCGCATATGCGACCGGCATCGCCATGGTGCACCTTGGTACGCCACATGACGCTACCGGTCTGAGCGTTACCTTCGGACTCCTCTTTCTGACTTGGGTCTTACTAAGACGGTCCCGCTGGGCGACTCTGCCCCTGCTCGGGATCCTCTTGCTGGCCGGTCAGATAAATGCCACCCGGGAACTCACCCCTCCTGCACATGAAAACCACATCAGCCGTTTTGCTGACGGTCAGCCCCTGGCGGTCGAGGCCAGGGTCCTTTCAGTCGAACACCGGAGCATGAACGGATATCGACTTGTTGCAGAGACACTGCGGGTCTTTGAAACAAGTGGGATCAGGAGATCTTGCGGCAGGGTTTTGTTAAACATTGGCCAAGGGGAACTTCAGGCTCGGCCCGGTCAGGTCATCCGTTGGCGGTCAAGGTTACGCCGACCCTCCGTATTCGGCAACCCTGGGGAATTCGATTATCCTTTATACCTTGCGTCGCAGGGGATACATGCGACCGGCTTTATCTCATCTACGGACGACCTGGTCGTACTGGTCAACCATCGGCTACGCAAGATTGCCGTTCTGGAAAACCTGCGACTTGATCTTGCTGAGTCAATCAAGGCATGCGTGCCGGAGGAGCAAGCCGGTTTGTTGCTGTCGCTGCTGCTCGGGCTGCGGGGCGGGGTCAAACCAGTGCAGAGGGACATCCTTTCGGAGAGCGGAATCGCCCACCTTTTTGCCATCTCCGGGCTGCATTTCGGACTATTGGCTCTGCTGCTGTACCAGGTCGGCAAGTGGCTCTATGTCCGCATCACTGGCCTGGCCATCTGGTGTCCACCGCAGAGAGTCCTGCCGGTCGTTTTGCTGATCCCCCTGGCAGGATACCTGATTCTGACAGGAAACGCCTGGGCAACACGCAGGGCATTCCTGATGGTCGGCTGCGTCGCATTGCTGATTGCATACGGGCGTCGAACACCGCCTTTCAACCTGCTTGCCTGCGTGGCACTATGTATGTTGATCGGCAATCCACTGGCTCTTTTCCAACCTGGCTTTCAACTCTCGTTTGCCGGTGTCACCGGCATACTTGCCTGGCTCCCGGCATGGCGGCGTCGGCTAGAAGGCGTTCCGAGGAGGCTCCGATGGCCTTTGCTGCTGGTACTCACCACTCTTGCCGCCACTCTCGGTACGTCCCCGGCGACCCTGTGGCACTTCCACTTGTTTGCCCCAGCCGGCCTCTTGTCCAACCTGTTTGCCATTCCCTTGATTGCCTGGGTGGCAGTCCCACTTGGGCTTATCGGTACGACGATCACGCCGTTTGCTGCGCCAGTTGCTGAATGGCTTCTGTTAGCCGCCGCCTGGGTTGTAGATATCGTCGTGGCAGGTGCCGTTAAAATCAACCAGGTCCCTTGGCTTACTGCTGTCCCGGTGTATATGACCCCGGCAAAACTGACTCTGCTGAGCGGCTTACTGGTTGCCATGTTGCCGTTGACCTCTGCGCGACGCCCTGTGGTCTGCCGAGCAGGTATTCTGCTCACAACAATTTTGGCTGCATCACTGCTACGTATTCGGCCGGCGGATTTCCAGATAACCGCCTTGAGTGTTGGACAGGGAGATGCGACCCTGGTGTCTCTATCGGATAAAGTTCATTACCTGGTGGACGGTGGTGGCCTGCCGGGCTCGAACCTCGACCCGGGAGAGCGACTGATAGCCCCGGCGCTCGGCCGCATGGGAATCGATCATCTCGATGGTGTGATCCTGACCCACAATCATCCGGACCACGTCTCCGGTCTGAGCTACATTATCGAACGTTTTCCGGTTGAGCGGTTCTACCTCGCGGCAAACAGCTCAGAGCTCAACACTGAATTACAGAGGGCCCTGCAACGATACAAGGTAGATGTCATTATGCTTGATGAAGGCTGGTCATGCGTTCGAAAGGATTCCCGTCGGGAGCTCCACCTCTTCGTACCTGACCAGACGGCAAGTGATATTAATGAGCGATCCATTGCCGTCTATGCGAGATATCTTGAACGGGGGGCCATGCTAACCGCCGACCTGGGCAAAGCAGGCCTCCGGCAAATAATGGACAGCGGAGTACCGGGCAAGCTCAGCTTGCTTAAATTGCCCCATCACGGCAGTCGACATGCCGCCCCCGACTTGTTTCTCGAAGAATTCAGACCATCGACAGCCTTTGTCTCAGCCGGGCGTAGCAATCCATACGGGTTGCCACACATGGAGACGGTAGAAGCATGTGCCCAACGACAAATCCCTTTTTACAGGACGGATCAGATGGGAATGCTGAGCTTTCGTCTTCATAATGGGGAATGGCAGGTCCTTACATACAACCCGAAAAGGCTTTAGAATTGACTAATTTCAATGAGTTTGGTAGCGTGTTTGGCAAATTTAACTGAGGCCTGAAATGTCAAAACCACGAATTCTGATTGTTGATGACGAGATGTTCTTCAGACATCTGTTTACCGAAATCCTTTCGGAAGGCGCTCTGTATGAAATCGAAGCTGTTGATTCAGGCAAAAAAGCTCTTGACTACCTGACCCGCAGACAAGTTGACGTCATTCTGGCTGATATGGTGATGCCTGAAATCTGCGGCCTGGAGCTGATTCGCCGCACCCGCCACTTTAACCCGGCTCCGGACATCATTCTGGCGACTGGGAACGCCACTGTGGAGACTGCGATTGAGGCTTTGAAAGGCGGCGCGCGTGATTACCTGCTTAAGCCATGCAACCCGGAGCAGTTGCGACATACGGTCAAAAGCTGCGTCGAACAACGTCGCTTGCTGGTCGAAAACAGCCACCTGCACAGCCAGATTCGCCTCTACCAGAGAGGCCAGCAACTTTCCGTACAATTGAATGTCGATACGCTATTCCAGGGCGCCATGAGCACTTTGTTGAACGAACTGGGAAGCGACCGCGGTTTGGCCTTTCTTGCCAGCCGGGAATCCATCAGCCATATTTGCGCCACCGGCTTCACTGATGCTCAGGCCGAGAAGTTAGCCGGTTTACTGTTTGAACACACCTCTATCATGACTCAGGCGACCATCTTGCAAGCGACCGATTGCCCCGAAATCAAGAGGGAGTTTGCCGATTTTGATGCCATGTGGATCTTTCCGATGAATACTGAGAACCAGGAGCATGGAGCACTGGTCCTCTGCAATCCCAGCAACTCCGAGATGCCAGAAAAGTTGCCGATTGAGAATCTGTCGTTCCTTGCCGAGCAAGTCGCGATCGGCTTTAATAATGCATGCCAGTTCCGTGGCGCTCGTGAATTGATTTACACGGATGACCTGACCGGCCTCTATAATCATCGCTACCTGCATATCGCCCTGGAGCAGGAGATCAATCGCTCGGAACGTTATGGGCTGGAGTTTTCACTCGCCTTCATCGACCTGGACCTGTTCAAGGGCATCAACGATGTGCATGGACACTTGACCGGCAGCGACGTTCTGCGCCAGGTGGGTAATCTGTTGCGCGAGTGCGTCCGCGACGCCGATATGCTGTTCCGTTATGGTGGCGATGAATTTACCGCTCTGCTGGTGGAAACCGACACACGAAGCTCCAAGATTGTTGCCGAGCGTATTCGGTCCAGAATCGAGAGTTTTGACTTCTCCATTGGTCGAGACAATACCAGCCGACTGACGGCGACAGTCGGTCACGCCACATACCCGATCCATGCAACCACCAAAGACGAGATGATAGAACTTGCAGACAAGGCCATGTATATGGGCAAGCACGACCGGAACGTCTCTCGGAGCGCATCGGAGGTTCGTGACACATAATCCAGAAGGCCTTGGTCCCGGGCGGTCCACTCTCATCTTCCTGCCAAACCCACCTGATCAAGAGGAAAAACACCGTCACAGCCGTTTACCGGGTTGACGGGCGATGCAAGAACAAGTAAAAAGCCCTACGTCTACCAAGTATTAAACCGACAGGCATTCTCAACGCAAAGGCGCAAAGTTCAAATAAAACCGCAGAGAGAATCTTTATCTATTTTCGCTTTGCAGCTTATCTTTGGTTTTCTTTGCGCCTTTGCGTTATATTTTTTTAAAATTCCATACAGGACAATAAGCAAATGAGTATTACCGGCATCAAGGGCATGAACGATATCCTGCCCGGTGACATCGAAACCTGGCAACACCTGGAAGAGCAGGCCCGCAAGGTCTTCGGTGCTTTCGGTTACCGCGAAATCCGTGTTCCGGTCGCTGAAAAAACCGAACTCTTCTGCCGTTCGATCGGTGAAACGACCGATATCGTCGAGAAGGAGATGTATACCTTTACCGACAAAGGTGGCACTTCCATGACCTTGCGTCCGGAAGGGACAGCGCCGGTGATGCGCGCCTTCATCCAACACAAGTTGCATGCCCTGGATCCGGTTTCCAAGCTCTATTATATCGGCCCGATGTTCCGTCACGAACGACCGCAAAAAGGTCGTTACCGCCAGTTTCATCAGATCGGTGCAGAAGTTATCGGGATTGACGATCCGAAAATCGACGCCCAGGTACTGGCCATGCTCAGCCATTATTTTATGACGACGAAGATCCCGGATGTATCACTGCAGATCAATTCCCTCGGCTGCCCTGGTTGCCGGCCAACTTATCGTGAAGCACTGATCGACTTTCTCGACCAGCGGCTGACGTGCCTCTGCGCCGACTGCCAGCGTCGCTACACAAGCAACCCGCTACGTGTCCTCGATTGCAAGGTCCCCGGCTGCAAGGAGGTGACGATCGATGCACCGGCGATGCTGGACAACCTCTGTATCGGCTGTGAGGCACACTTTAGCCAGGTTAAGAACCATCTCGACGCCCTGGAGGTCGATTACACAGTCAATCCGCGCATGGTTAGGGGGCTCGACTATTACACCAGGACAACCTTCGAGATGGTCACGGGAAGCCTTGGAGCTCAGAATGCTGTCGCTGCCGGTGGCCGTTACGACGGCCTGATCCGCGACCTGGGTGGCCCGGAGCTCCCGGGCATCGGTTTTGCCATCGGCCTGGAACGCCTGGCCCTGATGCTCGGTGAACAGAGCGTCCAACCACCCAGGCCTGAACTGTTTATCGCAACTCTCGGTGAAGCGGCAACCAATGCCGGATTCTCCATGCTGACGCGCCTGCAGCGCCGGGGCATCCCGGTTGAAATGGAATACACCGGCAAAAGCCTGAAGGCCCAACTGCGGCGCGCCGACAAAATCAAGGCCAGGAGGGTTTTGATCATCGGCGAAGACGAACTACAGCGTGGCGTGTCACAGTTGCGTTACATGGATGAAAGCCGCCAGGAAGAAGTTGGATTGGACAGTCTCGAAAGCCTCCTCAGCAAAGAGATTGATGGTGCTTGACGCCCTGCACAGGCATCGATATAATGCTCGCTTGTCCTGTCGGACACGCTTCTTCAGGAAAGCGAATTAATCAATATTTATAAGGAGTTACTCCCTTGAGCGAGATACTCGGAGACTGGAAGAGAAGCCATTACTGCGGCGACCTGAGCAAACAGGATATCGGCAGGGAAGTTTGCCTGATGGGCTGGGTTCATCGCCGTCGTGACCATGGCGGCCTGATTTTTATCGACCTGCGCGATCGTACCGGCATCGCCCAGCTGGCTCTCGACCCGGATCGCGACCCACAATCCCACGCCAAAGCAGAAGCCGTCCGCAATGAATTTGTCGTCGCAGCGATCGGCACCGTTTCACCACGCCCGGAGGGCACAGTCAACCCGAAGATGAAAACCGGCGAGGTGGAAATCGAAGTCAGCGAACTGCGCATCCTCAATGTCGCCAAGACGCCGCCTTTCATGCTCGACGAATACACCGAGGTTGCCGAGAACCTGAGACTCAAATACCGTTACCTGGACCTGCGTCGTGACTCGATTCAACAGAATATCATGATGCGCCACCAGGTTGCCCAGACTACCCGCAAATATCTCTCGGATCACGGTTTTCTGGAAATCGAGACGCCGATGCTGACCAAGAGTACTCCGGAAGGCGCTCGCGACTACCTGGTACCGAGCCGTGTCAACCCGGGAAATTTCTACGCGTTGCCACAATCGCCGCAGATTTTCAAGCAGCTCCTGATGGTCTCCGGCTACGATCGCTACTTTCAGATCACCCGCTGCTTCCGTGACGAGGATCTGCGCGCCGACCGACAACCCGAGTTCACCCAGATCGACTGCGAGCTCTCGTTCGTCGACAAAGACGACGTCATGACTGTCATGGAAGGGATGATCGCGGCCATTTTCAAGAGTTCGCTCGATGTGGAGCTGAGCGTGCCGATGCCACGCCTGAGCTATGCCGAGGTCATGGATCGCTATGGTGTCGATAACCCCGACCTGCGTTTCGAGATGGAGCTGGTCAACCTGACCGAGATCGTCAGGGGTTGCGGGTTCAAGGTCTTCGCCAGCGTCGCTGAAAACGGTGGACTGGTCAAGGCCATGAACGTCAAGGGCTGCGCCACTTTCTCCCGCAAGGAACTCGACGACCTGACCGATTTCGCGGCGATTTACGGAGCCAAGGGAATGGCCTGGGTCAAGATCCTGGAAGATGGTAGCTGGCAGTCTCCGATCGCCAAATTCTTCACCGAAGAAGAACTCGCGCAGATTGGCGCCGCTCTTGATGCGAAACCGGGTGATCTGCTGCTGTTTGGTGCCGACACGCCGGCCATTGCCAACGAATCCCTCGGCCGCCTGAGAGGACACCTTGGACAGAAACTCAGCCTGGCCAACCCGAACGACTACAAGTTCTTGTGGGTCACCGACTTCCCGCTCCTTGAATGGGATGGTGAAACACGTCGCCATGTTGCCGTTCATCATCCCTTCACTGCGCCGCTTGACGAGGACATCCCGCTGCTCGACTCTGACCCGGGCAAGGCACGGGCCAAGGCTTACGACCTGGTGCTGAACGGTTCCGAAATTGGTGGAGGCAGCATTCGTATTCACAACCAGGAGGTGCAGAGCAGGATGTTCAATCTGCTCGGCATCGGCACAGAGGAAGCCCGTGAGAAGTTCGGTTTTCTGCTGGATGCGCTGGAATTCGGCGCCCCGCCACATGGCGGCATCGCCTTTGGTCTTGACCGGATCATGATGATCCTGACCAAAGCCGGATCGATTCGTGACGTCATTGCCTTCCCGAAAACCCAGAAAGCAACGGACCTGATGTCGGAAGCTCCCGGAACAGTCGATGAAAAACAGTTGCGCGAACTGGGCATCCGCCTCGCTGTGCGTGCCCAGCAGAAAGAGGACTGATTCCGGATTTGAAACGGATTGTCAATCATATGTTGCGTTGCCTGATTACACTTGCTCTTGTTGCAGCGCTGGTTTCCTGTGCCAAGCCACCGCACCAGGAACTGGATGCGGCAGAATTCATGGTCAACAGAGCCCGGGAGTTGCAAGCCATGGACTTCGCACCGGTCGAATACCAGGCGGCGCGTACGGCCCTGAGTGATGCGCACAGGGCGATGGACAAAGCCGACTATGGTGACGCCCGTGATTCGGTTGAGTATGCCCTCCAACATGCTCGACGTGCTGTTTCTCTTGCT
>Ga0210079_1000025_pt1 | contig 19801 bp, 16 predicted proteins | sample White_CordA_D2_FD_185587 | JGI IMG/M metagenome (GOLD analysis project Ga0210079, IMG submission 185587) | Wetland microbial communities from the San Francisco Bay, California, USA, that impact long-term carbon sequestration - White_CordA_D2... | ecosystem: Environmental > Aquatic > Marine >...
CTCGCGCGGCGTACTGGATCGGGTCAACTGGGTGAAGAAGCATTTTCCCGACCTGCAGGTCATCGGCGGCAACATCGCCACCGCGGCCGCCGCGCGCGACCTGGTGGCAGCCGGGGCCGACGCGGTCAAGGTCGGCATCGGTCCGGGCTCCATCTGCACCACGCGCATCGTTGCCGGTGTCGGGGTACCGCAGATCAGCGCGATCAGCAACGTCGCCGCGGCGCTCGAGGGCAGCGGCGTGCCGGTGATCGCCGATGGCGGCATCCGTTTTTCCGGCGACATCGCCAAGGCGATGGCCGCGGGCGCCTGGTGCGTGATGATCGGTAGCATGTTTGCCGGCACCGAGGAGGCGCCGGGCGAGGTCGAGCTTTTCCAGGGCCGCTCGTACAAGTCCTACCGGGGCATGGGATCACTCGGAGCGATGAAGGACGGTTCCAAGGACCGTTATTTTCAGCATGACGTGTCCGCCGAAAAGTTGGTGCCGGAAGGTATTGAAGGCCGCGTTCCTTACAAAGGCGCCCTGTCGGGGGTCATTCATCAGTTACTCGGAGGCCTCAGGTCATCGATGGGTTACATGGGCTGTGAGACTATAGACAAGTTCCGGACGGAGTCACGATTTGTACGGATTACCGGTGCGGGTGTCACGGAAAGCCATGCGCACGACGTGCAGATCACCAAGGAAGCGCCCAACTACAAGATGTCCTGAGGTCCTTAGCATGCAAAACGACATCCATCTCCATCGAATCCTGATCCTGGATTTCGGCTCTCAGTACACCCAGTTGATTGCCCGGCGCGTCCGGGAAATCGGCGTGTATTGCGAAATCTGGCCATGGGACAGCAATTCCAGCGATATCCTCAAATTTGCCCCCAAGGGGATCATCCTTTCCGGGGGGCCGAAGTCCGTTTATGACAGGGGCGCACCGGCGATAGAGGAAGAACTCTTCGAACTCGGGATCCCCGTGCTGGGTATCTGCTATGGCATGCAGCTGATGTGTCACCATTTCGGCGGCAGGGTCGTGCCGGCAGGCAAGCGCGAGTATGGTCATGCTGACCTTCTGGCGAAAAATTCTCCCGGCCCGCTTTTTGACAGCTTTTTTGTCGATGGTCACAGCCCGGTCTGGATGAGCCACGGTGATCATGTTGAGGTCGTTCCCCGTGGCTTCGAAGAAATTGCCGAGACTGACAACGCCCCGGTATGCGGCATCCAGAACCTTGAACGCAACCTGTACGGCGTACAGTTCCATCCCGAAGTCAACCATACCCCTCGTGGCGAACTACTGATTGATACATTCGTACGCAAAATCTGCGGCTGTACCGGGCAGTGGACGCCCGGCCATATTATCGAAGATGCCGTGACTCGCATCCGGGAGCAGGTTGGAGCAGAAGAAGTCATCCTCGGCCTCTCTGGCGGTGTCGATTCATCGGTGGCTGCGGCGTTGATCCACCGGGCTATCGGTGACCAGCTGACCTGTGTCTTCGTCGATAACGGTCTGTTGCGCCTCGGCGAAGGAGACCAGGTGATGGCCACCTTTGCCGAGAACCTTGGTGTCAAGGTCCTCCGGGTTGATGCAGAGGAGCGCTTCCTTGAGAAACTGGCAGGCGAAACCGATCCGGAGAAGAAACGCAAGATCATCGGCAACCTGTTCGTAGATATCTTCGAGGAGGAATCGAAGCGACTGGCCAATGCCAGGTGGCTCGCACAGGGGACCATTTACCCCGATGTCATCGAATCGGCAGGGGCCAAAACCGGCAAAGCCCACAACATCAAAAGTCACCACAATGTCGGCGGCCTGCCCGATTACATGACCCTCAATCTGCTGGAACCGCTGCGTGAACTGTTCAAGGACGAGGTGAGGGCAATCGGCGAGGAACTGGGTCTGCCACACCGCATGGTCTGGCGTCATCCCTTCCCCGGTCCAGGTCTCGGTGTCCGTATCCTCGGCGAAATCAAAAAGGAATACTGCGACATCCTGCGTCAGGCCGATGCCATCTATATCGATGAACTCTACCAGACCGGTCATTATGATAAAATCAGCCAGGCTTTCGCCGTGTTCCTGCCGGTGAAAAGCGTCGGTGTCATGGGGGATGGCCGCACCTACGAGTATGTGATCGCCCTGCGTGCAGTGGAAACCAAGGATTTCATGACGGCGGGCTGGTATCCTATGCCCTACGCTGACCTCGCTCGTATCAGTAACCGGATTATCAATGAAGTCCGTGGAGTGAACAGGGTTACCTACGACATTTCAAGTAAACCTCCTGCAACCATAGAGTGGGAGTAGGTCTATAAAATGAATCGAATCATGGAACCGGAAGCCGGATAAGGCTTCCGGTTTTTTTCTGTCTGTTGTCTAAAGTCAGAAATTTCAGAAGACATCCCGAATGTCGCAAAATTTCAAATGCGTTGAATTAGCGCATATCGCCACCTGAAAAGGTCAGCGGCTTTACTTTTCCCACGATAATACGCAAAATCCCGGAGAACCCCGGAAATAAAGCTCCCGTGACGCAACTTTAGTCACCTCATAACGGGGCACCTCAGCGGTTGAAGTCTCATCCATTTCTTAAAACAATTTATTATGATAATCTTTTGTTGCACAATCCTGTATGGGGACTACAGAGGGAAATCGACAGATCTTATATAAAAGGCTGGAGTGGATCGATGACAAAACCCACTGAAACACTGACCGCCCGTGAGTCGGTCTGGACCTACCGAATAAGACAAAAGATCGCTCTGGAGCGAATTGTTCTGACGGTAGGCAACCCCAAGGAGAAGTACCGGGCGAAGCAGTTTTTGGAAGCGATGGAACATGCTTACCCTGAACTCCTTGAAGATTTTGAGCAATATGCTTTCGAACTTCTCGATCGTCCCGCACCCGAACTGTTTGATGAAAGCGAATACTCCAAGGCTAAGGGGCGCAAAACAGCATTAAAACTACCCAAAGATATCGTTTGGGAGGAAAAAGTCATCAGCAGGGCCGTCAGGGAGTATACAGACCTCTTTCACCCCTGCATGAATATTTTCAATAACGCGATGCAGGGCCTGCAATACTTAAGTAATCTTCACCCGGAATTATTCGTCAGAGCCAGGACTCAGGCCATCGAGCAAAGAGATCAGATCTTGACCTCCGAGATCTACTGTAAATGTGGTTGTACCACCCCAGACAACCGTCAACCGGCAGACTCATTCAAAATTGCCAGCCGGGGCCGTTTTCAGAGTGTCTCAAAACGGATCGCTTATGCCAGGCAGGCTAAACAGGTTCCCGGTGACAATAGTCTGGGCGATTGGCAGTTCTTTCTGGACAGAATCGGGGAAGTGGCTCCGGAGATGTTGACAGTTTGATGATAGCTTTATGTATCGCTTCCTGCCGGACTCAATGCCGCATCCATTCGTCACACGTAGACGTTTGCCCACCCCATGATTTCTTTCAATTTGCTCAGTGTTGCGACGAAAACGATATGATGCAATACAGTGTCTCTTGGTTTTTAAACAAGAGATGTCGAAGTCTTATGCAGGGGCACCAAAAATGACAAAAACCACAAGTAAGCCAGGCAAGCCTGCCAAAAAATATAGCCAGGCAGCACGTTTGCACGATGTGATCAGGATCCTCGAGGTTCGTTACGGGGCCACGGTAGACGAATTGGCTGAAGAGTGCGGTGTGACCCGCAGGACCGTCTATCGTGACCTGGACGCAATCCGGGATGCAGGTTATCCCCTTGTTTCCGAGCCGGAAGAGGGTGGTCAGACGGTTTACCGTTTCATCACCGGTTTTAAGAAGATCTTGCCGATAACGTTTTCTCTCGAAGAGCTTATGACACTGTACCTGTGTCGCGGACAGCTAGGCTTCTTGCGGGGGACGCCATTCCAGGATGACCTTGATGCTATTTTCAGTCGCATCCATTCCAGCCTGCCACCACGCAGTATTGCCCACCTGGAACGGATTGCCGAGACGGCATCACCGAAATTCCAGGGTGAGCGTGACTATGCTGCCCAAAAAGAACTGTTGAAAGAATTGCGCCGGGCATTGCTCTATCAGTATCGCATTGAACTGGTTTACACTCCGGCTCGGCGGTCCACTGAGAGCTATGTTTTCGACCCTTACACCCTGTTGTTCTATGATGGCGCCCTCTATCTCGGCGGCTACGCGCATAACCGGAAAGCCTTGAGACTCTTTCTGGTTGACCGGATCAGGCAGATTGAGGTCCTCAAGGACCGGTTTGAAGTTCCTGAGGATTTTTCCGCCAGCAATCTGACGGGCTCCGCATTCGGCTTGATTGATGAAGGTGAGTTTACCGTCAAGGTCCGTTTTTCTGCTGAGATAAGTCACTTGATTCGAGAGCGGATTTGGCATCCCAGCCAGCAAATGGTCGAACAACAGGATGGCTCGGTGACTCTTTGTTTTGCCGCCAGTGGTGAAAAGGAGATCTTGGCCTGGCTCTACTCCTACCTCCCTCATGTCCAACTACTCGAACCGGAAGAGCTGAAAGCTCAATTCTACAACGGACTCGAGCAATGTCTGAAAATGCGGGACGCGACAAGCTGAGTCAGGGCGCGCTCTTCTTCGATGTCTTTTCTACAACGTAAGCTTTTTGCGGATGTTTTCGCCCTCCACGTCCCGCGTCACTCGTACCGATGTTCAATGTGACATATTCTGTCTCATGGCAGTTTAAGATGTAATCATAACTCTCAGGGAGGTCATTTATGATTTACATCGGTACGACAGAAGACAACGGTAGCGCTATTTATTTTGATATTCACTCGGCCGAACGACAGGGGCGCGGCATGCGTTTCTCCGGTACCGTTGGCGATGGCTGCTACGAAGGTGAAGTCCTGGTTGAGATTGGACGAATTGAATCGGTGACCTTTGTCGACGCGTGGCTGGGCGGTTCCGGTTTTGCCGAGTTTTTCGACCGCTGTGGCACGACAATGCTTGAAGACGCCTTACTGGAATCGGTTCGCGAGATGCCGTTTTTCTGCTCGCGACCCAGCCAGCCGCATGGCAACGGTGGGACTGCTGAAACGACATTGGTTTCTGAATCTTCAGTATTCTGGGAGTCCGGTGTCTGCTGATTGATTCTATTCTCCGGTTGAGGTAAAAAGGGGGCTAAATTATCTCTTTCCGGAAGGTATTCATGCGCACCTTAGTCCTTGCCTCAACCAGCCCCTATCGTATGCAATTAATGCGTCAACTTGAACTGAGTTTTCATGTTGCTGCGCCGCTCTACAAAGAGCAGATGGATGCCAACGTTTCCGCTGAGCTGCTGGTCAAGCATCAGGCCCTGCAGAAGGCGAAAAGTATCGCGAACAAATATGATGACGCCCTGATCGTAGGGGCCGACCAGGTTTTCGTCGATGCCCGGCACCGTGTTCTGGGTAAACCGGGTTCACCACAGAAGGCCGTTGCACAACTGATGGAAATGCAAGGACGCAAACATACCTTCTATACTGGCCTGGCAATCCATAACAGTGCCAGTGGTGAGAGCATCACTGAATTCGAGACGTTCTCTGTGACGATGCGTGAACTGACCGAAAAACAGATCAAGCATTACGTAGACAGGGAAAATCCGGTTGATTGTGCAGGATCGTTTAAAATAGAGGGGCTTGGCATTGCCCTGATGGAAAAAATGGCTGGCAACGATTACACCAGCCTGATCGGCCTGCCATTGATCCTGCTGGTCAACATGTTGAACCACTTTGACGTCGAGGTTTTATAGTCCGGGAATCCAGGACGGGGTGTCCAGGATCGAGTACCCGGAATGTTTGCCGCCAGTGCTTTTAATGTTTCCATACGGGGTGAATCTTCTGTATTCTGTACCCGCTCTGTTAACGGAGTTTGCCGTTTTTTCTGTCACCACTCTTGTCGATTTTGTCCTGTATTCTGAATACTGAATCCAGCTTTAGGTTCTTGACATCCATGCAACACGCCAATTTCGTTCATCTTCACGTGCATACCCAGTACAGCCTGCTTGATGGAGCCATCCGTGTCGGCGATCTTGTCGAGCGGGCCAAAAAGTATCGCATGCCGGCCATGGCGATTACCGATCATGGCAATATGTTTGGTGCCCTGGAGTTTTACACCAAGGCTCATGCCGCAGGCGTAAAGCCGATCATCGGCTGTGAAGTTTATGTCGCCCCGGGCTCGCGGCATGACAAATCGGGCGCTTCCTCTTCCGGAGACGCATCCGGACACCTGGTCCTCCTCTGCAAAAACCGTGTGGGATATCGCAATCTCTGCCGACTCGTTTCCACTGCCTACCAGGACGGCTTCTATTATCGACCACGGATTGACTGGGATCTCCTCAGCGACAACAACGAGGGACTGATTGCCCTGACCGCCTGCCTGGGTGGAGAAATCCCCAACCTGATCTGTCGTGGACGTATGGACCATGCCCGGCAGAGGGCAGAGGAAATGTCCCGGGTGTTTGACAATAACCGGCTCTATCTGGAACTCCAGGAAAATTTTCTCGCGGAGCAGGAGGTCGCAAATAAAGGCCTGATTGAAATCGGCAAGCAACTCGGCCTGCCGCTGGTCGCCACCAATGACTGTCATTACCTGACCAGGGATGACGCCTTTGCCCACGAGGTCCTGCTTTGCATCCAGACCGGCAAAACGATGGACGACCCGAACCGGATGCGTTTTGCCAACGAGGAGTTCTATGTCAAGACGCCCGATGAAATGGGAGAGCTTTTCAAGGCACTTCCAGAAGCGGTCAGCAATTCGGTCGAAATTGCCGAACGTTGCAATCTGGAGCTGGACGTCAGCGGCAAGAATTATCATTTCCCGTCCCTGGCTCTTGGCGACGCACAGACTCCGAGCCAGGCCCTCGAGCAGCAGTCGTTTGAAGGCCTCGAACAGCGGATTGCCGAAATCCGCAAGATTCGCCCCGATTTTTCGGCGGATGATCACGCCGCATACAAGGCCCGTCTTGAGCAGGAACTGAAAATCATCAACCAGATGGGCTTCCCGGACTACTTCCTGATCGTCGCCGATTTCATCAACTGGGCAAAAAATCACGACATCCCGGTCGGCCCCGGGCGTGGCAGCGCAGCCGGAAGCCTGGTCGCCTATGCCCTTAGAATTACTGATATCGATCCCAAGCCATACCATCTGCTCTTCGAACGTTTCCTGAATCCGGAACGTATCTCCATGCCGGATATCGACGTTGATTTCTGTATCAACGGTCGTGAAGATGTCATCAATTACGTGCGTGACAAATACGGCAAGGACAATGTCGCCCAGATCATCACGTTCGGTTCGATGCTCGCCCGAGCGGTCATCCGTGATGTGGGGCGTGGTATGGGGATGCCTTACGGTGAGGTGGATACGATTGCCAAGTTGATCCCCAACCCGGTCGGCAAGAAGGTGACACTCAAGGATGCACAGAAGCAGGAACCGCGCCTGCGCGAGCTGATCGAAAAAGATGCCAGAGTCAAGAAGCTGTTTAAGGTGGCGATGTCACTGGAAGGACTCACCCGGCACGCATCAACCCATGCTGCCGGGGTCGTGGTCACCCCGGAGCCTCTGACCAACTACCTGCCACTTTACGTTGACCCCAAGTCACATGGCCAGGTCACCCAGTTTGACATGGGTTACGTAGAGAAAATCGGCCTGGTCAAGTTCGACTTCCTCGGCCTGAAAACCCTGACGGTTATTGACAAGACCGTCAAGCTGATCAGGGTGAAGAATCCCGAATTCGATCTGGGACTGATTCCCCAGGATGATGAGCAAACCTTCCAATTGCTGAGCTGTGGTGAAACGACCGGTGTCTTCCAGCTCGAATCCTCCGGGATGAAAGAGTACCTGATCAAGCTCAAGCCGTCCTGTTTCGAAGACCTGATCGCCATGGTTGCTCTTTACCGCCCGGGCCCGCTTGGTTCCGGGATGGTTGATTCATTTATCAAACGCAAGCACGGTGTCGAGGAGTTCGGCTACGACTTTCCGGAACTTGAACCGATACTTAAGGACACCTACGGGGTCATTGTCTATCAGGAACAGGTCATGCAGATCGCCCAGGTGCTTGGCAATTACAGCCTGGGGAGTGCTGATTTGCTGCGCCGGGCTATGGGCAAGAAAAAGCCCGAGGAGATGGCCAAGCAAAAGAAGAATTTCCTCGACGGCGCCAAAGGAAACAAGCTTGAGACAAAAAAGGCCGAGGCTGTGTTCGACCAGATGGAGAAGTTTGCCGAGTACGGCTTCAACAAGTCCCATTCAGCGGCTTACGCCTATATTGCCTACCAGACCGCCTACCTGAAGGCCCACTACCCGGTGGAATTCATGGCCGCCCTGCTGACCGAGGATATGGAGAACACCGAGAAGGTCATCAAGAATATCAACGAGATCCGGAATATGGGGATTGCCATCCTGCCGCCCGATATTAATGCCTCGTGCCGGAATTTCACCGTACATGAAAAAGACATCCGTTTTGGCCTCGGCGCAGTCAAGGGGGTTGGCGGCGCGGCCGTGGAGGCGATCGTCGAAGCGCGGCAAGAGGGGCCATTCAGTTCCCTGCATGATTTCTGTGAGCGTGTCGATTTGCGTCGTGTCAACAAGCGGGTTGTCGAAGCCCTCGTCAAATGTGGTGCATTCGATTCCTTGCAACACAAACGGGCGCAGTTTATGGCCGCCATTGAAGAAGCCATGGAATACGGCCAGAAACTTCAGCGTGAAAAGGAATCCGGTCAGGAATCCCTCTTCGGTACGGATCAGATCGTCACCCAGAACGGGCAGATGTACGGCGAGCTCCCGGATCTGGAGGAATGGCCGGAAAATGTTTTGCTGACCAATGAAAAAGAAGCGATCGGTTTTTACATTACCGGCCACCCGCTGGCGCGGCATAGTGATGCCATCAAGCGGTTCAGCACCTGTGACACGGCAGGGCTGATGGAGCGTGCCGATAAAGAGGAAGTCAGCGTCTGCGGCATCGTCACCGGTATCAAGCTGCTGAATACCCGCAAAGGCGACCGTATGGCATTTGTGACTCTTGAGGATCTCAGCGGTTTTGTCGAAATGGTGGTTTTTCCCGAAACCTACACGGAAGCGGCCGAGCTGCTCAACAGCGAGGAAGCCCTGCTGGTCAAGGGGACCGTGGATGTCGGCGAGGATGCCTGCAAGATCCTGGTCAACGAGGTCCTGTCACTCAAAGACGTACAGGAACGTTTGACCAGGATGGTCCATTTCCGCCTGACGACTCCCGGTCTTGAAGAGCGCCAGTTGCGGTCACTCAGGGAAATTATGACGCGCTACCATGGCGACTGTGAGGCCTTGATTCATCTCGTCGTGCCCAATCGTAGCGAAACCGTGATATCATTACCGGAGGACCTGCGCCTTCAGGCCAGTGATCAAATGATGGATGACGTCGAGAAGTTGTTCGGCTATAATGTTGTCACTTTCGAATAGGTATGACCTCTTGACCCCGGTCGCCGATGAACTGACAGGAGCCTGCACATGCAGTTTTTTCTAGATTTTGAAAAACCTATCGTTGAGCTCGAGCAAAAGATCAAGGAGCTCCGTGATTACTCAACTGACAGCGTCGACTTCTCCACTGATATCAAAAAGTTAGAGAAGAAAGCTGATAGGTTGCGTGATGAAATATTCTCAAACCTGACCCGATGGCAGCGGACCCAGCTGGCAAGGCATCAGAACCGTCCATATACCCTCGACTACATCAATCACATCTTTACCGACTGGTTTGAAGTCCACGGTGACCGCAATTACCGGGATGATCCGGCGCTGGTCTGTGGTTTCGCCCGGTTGGATGATGAGCCTTGCGTGGTGATCGGGCACCAGAAGGGGCGCGATACCAAGGAAAAGGTTTACCGGAACTTTGGCATGCCCAACCCGGAAGGCTACCGCAAGGCGTTGCGAGTAATGCAAATGGCGGAACAGTTCGGTCTGCCAATTTTCACCTTTATCGATACGCCCGGGGCTTTCCCTGGAATCGGCGCCGAAGAACGCGGCCAGGCGGAGGCAATTGCCCGAAATCTTCGTGAGATGGCTGCTCTGACCGTACCGATTATCGTCACGGTGACTGGTGAGGGTGGCTCCGGTGGTGCCCTGGCGGTCGCTGTCGGCAATCGGGTCATCATGATGCAATATTCGGTTTACGCAGTTATCTCGCCAGAGGGGTGTGCGGCAATTCTTTGGAGTGACGGGACTCGTGGCCCCGAAGCCGCCGAGGCGCTCAAACTGACTGCCATGGATATTGATGCGCTTGGAACGGTCATTGATGATGTCATCCCGGAGCCGGTCGGTGGTGCGCACAACAATCACGAGGCTGCTGCGGCTGCGGTCAAAGATCGCCTCAAGTGTCATCTGGCCGAATTGAAAGAACTCTCTGCAGAGGAACTGGTCGAGCAACGCTACCAGAAGTTCCGGGCTATGACCGTAGTCGAAGAATAATGCAGCACAGCCTGTAGCGGGACCGGTTTCAATCCTAGGGACGACTCTTCATGGAGCCTGTCCCTTTTTCATTACGGAAGGTCATGACCTGTAGCGATCAGATAGATGTCGTCGGCCTGGGCCAGTGTTCCCTGGATATCCTGGGACAGGTCGGCCAGTATCCGGATTTGGACCAGAAAGCCGAACTGTCTTCATTGCTGGTGCAGGGTGGCGGGCCGGTCGCTACGGCCCTGGTCACCTTGGCCCGGCTGGGAATCTCTGTGGCGATGGTCGGCGCAGCAGGGGCTGACGACTTCGGTCGACAGATACGCGACGGACTGATTGCTGAATCTGTTAACTGTGGTTTTTTGACGCAGAACACTGGTGATAGCAGTCAGGTGGCATTCGTCGCTGTCGATGCCCATGGTCATCGCAACATCTTTTGGCATCGGGGTAATGCGGTCCCCGACATTGCAGATTTGTCCGAACTCCTGCTTTCCAGATCTGTCAAGGTCCTTCACCTGGATGGATTGCATCTGATGCAGGCAGTGACCGCAGCGAAGATGGCCCGCAGCATGAACGTTTTGACGGTTCTCGATGCCGGAACCATGCGCCCCGGTGTGGATCGTCTTCTCCCTCTGATTGACCACCTGGTCGTGAGTGAAAATTTCGCCCGCCAGATAACCGGGCGCCACGATCCGCAGAGTGCTCTCAGGTTGCTGGCCGGACACGGTGCCGCTGGTGTTACGATAACCTGTGGCGAAGCGGGCAGCGTGAGCATCGGCCCTGCCGGTTCAGTCTTTCACCAGCCGGCCTTTAAAATGGATGTCGTTGATACGACTGGTTGCGGCGACGTTTTTCATGGAGGTTATATCTATGGCCTCCTGCAGGGTTGGGAAATTCGGCAGACGGTCCGCTTTGCTGCGGCGTGTGCTGCCTTGAAAACCCGTGCAATTGGCGGTAGGACAGCAATCCCGGATTTGCCGGAGGTTGAAGCATTCCTGCGGACCCGTGGAGATTGATCGTCAGATCCAAGTTGATTCTGTTGACTTGTCTGTCGGCTTCATTTATCAATGCTTGCATATGAAACCAGTTATACAAACAATTCTGTTTGCACTGATTCTGATATTGACTGCCTGCAGTGCTCCGAAACCGACCTACCGTGTCAAGGTTCTGGACACCCCGGCGCAGCCGAACCTGCCACCAACGCAAAGGCCCTATGCAGTCAATGGTCAGCGCTATCAACCGATTCCCGATGCTGCAGGGTTTAGCGAACAAGGCTTGGCCAGCTGGTATGGCAAGGATTTTCATGGTCGCAAAACCAGTAATGGTGAAACCTACGACATGTACGCGATGACGGCAGCGCACAAGACCCTGCCGATGAATGTGCATTTGAAAGTGACCAACCTGAACAACGGGCAATCGACCGTTGTGCGCGTCAACGACCGGGGCCCTTTTGTCAAAAGCCGGATTATTGACCTGTCCTATTCTGCAGCAAAACAGCTCGGGGTCGTCGGGCCCGGGACGGCGCCTGTGCGCATCGAAGCCCTGGGTTATCAGGAAAAGGTTAAAGCTGGGAGTGCCCCGAGCTACAGGCAGCCCGACAGTTATGATGTCGGACCATTCATGGTCCAGGTCGGAGCCTTTACGGTCAAGGAGAATGCTTATCGCCTGGCAGAGAAGCTGAAAAAACAGTATGGCACTTCCGCTGTTGCTGAAGGATGGGTCGATGGCCGTAAATTCTACCGGGTTCGTGTCGGTCTTTACGATCATATCGCCCTCGCTGAAGAGGCCCTGTCAGGTATGGAAGCCAACGGCTTCCCCAGCTGTTTTATTGTTGCCAGATAAACACTATTTAAGTCTGTCCATGTGCTATGGAAGATTATTCAAGGTTATAGGAAATGAACAAGAAAAAATCAGTGTTTCGTATATTTTTCAGTAGCCAGGGCAAAGGTTATGAAATCTACGCCCGAAAGGTCAATCAGAGCGATATTTACGGTTTTGTCGACATAGAGGAGATCGTGTTCGGAGAAAAATCTGCAATCGTGGTCGATCCCAACGAGGAAGCACTGAAAAACGAGTTTGCCAGCGTCAAGCGCCTGATGATTCCGTACCATTCGATCAGTCGCATCGACGAAGTTGAAAAGGAGGGACAGGCCAAAGTTATCGCCTTGTCAACCTCAAGTGCAGAAGAAAAAAACTTGCCGGTCCCGCCCTTTAAAAGTAAAGAATGATGTGCTTTTGAGCCCCAGGCAGGGTGTCAGCCAAAATGTATCCATGAATCATCTCCCGACAGAAAAAAATCAACGGTGTCCTCTCGCTTTCACCGGCAGTTATTTAATCGCTGCAGAGCGGCAAAGGATTTTTCTGCAACGGTTGTCAGAGGCAATATCGCCCCGATGATGCTTAACGCATACCACGTTTTTTAAGCTCGTCCTGGACGAGCTTTTTTTGTGCCGGGTTGAGACGTTTCGAGACAAGCAGGTTGCGGACATCCGGAGTGCGCATCTGAGGCAGGAAGAGGGTGAACCAGATAGTCGGTGTCCTGCGGTTTTTCAGGATGGCAAGTCTCAGGTTGGGCCGCAGTTTCCACTTCGGATGCCTGGCTATCACCGATATGGTCTCTGCCGATGAATGAGCGCCGTTGATAAATTGCAGGATAGCCACCTCACGCAGGCGCGGGCTGTTCAGGCAGATTTCCACGAGCTTGGCGTCACCCTGTTTGAGAATTTCACCGACGACCGTAGCTGTCGCCCGACGTGCGAGGGTCATCTTGTTGCCTAGTTCTGTGGTCGGCAGCCTCTGCAGAATGGCCCGTTCCGCGGCGAATTTCTGGTCCGGTGTGACACCGGGGATCATGCAGAGATCGACGAGTTCGAAAAGATGCAGATGCGGTAGCAATGCGAGTGCGATCTGGCCTGGAGTATTGGGGTTTTTGACCAGGGCAATTTTCAACCGATGGCTGCCTTTGGTTGTTTCGAGCTGGTGGATGGCTTTCAGAAGGTCCTCGCCAAGGTCGCGGCGCTTCAGCAGGGTGAGCAGATGATCTTCGTGCAGATGGGGATTCTTCAGCGCTGTTCGCAGAACCTGCATATCCGGATCAAGCAGAACCTGGAACAGTTCGTCACCCGTCGCAGAGAGTGCCATGTGCAGGCGTTTCCCGGTTTCGCTATCGATTTGTCTGGGTCGCGGTGGTTCAGCCATGGATTCATTATGCGGGCTGACAGGCGAATCGTCAACGCCCGGGTTGACCGTCGTCGCGCTGGTATTCTTCAAGGAATGCGGATTTGAAGCTGGGGTAGTCATTGGCTTCAATCGCGACGCGGGCGGCTGCGACCATGTCGAGATAAAAACGCACGTTGTGGATGGCCGCCAGGGTCGCCGACAGGACCTCGTTGGCATTGAACAGGTGATGCAGGTAGGCCCTGGTGAAGTTTGCACAGCAATAACAGGTGCATGATGGGTCGACCGGGAAAAAATCACGACGGTACCGCCGGTTGGTTATCCGGATCTTGCCTCTTCTGGTAAAAAGAGTGGCGCTGCGGGCGTAACGGGTTGGAATGACGCAGTCGAACATGTCCATGCCGCGCTCGATGCTCGCCAGGATATCCTCCGGCAGGCCAACTCCCATCAGGTACCTTGGTTTGTCTTCCGGCAGATGGGGCTCCGTGTAGTCGACGACTTTCTTGAGCAGTTCCAGACCTTCGCCTACGCTGACTCCGCCTATCGCATAACCGGGGAAATCCATCGCCGTCAGAGCCTCTGCGCATTCGCGGCGGAGGTCGTCGTAAACGCTTCCCTGGACGATACCGAACAGCGCCTGGTCTTGCCGGTTGTGGGTATTAAGACATGTCTCTGCCCAGCGCAGCGTCTTTTTGATTGATTTACTCGAGTAATCGTGTGACGCCGGGTAGGGGATGCATTCATCAAAGGCCATGATGATATCGGCACCCAGGCAGTTCTGAATCCCGGTAGCCTCTCGCGGACCGATAAAGATGCGGTCGCCGTTGATCTCGTGTTTGAAAAAGACTCCTGAGTCAGTGATTTCCTTCTTCGGCAGGGAAAAGACCTGGAACCCACCGCTGTCAGTCAAAATCGGTTTGGGCCAGTGCATGAACTGGTGCAGGCCGCCTGCTTTTTCGACCAGATGTTCACCGGGTTTCAGGTGCAGGTGGTAGGTGTTGGAGAGAATGATCTGGGCGCCGGCATCGTCAACCTGCGCCGGAGTCATTGCCTTGAGGGCACCATGAGTTCCCACCGGCATGAAAATCGGTGTCTCTATCGTCCCGTGCTGCGTTGTAATGCGACCCCTGCGTGCACGGGTCTTCTGGTCTCTGGCGAGCAATTCAAATTGTAGCATAATAGCGTAAGCTTTATCGTCGCAGACGTTGCCGATATGGTGTATATCTGTTGTTAATGAGGTGGACTCTATCAGAATTGATCACGGACTACAATAACCAGAAATGATCACAGAAAAGAAGTTACTCATACCGGATTGGCCCGATGCGTTGCAGGCTGTGGATATTGTCAAGGCCCGCTTTGCCCTGGATTTTCTCTCTCCCTGCACTGTTTGGCCTGCTGACTTTATCAGGTTGGGGCGTATCCTGAGGTCTCCCGGAAGGCAGGTCCTTGATCCGACTGACAAACTCGCAGTCAGGCAATGGCACGCTCTTTTCCAACCGGATCCAAGTGAGGACCCTGTCGCCCGGCGTAGATTCCAGAAACCTGCGCCGGCGTTGGTGATGACCATGCCAGTCATGCAAAAGACCTCTATTGATACAGGGCAGCGGCTTGAATGTGAAGTGCTGTTTATTGGCAATGGCGTACAACTTATTCACGTTTTTTTGGGTAGTCTGATTCAACTGGGGCACGTTGGGCTGGTGTCCGGAGGTGGCCATTTTGCAGTCACGGAAGTTTACAGCATGAGTAACGGGCAACCTGAAAATCTCGCCTGGCGTCAGGATGACCCGCTGGATTCGTTTACCTGTGCCGTCCAGCCACTGAACTGGCTGGTCAGTCAGGAACGGGTTCCCGACCGGGTAACGATATCGTATGAGACTCCGGTTCGCCTGATGGCGGACGGCAAACCGCTAAGAAAGCCGCGTTTTAATCAGGTCTTCCCGTTCATGCTGCGACGTGTGACCTCCATGCTTTATGCACATTCTGGTGTCGAATTTTTGGATGGGCCCTCCAGCCTACTCGAAAGTGTCGGCAGGATTGCTGAGTCTGAAACAAACCTGTGCTGGAAAGACTGGAGAGCGATTACCGGTCAGCAAGGACTTGTGGTCGGTGGTTTTACTGGCGAAATGGTTCTGTCGGGTCGGGCCATAGAAGACATCTTCTGGGTGCTCGCTGTTGCATCACTGTTCGGTATCGGCAAGGGTGCGACCTATGGCGCCGGTCGTTTCAGGCTTTGTTACTGATGTGTTGCTGGTCTTCAAATGCTTGTTATAATTAACGAAACTGACTACTCCAAGGAGGTGGTGTGATGACTGATGCATGGGAAGAACGCAAAAAGGCATTGGAGAATAAATACTTTCATGATCTGGAAAAAGAACTGATCGAGAAGATCCGGGAGGAAACCCAGGAAAAGCTGATTCGTAAGTACTGTCTCGGTCGATGCCCGAAATGTGGCGACAAGATAGAACCGATTGATTTCAGGGGGGTTCCGATGGACAAATGCATCAACTGTGGAGGTGTCTGGATGGGTCCAAAAGATTTCAGGATCTTTTCGGAGAAGGATCACAGGACCTGGTTTGATCGCTGGTTCAAGGAAGAGGCGATCGACAAGAACGGCTCATAATGTCCGGACTGCCCGGGGACCTGGCCATCGAGCGGATTCTCAGCCCGGCGATGGATTGCGGCGACACGTTTACCCTCTGCTAAGATTACTTCAAGGTCATGCCGGGCAGTCATGACCTGGTTGACAGCCGTGTGACAGGGGCATGGATGCTTGATTGAGGATTTTGTGGAGACAACAAAAGCAGGCAGAGGTCATCGCCTGCTTTTTTGTTTGATAGTTGAACAGGACGGCTTGTTTATTCTTCTGCAAAAACCTGAGCGCTGAAAACATAAATCTCTGCATCTTCGGCTTTCCAGGCATCCGTTGGCAACCCTGCCTTGATACACGTCTGTTTCAGAAAAGTCAGACGATCCCAGTTGTGTTCCAGGGCAACCTGGGGCAGGAGAACACCCCGATAAAAACTCTTTTCGATGTAAATACCGTGTTTGCCAACTTCGATTTCATCAATGTCTTCAATTTTCTGCAGTGGTGAAAGCACTGAAATCTCGAGGTTGAAGTTGTCCAGGTCGTTTTCCTTGAGGGGATAAAACCGGGGGTCTTTCGCTGCGGAGGCCTGGGCCATCTGGGCCACTTCCTTGAACAGCGGGAGCTCGGATTGGAAATTGCCGATACATCCTCGCAATTGTCCGTTCTGCTTAATGGTGACAAAGCAGCCGTTGCGCTGGTTCAGGGCTTTTTCTTCGCGGGGTTCGACGTATTCCTGGCCAGTCTGTACGCCGTGAATGATCGCCTGGCGGGCAATGGCCAAAAGGGTTTGTTGCTCGTGAGCGTTTAACTCTCGTTCCACGCTGCCTCCAGATCTCTCAGGTGTGGGTTCGACCATAATAGGAACGGGCCAATCATAGAGCCATGGAATGAATTTTTCAAGGTAACAATTACCATTCAGGAGATTAATTCAGCCAGATTAAAACTGCAATGCAGTTTACAGCGAGACTGTCTTGTCCAGAGGCACGCAAAGTGCGGAAGATTCACGCACCGGTATCTGAGTGGCAACTTAATTCTGTCAGGCTGGGGGTGTTCCTCAATTGTACCGTCCTGAATAAGGCATGCTTCTACTTAGGTTTTTTACTCTCTTTCTTGCGATCATTTTCGTCAAGCAGACGCTTGCGCAGGCGAATCGAATCGGGAGTGACTTCCACCAGTTCGTCATTACCAATGAATTCGAGGGCCTGCTCGAGGGTCAAGTCACGTGGCGTGGTCAAGCGGATGGCTTCGTCACTGCCTGAGGCGCGTACATTGGTCAGTTTCTTTCCCTTGCAGGCGTTGACCACGAGATCATTGTCCTTGGCATGCTGGCCGATAATCATTCCCTCGTAGACGTTAACACCGGGGCCGACGAAAAGAGAGCCGCGTTCCTGCAGGTTGAAGAGTGAATAGGCGATCGTCTCTCCGGCTTCTATTGCGATCAGGACGCCATTCTTACGCCCAGGAATCACCCCTTTCCATGGAGCATAACCGTGGAATGTGTGATTCATGACGCCGGTGCCGCGAGTGTCGGTAAGGAACTCGCTGCGAAAGCCAATCAACCCACGTGCCGGTATGATGAACTCGAGACGGTTGACACCATCCAGAGCGTTCATGGCGACCATTTCCGCTTTGCGGGTACCGAGTTTTTCAATCACCGTGCCCTGGTGTTCTTCGGGGACATCAACCACCAAGTATTCCATCGGTTCGCACTGTTCGCCGTCGATCTCTCGACAGATGACTTCCGGTTTGGAAACGGCCAGTTCAAAGCCTTCCCGGCGCATGTTTTCGATCAGGATCGACAGGTGAAGTTCACCGCGGCCCGACACCCGGAACGTATCGGTGTTGGCGGTTTCTTCGACGCGTAGCGAGACGTTGGTCCGCAACTCCTTGAAAAGGCGGTCGCGGATGTTGCGCGACGTGACAAATTTACCCTCCCGTCCGGCAAAGGGGGAAGAGTTGACGATAAAGTTCATTGCCAGGGTCGGCTCGTCGATCGACACGTAGGGGAGCGATTTGGGCCGATCGGCGCAAGCCAGGGTCTCGCCGATGCCGATGTTCTCGAAACCTGCAACGGAGACGATGTCCCCTGCGCCGGCTTCAGCCAGGTCAATTTGCTTGAGCCCTTCATAACCGAGCAGCTTGGTGATGCGCGCCTTCGATATCTCGCCACTTTTCATGATCAGGGCCACGGTCTCGCCGGTTTTCACACGACCGTTGAAGATCTTTCCGGTGGCGACGCGGCCGAGGTAATCGTTATAGTCGATAGACGTCACCAGCATCTGGAATGGTGCTTCCGGATCGGCGACCGGCGGGGCAACCCGCTCACGGATCATCTCGAAGAGCGGTCCCAGGTTATCCGATGCATCATCCAGTTCGCGTTTGGCAACCCCCTGCTTGGCGCTGGTGTAGATAATCGGAAAGTCGAGCTGTTTGTCATCGGCATTGAGTTCACAGAACAGGTCGAAGACCATGTCGACGACCTTTTCCGGACGGGCCCCGGGGCGGTCAATCTTGTTGATGACGACGATCGGGCGGATGCCGAGATCAAGCGACTTCTTCAGCACGAAGCGGGTCTGCGGCATCGGGCCGTCGAATGCATCCACCAGCAGCAGGACCGAGTCGACCATCTTCAGGACACGTTCCACTTCACCGCCGAAATCGGCATGACCAGGGGTGTCGACAATATTGATTTTGATGCCGTCGTAGTGAATCGACAGGTTCTTTGACAAGATCGTGATGCCGCGTTCCTTCTCCAGGTCGTTGCTGTCCATCACCCGTTCGGTAATGACCTGGTTCTCGCGAAAGACTCCGGATTGTTTGAGCATGGCATCGACAAGGGTGGTTTTGCCGTGATCAACGTGGGCAATTATGGCAATGTTGCGTAGATGTTCTGTCATTTTTGTTGCTTTCTTTATAAATCCTGCAAAAGTTATTAAAGTTCGGGCGGCACATGATAGTCACTTGTCGTGGAAATGCAAGCAGCTTTTTCTGCCGGCGGCTTGTCTGTCCTTCGAGGATAGCCTAATATGCACTCCGAATAATATGAACAGATGGGATAAACAGATGAAAAATCTCGTTCCAATGATACTCCTGCGGTCAGCAATCATCATCGCTCTGACCTGGTTGGCGGGTTGTGCCGGGATGGAGCAGTACCTGCCTGCCGATGCACCGCCATTGACCGCAGATCAGGAAATCAAGGTCGGCAGTACTGTAGAGGGTCGACTGCTTCAACTGCTTGGAGGCCCGCGCCACGATCAGGCCCTTTTAGAAGAGCTAGACTCGTTGATCAAAACGGAGGACGGGGTCTCCGGCCGATTCACTGTCGCTGTTGCGGACAAGAGTGCTGCAGCGCTCTATGCGTTGCCGGGTGGCCGGATTGTTGTGACACGTGGGGTTCTGTCAGAAATCAGCGATCAGGGTGAACTGGTGGCTTTGCTTGAAGGTGCTGCAGCTCTCACCCGTACAGCATATTCGGAACGGGCGAACCGTGCCTCGAACGAGGCCATGGCGGAAATCCTGTCGCTGAAGGAATCCGTGTATGATCCCGAGTCAGGTTCGATCAGGCTGGCGCGGATTTTTGCCCAGAGGCCTTGCGAGGGAAGCTGCCTGGCCAGTTTGCTGCAATCCGGTGTGAACCGTTCCGGGGTCGTGCCGGAAT
>Ga0210079_1000026_pt1 | contig 19679 bp, 24 predicted proteins | sample White_CordA_D2_FD_185587 | JGI IMG/M metagenome (GOLD analysis project Ga0210079, IMG submission 185587) | Wetland microbial communities from the San Francisco Bay, California, USA, that impact long-term carbon sequestration - White_CordA_D2... | ecosystem: Environmental > Aquatic > Marine >...
GCCAGGGCTTTCTCGAGCGGGGCTAGAGGTGAGACCGCATCGAGAACTTTTTGCAATGCCTCCTCATAGCTAATCATCGTGAACCTTTCTTGTTACAGCACCGGCATCCAATGGAATCGTCCAGAGGCTGCGCTTGCGCAGGCAGACCTGCAACGCATCGCCGATGGCATAGCCCAGGTCGCGCATGGCACAATTCGGCAGTTCGGCATTGACCGTCACACCGCTGTCGTTGAGCCTGACGCAAAGCGTTTGCGTGCCGCCGAAAATGAGGATGTCGACGATCGTGGCATGAAACAGGTTCTCCTGCAATTCCGGGCCGATTGGCTTGTTCGGACGGATGACGACGACTTCCTCAGAACGGATGCCGGTTGCCAACTGCTCGCCTGGTGTGGCGCCAGCATGTCCTGGGGCAACCAGGCAGATGTCGTTTTCGAGTCGCAAAGACCCGTCGGGAAGGATCTCTTTGATGGTCAGGTCGAAAATGTTCTGGTTACGCAGAAAACGCGCGACATCGAGTGTCGCCGGACGGTAGTAGATATCATCGCGCGGGCCGACTTGACGGATTTGTCCGTTGATCATCACGGCAAGCTGCTCACCGAGCAAGAACGCCTCTTCCTGATCATGTGTAACATGCAGGATGGTGACGCCTAGCTGTTGGTTGATTTCGCGCAGTTTCACCTGTAATTGCCGCTTGATCGTCGCATCCAATGCCGAGAAAGGCTCATCGAGAAAGAGCAGCCGTGGTTCAGGCAGCAGAGCACGGGCCATAGCCACACGTTGTTTTTCGCCACCGGAGAGCGTGGCGACATCCGTGCGGTCGATAATGTGATGCATCTCCAGCAAGTCGAGCAGATTCGCCAGCCGGGATTCGACCAAAGCTTTTTGCAGCTGACGCCGCCTCGCGCCGAACAGGATGTTATCGCGGACGCTGAGATGTGGAAAGAGAGTCAGGTCCTGGGGGAGATAGGAGATATGACGCTGCTCCGGTGCTATGTCTGTCACATCCTTGCCGTCGAGCCAGACTCTACCGCTCTCTGGAGTGATCAAGCCCATGCACGTTTCAAGAAAAAGTGTCTTGCCGGAACCGGACGGGCCGAGGATGGTCAGGTAAGAACTGCCGCGGAAGTCGAGATCGATTGGTCCCAGGCAGAAGGCTCCCCGTCGAGATATGAGTTTCTCAATCCTGATCATCGTTTGCGCTCCAGCGCCATACGGACACCGAACAGGACGAGCAGTGAGATAACAATCAGAATTACGACGAGAGTGACCGCCTGCGGCAGGTCGGCCATCGACATGGCAAGGTAGATGCTGCTTGGCAGGGTTGCCGTCTGACCTTTCGCGGTGCCTGCGACCATCACCGTCGCCCCGAATTCGCCGATCGCCCTGGCCCAGGTCAGAATGATCGCGGCAAGGATGCCGCGTCTTGCCAGGGGCAGGGTGACATGAATGAAACTGCCGAACGCGGTGCAGCCGAGCAATCTTGCCACCTGCTCCTGTCGCGGGTTGACCTGCTCAAAAGTCGCCTTGAGCATCCGCACACTGATGGCGACGACAACCGTGAACTGAGCGAGAATGACCCCTGCCAGGGTAAAGGGAAGGGTCAGGCCGAAGTTGGCAAGGAATTGGCCGAAGGCCGTGTTCCAGGCCATCAGTATCAGCGTGCCGAGGGCGATTGGTGTCAGGACCATCGGCAGGTCGATAAAGGTGTCGACCAGGCGTTTCCCGGGGAAATTGAAGCGGGCCAAAGCGTAAGCCGAAGGGATGGCAATGCCGATAGCGATTGCGCTGCTGCAGGTCGCAGCAACCAGGCTCAGTGCAATCGCCGAAAGAACGTTTGCCCGGGACAGCTGCTCCATGAAAACGGAGAAATTGAAGAACGCTGACTGGCTACCGACCAGTAGCAGAAAATAACCTGCGAGGATAAAGAGCGGCAGAAGCATGGTGATTTTAAAGACGCTGTCACGCTGCATCATCACCAACCCTGAGGCAACACGTAGCTGCCTCCGATGCGTGCCCTGGGCGCAAATTCACGAGCCGCAAACTCTTCAGTCAAATAGCCCCATTTTCTGAAAATCGCCTGTCCCTCACTGGATTTCAGAAATTCGACAAATGCGTCGGCGCCTAAAGGGTTGCCGGCATTTAGCAACCGTGCAGCAGGAATATAGGCAATCCGGGGAATCTGCTCTGGTTCGAGCAGTACGGCATCCATCATTTCAGGTTTCCATGCGGCAAATTCACGCCAGCCGATGACAACATCCACGAGTTTCAGAGGGATCATGGACGCTGCCTTGGCACAGCTTTCCACCATGCCCTTCAAATTAGGCCGCACGGTACTCGCCAGTTCGTTGACTTCGAGAATTTCCACAGCGTACAGGCCGACACAAACGCCGTCCGGGTCGGCAAGCCCGACCCGAAGGCCTGTCCTGCCCAGGTCTCGCAGGCCGATGATGCCCTGAGGGTTCCCTTCCGGAACCAGGAGTGCCGGTACGAGATAGGCGAGAATGGCGACATCATTGTCAACCAGTCCGAAAGCTCGTGCTTTCTCCATATAGTCGGGTGACCCCGGTATATAGAGGTCTCCATGCCCTGTCAGGCGGATCTGACTGAGCATGGCACCGGACCCGCCCATGTGGAGGATCACCGGAATACCGGTCTTTGCCTGAAAAACCTCCGCGGCATCCTCAAGCGGCGGCTGCGAAGCCGAACCGGCAAAGACCACGACAGGTTGAGTACTCCCGGCAAAGGCCGGCGCGGAGAGAACCACGCAAAGAATAATCCAGGCAAGGCTACGCATCAAAGGCGTTGATCCCTTCGTCAAGACGATCAAAAAAGCAACGCTTCGCTCCCGGTTCTTTGTCTCCAAATCGATGCTCCCTGTGTGGGAAAGATCTGCCTCCGCTTGGCCCTGCCAGGTGGATCGGTTTGCTGCCGAAACGGTGACTGTTCAAGACAGATAACGCTCCACGATCAAGTCACAAAGACCCCGGGCATCATCGATGTCAAAAACAGGCACGTCAATGTCCAAGGGGCTGTCAGCAGCAACGGCGATCAAGGTCGGGTCGTGCTCTACGTCACGGCAGAGCAGCTTGTCGCTATGATTTCGGCGGTGAACCTCGATCTTTGGCAGCGTGCTTTTTTTGAAGCCTTCGGTCAGAACGATGTCGACATCACTGCAGTATCTGGAAACACTGTCTGCAAGACTGGGCTGCTCTGCGTTCGTGTGCTGCTTGACCATGGCAAGTTTCTCCTCCGACATGATCAGCATGGTGTCCGCGCCTGCCCGAGTCAGCCGCCAGGAGTCTTTCCCCTCATGGTCGATGTCAAACCGATGTGCATCGTGTTTGATTGCCGCAACCTTGTAATCGCGGCGCTTCATCTCGGCGATCAACTTCTCCAGTAAGGTCGTCTTGCCGGTACCGCTGTTGGCGACGACCGAAACGATGGGCGGGATCATTGCACCTCCATGGGTCGTTGTCTTTGTTGTTTCAATGTTTTAATATCCACGGGGTCGTGTTTGATGACCTAACCCAGATCAATTCGCAAAGAAACTATGTTAAATTTCAAACCATCATTTGACAAGGATGAAGATCCCGCCAAGCAGCCCGGATGCGCTGACATTGTGCGCACATTAAGGGACGCCATCAAAAGACCATGCGGTGCCCTGACTGGCGGCTTGAATTCTAACCCGTCAGGAGAGAGTGAGGTTCTCGGTTGTAATGATGACGAACTGTCGTAATATCTTATAGGTGAATAGGATTTCTGCAATAGCTTCTGGATGATTCCTTGACCAACGGGCCTGATGTGTCAAAATAACCTCGTTTTTCGTTTTCTGCGCGCGAGCCTTCTAATGCATGGTGCTGACAACAACCAACCCGTAATGAACTGCGACCGTTTCGGACGGACAATTAATTATTTGCGGCTGTCCGTAACGGACCGCTGTAATCTGCGCTGCAGTTACTGCATGCCGGAGCAAGGCGTTCCGCTCTGCTCGCACGATGAAATCCTCCGCTACGAAGATTTGCTGCGGATTGCCCGGGCCGCCGCCAGGCTGGGAATTGAAAAGGTCCGCGTCACCGGTGGCGAACCCCTGGTGCGCAAAGGTCTGATCGGCTTTCTCGCCCGGCTCAATGCCATTCCGAACCTTGCCGAGGTTGTGCTGACCACCAACGGCCTGCTGCTTGCTTCGCTCGCCGGTCAACTGAGGCAAGCAGGCGTTGGCCGGGTCAACATCAGCCTCGATTCACTGGAGTTTGACAGATACGCCAAGATTACCCGTGGTGGAGACCTGGCCGAAGTCCTGGCCGGTATCAAGGCTGCGGAAAAAGCCGGTTTGCAGCTGAAGCTGAATATGGTGGTCATGCGCGACATCAATGACAGTGAAATCGACGCGTTTGCAGAACTGAGCCTGGAAAGGTCCTGGTCAATACGATTCATTGAATACATGCCGACCATCCGCGCCAAAGCGTGGCGTGAAAGGGTCGTCCCCGGCGCCGAGATCCTCGAACGGCTGCAGAAAAAATACCGGATAGTGCCCCTGGCTACGGGGCGCATGTGCGGTCCTTCCCGACCATTCCGGATTGAAGGCGCACAGGGCTCGATCGGCATCATTACGCCGATGAGCGATCATTTCTGTGGCTCCTGCAACCGCATCCGGGTGACCTCGGCCGGTCTGGCCAAGAGCTGTTTGCTTTCTGAGCAGACGGTTGATCTCAAACCTTACCTGGCTCAGGATGACGACCTGCTTTGCCAGGCATTACGGCAGGTTATCGGCAACAAAGTTGATCATCATCAAATGGCCGATGATTCTTTCGGGCCGGCATCCTTTAGCATGTCTGGGATCGGAGGCTGAAATGGATGCACGTATCGTTGCAGTCTGCGTCAGTCGCAACAAGGGAGAAAAGAAGACCCCGGTGGCGCAAGTCGAATTGCGCCCGGGACACGGCATTGTTGGTGATGCACATGCCGGCAACTGGCATCGCCAGGTCAGTCTGCTGGCCATCGAAAGCATCCGCAAGATGCAAAGTATGGGACTAACTGTGGACGCCGGGGATTTTGCCGAGAACCTGACGACCGAAGGTGTCGAACTGGTCTCTTTGCCACTCGGTGCCGGGGTGAGAATCGGTGATGCCCTGCTTGAGATCACCCAGATCGGCAAGGAATGTCATACCCGCTGCGCCATCTATGACCAGGCCGGCGATTGTGTGATGCCGAAAGAGGGCGTTTTTGCCAGAGTCGTCAAGGGCGGCAAAGTGCAGGCAGGCGACCGGATTGAAGCTCCGGTAACGATATGAACGACAAGATTGAAAGAAGGGATATCCCCGTGATGTTGAGTGGCCTTATGGAAGATGTCCGTCAAAGTGGTGTCTGCCGAAAAGAGGGGGCTCCCTTATGAGAGCTGCGATACTGACTCTAAGCGATAAAGGGGCCCGGGGGGAGCGAGAGGACTTGAGTGGCCCGGCCTTAAGTGACTGGCTGATCCAAAAGGGAGTGGTCGTGGAATGCATGTCTTTGATTGCGGATGATTTCGAACAAATCGTATCGACACTCGAAAAATGGACAGACTCTCTTGCTACAGACCTGATCCTGACCACGGGTGGCACGGGTGTCTCGCCGCGTGATATCACGCCGGAAGCGACAGACAAGGTGATAGATCGAGAGTTGCCCGGCTTCGCAGAGAGGATGAGGCAGGAAAGCCTGAAGAAGACGCCGCATGCCATCATCTCCCGGGCGATTGCCGGGATCAGGCAGCGCACCTTAATTATCAACCTTCCGGGCAGTCCAAAGGGGGCAATTGAAAACCTCGAAGCAGTCTGGCCGGCGATCCCGCATGCAATTGCCAAGATTCAGGGTGATCCGTCCGATTGTTCTCCTCTGTGAGATAGACGCTTGCTACATTTTTGTCCATTGACAACCATCGGAAATTGCGCAGAAAAAGGCTTGACAGGGCGTGCTTCCTCTGTTAAATCTATCCGGCATTTTGGGTGCAGGCACGTAGCTCAGTGGGAGAGCACTACCTTGACACGGTAGGGGTCGGCAGTTCAATCCTGCCCGTGCCTACCATAATCTTCGCCCAAATCTCGCAGAGGCATCCATGGATGCCTCTTTTCGTTAGGGATAACGACATGTCGATGTTGAATGTAACACTGCCGGATGGAACGGTTAAGGAAGTCCCGGTCGGCACAACTCCGCTGGATGTAGCGCGTTCAATCGGGGAAGGTCTGGCGCGCCAGACCGTTGCTGCTTACTTTGGTGATGATCTGGTCGATGCGTCCAGGCCGATCGAGTCTGATGTACGTCTGCGCTTGGTGACCCTGAATACGCCCGAAGGGCTGGAAATCTACCGCCACTCGACGGCTCACCTGATGGCCCATGCGGTCAAGGAACTCTTCGGTCGCGATGTGCAGGTCACGATCGGCCCGGCGATCGAGTCCGGGTTCTATTACGATTTCTACAGTGACACTCATACGTTCAGCCCGGAAGAGTTCGACAAGATCGAGCAGAAGATGGCCGAACTGGCCAAGGAGAATCTGCCGATCGAGCGCCAGGTTGTCAAGAGCGACGAAGCGATCAAGCTGTTCAAGGAGATGGGTGAAGATTACAAGGTTGAGCTGATTGAAGACCTCGGTCAGGAAGAAGTGTCCCTTTATCGTCAGGGGACTTTTGTCGATTTATGCCGCGGTCCGCATATCCCGTCAACCGGGATGTTGAAAGCTTTCAAGCTGACCAGCGTGGCCGGCGCCTACTGGCGTGGCGATGAAAAGAATGCCATGCTGCAGCGTATCTATGCGACGGCTTTCACCGACAAGAAAGAACTCAAGCAACACCTGCATCGTCTCGAAGAGGCAAAGAAGCGCGATCACCGCAAGCTCGGCAGGGAACTGGACCTTTTCTCTTTCAATGATGAGGCCGGAGCCGGCCTGGTGATCTGGCACCCGAAAGGGGCCTTGCTCCGTACCATCATCGAGGATTTTGAAAAGCGGGAACACTTCAAGCGCGGCTACGATATCGTCATGGGCCCGCAAATCCTGCGCACCGAACTCTGGAAAACCTCCGGGCACTTCGACAACTACCGTGAAAACATGTACTTCACGGAAGTCGACGAGCAGAGCTATGGGATCAAGCCGATGAACTGCCTGGCCCATATGCTGATCTTCAAATCGAAGAAACGCTCATACCGCGATCTGCCGCAACGTTATTTCGAACTGGGTACGGTCCACCGCCACGAGAAGAGCGGGGTGCTGCACGGTCTGCTGCGAGTGCGCGGGTTTACCCAGGATGATGCGCATATCCTCTGCACGCCCGAACAGCTTGACGGCGAGATCAAGAAGGTCCTCGCTTTCGTTCGCGATGTGATGGGGATCTTCGGTTTTGAATATGAACTGGAGATATCGACCCGCCCGGAGAAAGCAATCGGCTCCGATGAGGATTGGGAACGTGCGACCCATGCATTGAAAAGTGCTCTCGATGACACCGGGCTGCCCTATGAAATCAATGAGGGCGACGGCGCTTTTTACGGCCCGAAGATCGATATCAAGCTCAAAGACGCTCTTGACAGGAAGTGGCAGTGTGCTACAATCCAGTGCGATTTTACCCTCCCGGAACGGTTTGATCTCAGCTATATCGGGAGTGACGGCGAGAAGCACCGGCCGGTCATGGTCCACCGGGTTATCCTGGGGGCCATTGAACGTTTTATCGGTGTTCTGATCGAACATTACGCCGGCAATTTCCCACTCTGGATTGCCCCGGTTCAAGTTAAAGTCCTTAATGTGACTGACAGCCAGGCCGCTTACGTCGAGCAGGTTTGTGAAGAACTGCGCTCCGAAGGGGTTCGTGTGCAGGCTGATCTGCGCAATGAAAAACTGGGTTTCAAGATTCGTGAAGCCCAGATGGAAAAGGTTCCGTATATGCTGGTGATCGGCGATCAGGAAGTAGCCGCCGGCACAGTCACCGCACGGCATCGCTCCGGTGAGAACCTGGAACCGATGAAGCCGGCGGATTTTATTCGTTTCATACACGAAGAGTGTAAACTGTACCATTAGGAGGTGCGTCATAAGTAAGGACACGACCAATATCAATGAGTCTATCCGCGCAAGTGAAGTGCGTGTCATCGATGATGAGGGTGGACAGCTTGGTATCATGGAATTAGGCGCTGCGCTGCAGGCTGCCGAGGAGCAGGGTCTTGACCTTGTGGAAGTTTCTCCCAATGCGGCCCCGCCGGTTTGCCGCATCATGGACTACGGCAAGTACAAGTACCAGCAGAGCAAGCGGGCTGCAGAAGCCAAGAAAAAACAGGCCAGAGTCGAGTTGAAGGAAGTCAAGCTGCGGCCCAAGACTGATGAGCATGACTACCAGTTCAAGATCAAGAATGCCATGCGCTTCCTGGGGGAAGGCAACAAGGTCAAAGTGACGATCATGTTCCGTGGCCGTGAAGTGACCCATCCTGAATTCGGTCGCCGTATCCTGCAGAGAGTGGCCGAAGACCTCGTTGAGCTCGGCCAGGTTGAAAGTCATCCGAATATGTCCGGGCGCTTTATGAGTATGGTTATCGGGCCAATTAAAAAATAAAATGACGACGTCTCTAGAGTCGCAAAGATTGAATAATCGCTAAGGAGTAAGGACAATGCCTAAAATCAAGACCAACCGCGGTGCAGCCAAGCGTTTCCGCAAGAGCGGAACCGGCAAAATCCGCCGCAACAAGGCTTATACCAGCCACATCCTGACCAAGAAGTCGACCAAGCGCAAACGTGACCTGCGCCGTGCGACAGAGGTCCACAAGGCTGACGCCAAGAATATCAGCTGCCTGATCCCTTACATGTAAGGGGCGCAGTAAAATCACAACCCGTGAACTGTTGGGTCCAATGGCTCCCCCTTCAGATCCGGGCGCGGGATATCCGCATATCTGACCTTCAAGGAGAAAAGCGATGCCAAGAGTAAAAAGAGGATTCAAAGCAAGACGGAGAAGGAACAAGGTATTAAAGCTCGCCAAAGGTTACCGTGGCGCGCGCAGTAAATTGTTCCGCAGCGCAACAGAAGCAGTTGACCGCGCGTTAAATTACGCCTATCGCGATCGGCGTGTTCGCAAGCGTGATTTCAGGGCTCTCTGGATTGCCCGGATCAACGCCGCCGCTCGCGACAACGGACTGTCTTACAGCCGCCTGATCCACGGTATGAAACAAGCCGAGATAGGCATTGATCGCAAGATCCTGGCCCAACTTGCTGTCAGCGACCCGACAGGTTTTGGCTCGATTGTAGAGAAAGCCAAGGCCCAGTTGCAGTAATTGCCAAAGACTAAAGAGATGGGGCCTGCCTCATCTCTTTTTTTTTAAACTCCGGCCTGGCTCAATGCCAGGCCGGTGCATTCTCCGGCCGGATGATTATGAAAGATAAACTGAACAAGATCGAAGAAGTTGCCCTTCAGGACGCTGCTGGAGCGGTCTCCGAAATAGAGCTACAGCAGATACGTGCCCGCTACCTCGGCAAAAAAGGTGAGATTACCGCCGTTATGAAGGGGATGGGGCAGCTGTCAGCTGAAGAACGTCCCCTGGTCGGAGCGCTCGCCAACCAGGTCAAGGATCGGCTCGAAGAGGCTTTTGCCAAACATCAGGTTGCTCTGCGTAAGGAGTTGATGCAACAGAAGCTCGCCACCGAGCGAATCGATGTCACCTTGCCGGGACGCAGGCAGATGCCCGGCTCCAAGCACCCGATCACCCAGGTCACCGAGGAGATTGTAGAAATCTTTGCTGCGCTTGGATTCGGCGTCGCTGAAGGTCCCGAGATCGAAAAGGACTTCTACAATTTCGAAGCATTGAACATTCCCAGAGACCACCCAGCACGGGACATGCAGGATACCTTTTATGTTTCGGAGGATATCGTGCTGCGCACCCATACGTCACCGGTCCAGATCCGCACCATGCTCAAGCATCAGCCGCCGGTCCGGGTGGTTGCGCCGGGTACGGTTTATCGCCGGGATTCTGACCTGACACACAGCCCGATGTTCCACCAGATAGAAGGCTTCCTGGTTGACAAAAAGGTAACTTTCGGCGATCTCAAGGGGATCCTGACGACCTTTGTCAACCAATGCTTTGGCAAAAACATTGATGTACGCTTCCGTCCGTCGTTCTTCCCCTTTACGGAGCCGAGCGCCGAAGTCGATATCCAGTGCGTCATCTGTGGCGGAAGCGGTTGTCGTGTATGCAGCCAGACCGGCTGGCTGGAGATTCTGGGCAGCGGCATGATCGATCCCGAAGTTTTCAAGTCGGTTGACTATGACCCCGAGGTATACAGCGGTTTCGCCTTTGGCATGGGGATTGAGCGAATCGCCATGCTGAAGTACGGCGTCAATGACCTGCGCCTGTTTTTCGAAAACGACATGAGGTTCTTGCGCCAATTTTGAATGCGGGGACTGGGTTAGCTTCGGAAGCTGGTGGCTTGGGGCTGGCTATTTGTTCTTCACTTTTCATATTTACTAATCACGTTTAACTACTTAAGTAGATTTATCTGATAAAGGACTTGAAGTATGAAAGTCACCTTGAACTGGCTCAAGGAGTATGTCGATTTTGACCTTTCTGCCGATGAACTTTCCCATCGTCTGACCATGGTCGGCCTTGAGGTCGATGCCATGGAACATCACGGGGATGGGCTCGACAGTGTGATCGTCGCCCGTCTCGCCGATGTTTCGCCACACCCTGATGCGGATCGTCTGACCGTCTGCAAGGTTGAAACGGGTAGCACGACCGTACAAGTTGTCTGTGGTGCGAAGAATCATAAGACCGGAGACCTGGTTGCCTTTGCCCAGGTCGGAACGATTCTGCCAGGTGATTTCAAGATCAAGAAATCGAAAATTCGGAACCAGGAATCATTTGGCATGCTTTGCTCGACCAAGGAGCTCGGACTTGGAGAGGATGCAGACGGCATCATGATTCTACCTGCCGACCTGCCGCTGGGACGTCCGGTGTTCGAAGTCCTCGGATTGAAAGATGTCATGTACGAGATCGGTCTGACTCCCAATCGCCCTGATTGTCTGAGTGTGGTCGGTGTCGCGCGTGAGGTGTCGGCGATGGTCGGCAAACCTTTGCATCTGCCGGAGCCCGGCCTCCATGAATCGGATGTCCAGGCTGCGAACAAGACCTCGGTGATTATCGAAGATGCAGATTTGTGCCCGCGCTATGCGGCGCGGCTGATCGAGGGGGTCAAGATCGGCCCGTCACCGGACTGGATGGTCCAGCGTCTTGAGACCGTCGGCATGCGCTCGATCAATAATGTGGTCGATATCACCAACCTTGTCATGATGGAACTCGGTCAACCTTTGCATGCCTTCGATTTCAACCTCTTGCGTGAGCAGCGGATCGTGGTGCGCAGGGCAGGGCAAGGGGACAAGTTCACGACGCTGGATGGGCAGGAACGCACCCTGGAAGCAAGTGACCTGGTTATCTGTGATGGGGTTGGCCCGGTCGCTCTGGCCGGAGTCATGGGCGGCCTGGATTCAGAAGTTCAGGATGACACCAAAGATGTTTTACTTGAAAGTGCCTATTTCAATCCCGTGGCAATTCGCCGCACCAGTAAACGTCTCGGCCTGCATACGGAATCTTCGCACCGCTTTGAGCGCGGCACTGATGTTGACATGGTCCCGCTGGCGCTGGATCGTGCTGCGGCCCTGATCGCGGAACTTGCAGGTGGATCGGTTGCCTCAGGTGCCGTTGATGTTTACCCGGAACAAATTGCCAGACGCACGGTTACGATAACGGCTGCTCGCACAAGCGAGGTGCTGGGGCTGGAACTTGGGATTGGCGATATCAGTGACAAGCTCGCTGCAATCGGTCTGAAATGCGAGCCAGGTGATGGTTCCCTGATCGTTGAAATACCAAATTTCCGACCCGACCTCGAACGTGAAATCGATCTGATTGAGGAAGTCGCCCGTCTCGTCGGCTACGACCGGATCCCGGTGACGATGCCGGTCAGCAGCCTGACCTGTCAGCAATTGCCTGCTCATCTGTCGCTGGAGCGAAAAATCCGCGACCAGATGACAAGCCTGGGTTACTCCGAGGTGATCAACTATTCTTTTTTCAATGCCGGTTGCCTCGACAGAATCGGCCTTGGTGAAAATGACCCACGACGGCAGAATGTCCGAATCCTGAATCCCTTGGCGGAGGATCAGGCCGTTATGCGCACCACCCTGGTACCGAGCCTGCTGGAAACCGCGGCTCGCAACCTTGCCTATCGCAGCGAAGACCTCGCCCTGTTTGAACTCCGTCCTGTCTTCCGGGCCTCTGGTGGTGATGATTTGCCGCAGGAGAGCCTGCGCCTGACGGCAATCCTCTGTGGTCGCCGTGAGCCGCTGGGGTGGGCACAGTCTGACGCCAAAGTCGATTTTTATGATATGAAGGGGGCTATTGAAGATCTCCTGTGCTCCTTGAGGATGACCGGTCTGACCTGGGATAAACAGAGCGACGAGACTTATTACCATCCGGGCAAATCGTGTGCCCTGTATTGTGGTGACCGCCTGCTCGGCACACTCGGTGAACTGCACCCTGAAGTCCTGTTCGAATTCGATCTTGGTTCGTCGGCAATCCTCTGCGATCTGGATGTCGAGGCCCTGTTTGAAATCGGCGGCGGCAAGATCCAGTTCCAGCCATTGTCACGCTACCCGGATGTACAGCGTGACTCTGCCTTTCTGGTTGATACGGAGATTTCCGCCCAACAGGTCCTTACGGTTCTCGGCCGGGTCAAAATCAAGGACCTAGAAAAAATCGAGCTGTTTGATGTCTATTCCGGCGAGGGGATCCCGCAAGGCAAGAAAAGCCTGGCGATCCGTGCCAGCTACCGGGCTCTGGACAGAACATTGACTGACGAATTGATCCAAAATCTGCATGGCAAACTGGTCAAAGCGATGGAAAAGGAACTGAGTGCCGAGCTGCGCTAAAAAAATGTTGCGTATTTTCTTCAGCCTGTGGTATAAAAACCTGAAAAATCGCGTAGATATCTAATGGAGGTGGATATTCATGACTAAGGCGGACCTTGTCGAAAATGTTTATCTGAAAACCGGCTTCTCCAAAAAGGAGTCCGCCGAGATCGTCGAAATGGTTTTCGACATCATGAAGAACACACTTGAGGGGGGCGACAAGATCAAGATAGCCGGTTTCGGTAACTTTGTCGTCAAGGACAAGGCGACTCGTCGTGGTCGTAACCCACAGACAGGGGAAGAGATAGAAATATCTTCCCGTCGCATTCTGACCTTCAAGCCGAGCCAGGTGCTCAAGGCATCATTAAACGACTCGGAGGGATAGAGCACGTCCGCTCCGCCATCTCCAGGGTTTCGGCGCATGGACTTTCAGATTCCCGACAAACTTTATTACAAGATCGGTGAAGTTGCCAAATTCACCGGCGTTAAAACACATGTCCTCCGTTACTGGGAGACTGAGTTTAAAGCTATACGACCAAACAAGAGCCGTAGCAACCAACGGCTCTATCGCAAGCGGGATGTAGAACTGATCCTGCATCTGAAGGACCTCCTTTACAACCAGGGCTTTACCATCGCCGGTGCACGTAAGAAACTGCGTGAGAAGCCCGACCGCAAGGTCGCTGAACCGGTCAAAAAATCCACGGTAAAGACGTCTGCTGCGGATGACCAGCTTGCTCTTCCTCTGTCCGGGTCCGTCGATCTGAAGCTGCTCAAGGAGATTCGCGAAGATATCCTGCAACTGAAAAAAAGCCTGAAAATCGCGCCTTGAGATATTTGTTCCCCATTGACTCTCTGCCTGAAATAACTCCGTGCTGATCTTACTGACGAATGACGACGGGATTCATTCCTCTGGCTTGCAAGCCCTGGCTGATCGCTTGCAATCGCTTGGACGGATCGTCGTTGTCGCGCCCGACCGGGAAAGAAGCGCCATCGGTCATGCCCTGACCCTGCATGCGCCCCTGCGCGCTGAAGAGATTCTTGCGGATCGCTGGGCTGTGAGCGGGACACCGACTGATGCGGTCAACCTTGGAATCCATGGCATCCTCAAAGAAAAGCCGGATCTGGTCATTTCGGGAATCAACAAGGGGGGCAACATGGGAGACGACCTGACCTATTCAGGCACTGTTGCTGCAGCGATGGAGGCAACCCTGATGGGTGTTCCGGCTATTGCTGTATCACTTTCCTCCAAAAGCTTCAATTATGCAGACTTTGCCGATGCCGCCAGGGTTGCCGAGCAGTTGGCACGGACCGTAACAGAACATGGCATGCCTGCAGACACCTTCATCAACGTCAATGTTCCCCCCAGCAAGCCCCTGGGAATACGCCTGACCAGGCAGGGCAAGCGGATCTACGAAGATGCCGTGATCGAAAATATCGACCCCCGCGGAAAAAACTATTACTGGATCGGTGCCGGAGGTCTTGATTTTCAGGACCTTGAGGGTACGGATTTTCATGCCGTACAACACGGCTATGTTTCGGTGACGCCGTTACACCTGGACCTGACCAATTACGCTGCCATGGACCGATTGCGCCAGTGGCTCATGGAGGAGTTTCCGGTTGATTCTGACAGTGAGGCCCCCCAGGCATGAAGAACTTCTCGATCGCCCGTCGGCGCATGGTTGAAGACCAGGTCGTGGCTCGCGGTGTCAGGGACCCCAGGGTCATCGATGCAATGCTGCAGGTGCCAAGGCATAAATTTGTCGAAGAAGCCCTTGAAAGTCAGGCCTACCAGGATGCGCCTTTGCCGATCGGGGAAAGACAGACGATTTCCCAGCCCTACATGGTCGCCGTGATGAGCGAGGCCCTGGCGCTCGACGGCACAGAAAAAGTTCTTGAAGTCGGTACGGGCTCCGGCTACCAGGCCGCTGTCCTCGCCGTGCTGGCCGATCGGGTCTTCTCCCTGGAGCGCATCCCTGCGCTGGCCCGCCGTGCCAGGAAAGCCCTTGATTCTTGTGGCTACAGCAAGGTCAATATCCGCCTGGCGGATGGCACTCTCGGTTGGCAGGAGATGGCCCCCTTTGATGCTATCGTCGTCACGGCGGGTGCTCCCGATGTGCCCCGTGACTATCTTGATCAACTGGCAGTCGGCGGCCGCCTGGTGATACCGGTCGGGGATCGAATGAGCCAGGTGCTGATGCGAATAACCCGCACATCCGAACATGAGTTCAAGGAAGAGCAGCTTCTTGGCTGCCGGTTCGTGCCACTGGTCGGCAATCACGGCTGGCGCGATGAGTGAGCCTGATTTATGCGCCTGATAAGAAGACTCTACGATTGGGTTCTGCATTGGGCCGAGACCCCATATGGTGGTCCGGCTCTTTTTCTGCTGGCACTCGTGGAGTCATCGGTTTTCCCGGTCCCTCCGGATGTTCTCCTGATTGCCCTGTGTATTGCCTTGCCATCAAGAGCCTGGCGTTTTGCCTTGCTGGCATCGGCCGGCTCCGTGCTGGGCGGCCTGATCGGTTATGCCATCGGCTGGGGAGCCTGGCCGCTGGTCAACTCATTCTTCTTCGATTATATCCCCGGCTTTACGCCAGCCGTATTCGAGAAGGTACAGGGCCTTTTCGCCGAGTACGACTTTTGGGTGGTCTTCACTGCAGGCTTTACCCCGATTCCCTACAAGGTCATCACGATCGGCTCGGGTGTCTTCAAAATCAACCTGCTGGTTTTCGTCATAGCATCCATGGTCAGCCGCAGTCTGCGCTTTTTCCTGGTTGCCTGGCTGCTGCGCCGTTACGGCCCGGGTATGCGTGATTTTATCGATCGCTACTTCAATCTGCTCAGCATTGTTTTTGTGTTATTGCTGGTCGGAGGCTTCCTGCTATTGAAATATGTCTTTTGATATAGGAGACTGGTGAAGAAAGTGGTGCGTGGATCGTGGGTAGATTCGGTTGAATGCGTTATTCTGATGATGCGAACCATAATAAAATTATGCCCGCCGTTATTGCTCTTCTGCCTGGTGTTATCGTGTGCACCGACGGGGATTTATCATACGGTGAAGCCGGGCCAGACCCTCTACCGCATAGCCATGACTTATGACGTTGACGAAAATCGTCTGGCGCGGATCAACCATATCAAGGACCCGGCTCAGTTAAAGGTCAACCAGAAGGTCTTTATCCCCGGGGTAACGCAACTGCGTAATGTGCCCGCGACAGTTGCGAGTCCATCGACATCCAGAGCGCCTGCCCAAACGACATCAAGCAGGGCCTCGACAGCTAGGCAGCCGGCAAAAGCTGCTCAAAAGCCTTCTGCCGCTAAACCCGCCGCTCCGCCAACCGATCTTTCTTCAAAGCCAACCAAAGGGACTTTTATCTGGCCGGCGCAGGGCAAAATTCTCAACAAGTTCGGTTCACAGAACCAGAAAGTATACAAGGGGATTGAAATCGGGGTGCCCAAGGGGACCAAAGTCGTAGCGGCTGCTCCAGGCAAGGTCATCTACAGTGGCAATGCGATTCCCGGTTACGGCAACCTGGTTATTGTCGAACATTCTGACAGTTTTTTCAGTGTCTATGGCTACAACCATAAAAACCTTGTACAGATGCATGACTTTGTCGGGCAGGGCGATGAGATTGCCTTGAGCGGTGTCCCGCCGAACGGACAAAGTGCCCGACTTCATTTCGAAATTCGCAAAGGCAAGTCGGCGGTCAACCCGATTTTGTACTTGCCTTAGTCGTGGTGGTCACTTAGACTCCATATCCGTAATAATGCCTGTTTAACAGCTCTAAGCCAAACAACAGAAGGATCCTTGTCATGAGTGATGCGTTGCAGGACAGTGAAAAAGTCGACCTTGAAGACGTGCAAAAACCATCGACCGTTACGGTCGATCAAGAGCCGGATGAAGAGACTCTGGCCCAGGTAGAGCGCGAGGAAGAGGAGAAAGAAGCTGCCGAGGACTATGAAGACTTTGCGATGGATGCCATCAAGCTCTATCTCAAGGATATTCAGAAGACCAACCTTTTGACCGCTGAAGAAGAAAGGGCCCTGGCCAGACGCATAGATGACGGCGACATGGCCGCCCGCGACAAGATGATCGAGTCGAACCTGCGACTGGTCGTCAAGATTGCCAAGCGTTACATGAATCGTGGTCTGCCTTTTCTCGACCTGATTGAAGAGGGCAACCTCGGGCTGATCAAAGCTGTTGAACGTTTCAAGCTCAGCAAAGAATGTCGCTTTTCGACCTATGCCACCTGGTGGATCCGCCAGTCGATCGAACGCGCCCTGGTCAACCAGAGCCGCACTATCCGACTGCCGGTTCACGTCTCGGATGATATCAACAAGCTGATCAAGATTACCCGTGAACTGGTCCGTGACCTGAACCGCGAACCGCAAGTCAAGGAAGTTGCCGATGTCATGGGCGTTGAGCCTGCCTATGTGCGGCGTTTGATGGTGCTGTTGAAAAAGACGTATTCTATCGAGCACCCGATGGGTGAGAACAACGATTACAGCCTGATCGATACGATCGAAGATACCAGCGTGGTCAATCCGCTTGACCTGGCAGAATGGCTCAACAAGTTTCGCATCATTACCGATTTGCTGGCGACCCTCAATGACAATGAGAAAGAGATTATCGCGCTGCGCTTCGGTCTTGATGACCGCGACCCGCAAACCCTCGATACAATCGGTCGTCAATTCGGGGTGACCCGCGAACGCATCAGGCAGATCGAAGCCAAGAGCCTTGAGAAATTGCGCTTATTGTTGTCGGAGCGCGATTTCTCTTTGGCAGACGATTGATTGATATCCCAACACTGGAGCGGACGTATGCAAGAACTTAAAGACATCATTCGTGATATCCCGGATTTTCCGAAAAAGGGCATCGTTTTCAAGGATATTACGACGTTACTTTCTGACGGGCGCAGTTTCCATCGCATGATTGACCTGATCGCACACCGCTATGTGGGGAAGAAGATAGACCAGATCGTCGGTGTCGAGGCGCGTGGCTTTGTGCTTGGTTCTGCCCTGGCATACAAACTCGGTGTCGGTGTGACCCTGGTCCGCAAACCCGGGAAGTTGCCATCCAAAGTGAGACAGATCACTTACGACCTTGAATATGGTACCGATACCCTCGAAATCCATGAAGATGCTTTCAGCAGTGGCGACCGGGTGATTATCGCGGATGATCTACTGGCCACCGGTGGGACGGTTTCCGCAGTCGTCAAACTGGTTGAAGGGCTCGGCGCCGAGATCGTTGAATGTGCGTTCATGGCGGAACTCGATTTTCTCGAGGGTCGCAAAAGGCTTCCGGAAGGTAAGGTGTTCAGTCTGCTTAATTTCTGATTGACTTGAAAAATTATAGATATGGCCCCGTAGCTCAGCTGGATAGAGCAACCGCCTCCTAAGCGGTAGGTCACAGATTCGAATTCTGTCGGGGCCGCCAAAATCGATGGGTTACGTAATCAGCGTAGCCCATTTTTGTTGGAACAGCCTATCGCGGATGTGATAAAAATAGCCGCTAGATTCGTTGTATTACGGAGAGCCTCATGAGTGAACATCACAATGAAGAGCCGGTCCTGCCGCGCCTTATGGCAAGCAATGCCCTGCGTGCCAACCTGACCAAGCACATGACGCTGAACCAGATGGCCGATCAAAAAGCCTCTATGATCATGACCGCATCATCGCTGATCCTGACCATTTCCCTGACCCAGTATGACAAACTCGACCTCGCGGTTTTCGCGGTGCTGATGATCACCGGCGGCCTGGCCATTCTTTTTTCGATCTTCGCCATCATCCCGGCGCTGCATGTCAAGGGTGTGCTGAATCTGTTTTACTTTCGCTCCTATGCACAAATCACAGAAGAAGAATTCAAGTCTGCGTTCAAGGAAACGATCGCCGATAAGGACAAGTTGTATGATGCCTACTTGAGAGAAATCTATTATCTTGGCAAATACAGGCTGACCCGAAAATATTTCTGGATTCGCAACGGCCTCTGCACATTGCTGGCCGGTTTGGCGGGGTCGGCATGTTTAACCAATGCGAGGTCCTTCTGAGTTTTTATCCTGGACATGAGAAAAACTTAAATATCACGACAAGTTGTTTAAAGCCATAATTTCACCTTGATTTTGAAGTAAAAAAAGTTAACAATACGCCTAATTTTATGTTGATGAGGGAGTTTCATGCCGGAACGGGTATTTCCTAATAAAATGGAGAACGTTTACATTGACGTCATCCTCAAGGATGGCAGTTACCACCACTTTACTCCGCGCGTACTCGATTTACTGCTGGAAAGTCATCGCGTTCAAAAATTCAAAAGAGCAAGTGGTTGGGCGACGGTCGGAATTGACAGGGTACGCACTGGAAAGCCTGAAAATACCGTTTATCAAGGTCCGGAACGCAGAATTCAAGCGCGCTGATCAATTTATCAGGATTTCCTGCTGATCTGATTAACACGCCCGTACCTTCTCAGGTACGGGCGTGTTTGTTCTATTACCGATCCAAGGGTGCTCAGCACGCGAAAACGATCGGTTGTTCCCCTCTTCGCAGATCAAAGAAGTGGCATAGAGTTTGCTTTTATTAAAGGCAGCTAACTCATGATGGCTCCAACCGGTCGGAAAGGGAGATCAAAATGTACAATAAAACGATCGACGAATCCAAATGTGACCACGCCGAAAAAGAAGTTATCGAAGGGCTCTGCCTGTCGTATGATCTTGTCAAAGGCGTCTGCCTTGAGACGATGGAACCTTGTGTGGCCATACAGGAAAACGACGAGTAAACATTATCTTGTCCGCTA
>Ga0210079_1000027_pt1 | contig 19615 bp, 15 predicted proteins | sample White_CordA_D2_FD_185587 | JGI IMG/M metagenome (GOLD analysis project Ga0210079, IMG submission 185587) | Wetland microbial communities from the San Francisco Bay, California, USA, that impact long-term carbon sequestration - White_CordA_D2... | ecosystem: Environmental > Aquatic > Marine >...
GGCCGGCGCGAATCGGTTTCAGACAGGGGCGTTCCGGCGTGTACAGTTCGGCGGCCAAACCATGTCCGGTACCGAAAACCAGTAACACCGGCTGTTGCGTCGCCAGCTCTTTCGCATCTGTGTAGTCGATGCCGTCTTCATGGCGGGCACCGGTCAGGACGGCGACACCATCCCCTTGGTTCAGGGCGCGCCAATCGGCAAGGGCATCATCAAAGCTGTCGACTACCTGCAAGCAGTCGAGAGCCCTGCACCGGTCAGGATTATAGCTGGCGCCAAAACCCTCCTGCCAATGCTTGGCAATCCGGGCGGTCAGGATTTGCTGTTCAGCTGCGGGAGTGACGATGTAGTAGCGACACAAACCGTAAGTCGTCGCCAGGCGGGCAAGGTCGTGGATGTCAAGGTTGGTCACTGCAGACGTCACCACGTCGCCGCGCCGGTCAAGCACCGGGTGGTGCACCAGGGCAATCGCCATCGGCTTGAACATTACGGATCCTGCTTTTCTGTCACGGCCTGCAATTCTTCGAGGAATCGTTTGTCTTCATCGGTCAAGGGCGCTGTATCGAGAAGTTCCGGACGACGTTCCAGGGTACGCCGCAACTGCTCACGGCGTCGCCAGCGGGCGATGGCCTGGTGATTGCCGGAAAGCAGAATTTCAGGGACGCGTGTTCCGTTGAATTCTGCAGGGCGCGTATATTGTGGGTATTCGAGCAGGCCGTCGCTGAAGCTGTCTGTCAGGGCGCTGCCCGCGGCACCGAGAACGCCCGGTACCATGCGTGCCGTCGCATCGAGCACCACCGCCGCCGCCAGTTCGCCGCCGGTCAGGACAAAATCACCCAGCGAGACCTCTTCGTCGACCAGCGATCGGATCCGCTCGTCGTAGCCCTCATAACGGCCACAGACCAGAATCAGCCCGGAATCGCGACTATAGCGTTCGGCATCAACCTGGCGGAACGGTTTGCCCTGCGGCGACATGAGCAGGACGCGGGATTGCGGACTCTGCTTCTTCAGGTCGGCCAGGGCAAAGGCAATCGGATCGACCTTCATGACCATACCGTCACCGCCGCCGTACGGGGTATCATCCGTCACCTGGTGCCGGCCTTCAGCCCAGTCACGCAGGTTGTGCAGGTTGACGGTGATCAGCCCCTTGTCAACCGCTTTGCCAAGGATGCTCGCCTGAACAGGACCTTCAAGCATGCCCGGGAATAGTGTCAGGATATCGAAACGCATAAGTTCATCACACTAACAAGGTAATAATTGACTGGCGCCACCAAGGCACGAAGACTCCAAGAAAGCGCGTTGGGCTGAGAAGGTTGCTGCCTTCGATTTTTATGGCTCGGCCACTCAATGTGTTGTTTTCATGTCTTTGTGACTTGGTGGCTAGATTTACGATGCATCGACCTGGATATCAGGGGCTGTCATCAGAATTCGGGATCAGTCCTTCCGGCAGATCAACGTGCAGACAATCTTTGTCGCGATCAAGTTCTACCAGGAAAGGTTCGACAGCCGGAACCAGGATTTCCCCTGCCGGGCCATCGATTTCAAGGATGTCGTGTGCCGGAGTACTGAACATGCCCACGACCCGGCCGATCTCGCCGTGCTGGCGATCAACCACGGTCAGACCGTCCAGGTCGGACCAGTAAAACTGGTCATCGTCAAGCTCCGGAAGATCGGCGTTGTCCATCAGTACGGAAGCCCCTACCAGGCCTTCCACTGCAGCGAGGTTCTCCAACCCGGAGAGTCTTAACAGGATATTCTGCTTGTGGGGAGAGGATCGGACAGCTTCGTATCGGACCGGGAGGCCCTCGCTGTTTCTCAGATAAACCGTCCGGGCACCCGGCAAGGCCAGGTCGCCGGTCGGCAATGGTCGAATTTTCAGGTCCCCTTTGAGACCGTGGGTGCCGACAACGACGCCCACTTCCAGCAGATCTTTCGACTTGTCTTTCATCATTCCAGGATCTGCAGCACGGCTCTCTTGTTCTCGCGGGTTGCCTTGGCATTCAGCAGGGTACGCATGGCCTTGGCCGTTCGTCCCTGCTTGCCGATGATGCGTCCCATGTCTTCCTGGGCGGCAGCCAGCTTGACGAGAATCGTACCGTCGGCGTCCACCTCTTCAGTGACGGTGATCGCGTCGGGATTGTCCACCAGAGCGTTGGCGATGAATTCGATGAGCTCTTTCATGGCGTCCTTCCTTATGTTGACAAAAGTCAACGTCCACGGGCGCCGCAAAAGCTCAGGGATTTAAGCCTGCTTGAATTTGGCCCAGATCCCCTGCTTGCGCAGCAGCTGACGAACCGTGTCGGTCGGCTGAGCACCTTTGTTCAGCCACTCAAGGGTCCGTTCTTCAACAACGTTGAACATCGGGGGGTCCTGCCTCGGATCGTATTGCCCCAGTTTTTCAATAAAACGGCCGTCACGGGGGAACCGCTCGTCCGCAACAACAACCTGGTAAAAAGCTTTTTTCTTGGCGCCACCACGGGCCAGCCTGATTTTTACTGCCATTGACTTCTTTCCTCCTGAGCCTGCGACTCTTGGTAATTTATAGGGTAAACCCCAGTGTTATTGATTGTTATCGATCATGCCGCCCGACTCCGGGCCGGGCAGCGGCTTACATCGGAAAATTGCCAGGGCCCATCATGTCACGCATACCTTTGGGGCCCATCTTCTGCATTTTTTTCATCATCTTCTGGGCTTCGGTGAACCGTTTGAGCAACTGGTTGACGTCCTGCACCCTTGTCCCGCTGCCGTTGGCGATACGCAAGCGCCTGGAGCCGTTGATAATTTTATGGTTGCGCCGTTCCTTGCGCGTCATCGAGTTGATGATCGCCTCGATCTTTTTCAGCTCATCATCGGGGAGCTGCATCCCCTTCATCTTCTTGAGTGCCTTGCCCGCCCCCGGAATCAGCGAGAGCATCGACTCCATCGACCCCATCTTCTTGATCGATTTGAGCTGCTCCTTGAAGGTCTCCAGGGTGAAGCCATCATCACGGAGACGCTGCTCCATGCTGGCGGCTTCCTTCTCGTCGAAAGCGGCTTCAGCCTTCTCGATCAGGGAGAGGACATCTCCCATCCCCAGAATCCGCTGCGCCATCCGTTCAGGATGGAAGGTCTCCAGGGCCTCCAGCTTTTCACCCATACCGACCAGCTTGATCGGCTTGCCCGTGACCGCCCGTATCGACAGCGCAGCACCACCTCGGGCATCGCCGTCCAGCTTGGTCAATATGACCCCTGTCAGGTCAAGCCGCTCATTGAAAGAGCTGGCCACGTTGACTGCATCCTGACCGGTCATGGCATCCGCTACCAGCAGGATTTCACGCGGCTCCACACTGGAGCGAATCCTCTCCAGCTCCTGCATCAGGGTATCATCGATATGCAGGCGTCCGGCAGTATCGAGTATCAGTGTATCGTAACCCTGCCGGTCGGCAAACTCGAGGGCCTGGCGACATATCTCAACCGGGTCCTGATCGGCACGGCTGTCATACACCGGAATATTGATCTGGCGGCCCAGGGTTTTCAGCTGTTCTATAGCAGCGGGCCGATAAACATCGGCCGGGACCAGCAGCGGATTGCGCTTTTCCCGGCGCAGCTTGAGGGCCAGCTTGCCGCAGGTTGTGGTCTTGCCTGCACCCTGGAGGCCGCAGAGCATGATCGGCACCGGCGGGCGGGCATCCAGGTCAAGCTGGTTGTTTTCCGAGCCGCCCATCAACCGGCCCAGTTCGTCGCGGACGATCTGGATGACCTGCTGACCGGGGGTCAGGCTCTCCAGGACATCGTGACCGACGGCACGCTCGCGGACCGCGGCAACGAAATCCTTGACAACCTTGAAGTTGACATCCGCCTCCAGAAGGGCCAACCGCACTTCACGCAGGGCCTGCTGGATATTCTCTTCACTCAGGCGCCCACGACCGCGCAACTGCTTGAAAACGCTGTCAAATTTCTCGGTTAAGGTATCAAACATCTGTCAGTCGCTTTATTGCCCTGATTTCATTGTGGACAAATGATGCACTTTAGTGAACCGGTAATGACTTTGTCAAGCGAAAACAGGGCATCTCCCGGCTTCGCAGCCGCATGTCTCAGCCGGGTTCAACCACCAGGTAGTTGCCTTCCCTGCGCTGGTGCAATTCAACCGGCGAGAGGTTCTCCGCTGCAAGCACAGCCAGCAGTCCATCCTTGGCTTCGGGTGAGAAGCGCAAGGCAAGGCCGCAGTCCGAGGTCAGTTGCCTGGGAACGGGGATCAACAGGAAATCCACCTTCGCCAACTTGAGAATCTTCTCTGCCTTGAGGACCCGGTGGATCGAGTGGAATATGGCGACGTAATCGTTTTCTTTAACCATCAATTTTCCCTGTTGCAAGGTCAAGCGGCCGGCATCATGGCACGTTTGAGAACTCAAGGCAAGACCGACAGAGCATCCGGGAGGGGTCGTTCCCTTACCGTCACGCAGAGACTTCAGGGCGTACGGATAGGTTCTGCGCAGCCGTTCCTATCAGATCGAGGAATTCAATACATGAACATCAGGACTGCGGATCCGTCTTGCCATTGGTCAGCGGTGGCCGGTTGGCATCAGTCGTGTGATCACGAGCCACCAGCATGTAAATGGAGGGGACAACGAACAGGGTGAACAGCGTACCGATCGCCATGCCTCCCACCAGTATGAGACCGATGGAGTTACGCGCCTCGGCGCCTGCTCCGGTAACCAGCACCAGGGGGAAATGACCGGCAATAGTGGCGGCCGTGGTCATGAGGATGGGTCGCAAGCGGGTCATGGCTGATTGGCGTACAGCCTCGAGCTTTGCCTTGCCCTGCTCCTGAAGTTTGTTGGCAAATTCGACAATCAGAATGCCGTTTTTTGCGACCAGCCCGACCAGGGTGACCAGCCCGACCTGTGAGTAGATGTTAAGAGTCGTTGTCCACCCCTTGGTCCAGAAAGCGACGTTCGGATCGGGCATCTTCAGGAAAGCGAAGACCAGGGCGCCGAAAATCGCCAGGGGCACGGATCCCGCAAGGATCACAAAAGGATCACGGAAGCTGTTGAACTGGGCGGCCAACACCAGAAAGATCAGCACGACGGCCAGGCCGAACGCCGGCAGGAACTTGTTCCCCTCGGTCCGCAGCTGCCTTGATTCCCCTGTGTAATCGACCACATAACCCTGCGGCAAAATCTTTGCGGCCTCTTCTTCCAGGAAACGCAACGCCTCGTCGAGTGGGCGAACCGCCACTCCGCTCAGCTTGACCGCATTGAGCTGCTGAAAACGGTTAAGTGAACGCGGCACGACCGTATCCTGCAAGGTCGCGACTGTGCTCAACGGTATCAACCGCTGATCAGGGCCGGTGATGTAAATCTCCTGGAGCTGGGCAGGGTTCAGTCGGCCAATCCTTTCAATCTGCGGAATCACCTTGTAACTGCGGCCGGCAATATCGAAGCGATTGACGAAGTTACCGCCGACCATGGAGCTGATATCCGCGCCAATCTGCTCAAGGTTGAGTCCCAGGTCTGCGACCCGGTCCCGATCTATAATGAATTCGGTTTGCGGCTGATCAATCTTGACATCGATGATCGGCGGAAAAGCAAACATGCCGCTCTGCATCGCCTTGAGCTGAAGTTGTTGCACGAGCTGCAGGATCTGGTCCGTTTCCGCGGTTGAGGCAATCACCAGTTCTACCGGGAACTGCCCCCCGCCGGGGAGCGCCGGAGGAGTTACCGGGAACATCCGGATCCCCGGGATGTTGTGCAGACCCCGCTGGACTTCCGGGAGGATTTCGAAAATGCTCCTTTCACGCTCGTCCCATGGCTTGGTAACCAGGCCACCGAAGCCGGAGCTCGGGAAGCTGATCTGGAAGGTGAAGTCTGCCTCAGGAACGCTCAGGAATACCTGGTTGGCGGCTGCGGCATAAAGACTTGTCTGGTCGAGGGTCGAGTTGGCCGCAGCATCGAGGATGCCGAATATGACGCCCTGGTCCTCGGTCGGTGCCAGCTCTTTGGCAGACATCATGTACATGGGCAGACTCATCAGGCTGATGACTACCCAGACCAGGTAGACGGCTGGCCGAGCCCGTAACGTAACGTCCAGCAGTCGTCCGTAGAATTCTCTCAGGCGCTTGAAATCGCGGGCGATACGCCCCGCCAGGCCATGGTCTTCAAGACCCGGCTTGAGCAGATTAGCCGACATCACCGGGGAGAGGGTCAATGCGACCAGACCCGAAATCGTTACGGCCCCGGCCAGAGTAAAGGCAAACTCGCGAAACAGCGCACCGGTCAGGCCGCCCTGCAGACCGATTGGCAGGTAAACGGCGGCAAGGGTAATGGTCATGGCAATGATCGGGCCGACCAGTTCCCGGGCGCCGAGCAGGGCCGCCTTGTGCGGCGGCTCACCATCACTCAGGTGACGCTCGACGTTTTCCACGACGACGATGGCATCATCGACGACCAGACCGACCGACAGCACAATCGCCAGCAAGGTAAGGAGGTTGATGGTGAAACCGAAGGTCTGCATCAGGAACACCGCGCCAATCAGCGACAGGGGGATGGCGACCACCGGAATCAGCGCCGAGCGCAGCGAACCGAGGAACAGAAAAATTACCACGATGACGATCAGCAGCGTCTCGCTCAGGGTTTTGATGACTTCACGAATAGCATTATCGATGTAATTGGTGGCATCATAAGCGACCCGGGCCTGCATACCGGTCGGCAAAACCTTCTGAATCGCAGCCATTTCCAGGTCGACGCTATCGATGACATCGAGGGCATTGGCATTGGGCAGAACCCAGATGCCCATGAACACCGCGGTTTGTCCTGAAAAGCGGACCTCTGCATCATAATCCTCGGCGCCGAGGGCGACTTCACCCACATCCTCGAGGCGAATCACGGCCCCGCCTTCTTCACGGATCACCAGCTGTTTGAATTCTGCCACGGAATTAAGGTTGGTATTGGCGGTCAGGTTGACCTGGACCAGCGACCCTTTGGTTCGACCGAGAGCCGCCAGGTAATTGTTCGCTGCCAGGGCCCTGCGGACATCCAGCGGTGTGACATTGAGGGCGGCCATACGGTCGGGCTTCAGCCAGATTCGCATTGCAAAAGTCCGGCCGCCGAGGATGTCTGCCCGCTGCACTCCCTCCAGAGCGGCAAGACGCGGTTGGACAATCCGGACCAGGTAGTCGGTAATTTCGTTCTGCTCGAGGGTGTCCGAGGTAAAGCTGAGATATGCGGACGCAAACTGGCTGTCAGCCGATTCGATATTGATAATCGGCACTTCAGCTTCCGGCGGCAGATCGTTGCGTACCTGGTCGACCTTGGAGCTGATTTCGGCCAGAGCTTTGGTCGAATCGTAATTGAGTTTCAGGCGTACGCTGATCGTGGAGAGACCGAGGCTGCTTTGCGATTCTATGTAATCGATACCGTCAGCAGCAGCAATTGCCCGCTCCAGGGGAGTGGTGATAAAACCACGGACCAGCTCCGCACTGGCTCCGACATAAACGGTCGTCACCGTGACCGAGGCGTTTTCACTACGGGGATATTGCCGGACATTCAGAGACGTGATCGCCTGGAGACCGGCAATCACGACCACCAGGTTGACCACGATGGCCAGCACCGGACGATGAATAAAAAGATCTGTGATTTTCATAGGATCACATGCTCAAACGGCCTGACGAATCCGTTTGCACGATCAAAGCTCAAGCCTCTTGGGGACTCTCAGGTTATTTGTCTTCAGGCTCAGGGTCGAGCTTGAATTCCGGCTGCAACTTGTTGTCGATTACAACGGCCTGCCCGTTTCGCAGTTTGAAGACCCCGGTGGTCACTACCGTTTCACCAGCCTGCAGCCCGGAGACGACCTCGACAAAATCACCCCGTTTTTCACCAAGGCGGACGAATTGCTGGCGCAGCACCTTACCGGCCTCCTGCCCATCCTTCGCCTGCCCGGCATCGTCTTCAACGATAAAGACCGAATCACTGTAGGGCGCGTAGAGGACGGCCGTGACAGGTATCACCAGGACGTCTTTTGCGACCGGCAGGACGATCTTGACATCAACATACATACCGGGGCGGAGTTGTTCCTCGGTGTTACGGATGGTGGCCTGAACCTTGATATTGCGAGTCGTTTCTTCGACTTTGGGATTGATCGTTGTGATCTGACCTTCAATCACTTTGCCAAGCAAAGCGTTTGAAGTCACCCGCACGGTCAGCCCCGTTTTCAGCTGGCTCAACTGCTGTTGAGGTAGAAGGAAATCGACAAAAATCGGATCGAGAGCCTGCAGTGTAACGATCTCATTCCCGGCTTCCAGGATCTGTCCGAGATTGACCTGACGAATCCCCAGCCGCCCCGCGAACGGTGCGCGTATGGTTTTCTTGGCGATCGTGGCCCGCAAGCTTTCTGCCTCGGCAAGGGCCTGCTGGTAACCGGCGACGGCTCTGTCCATTTCAGCTTGCGATACGGCCTGGTCAGCCAGCAGTTCTCTGGTTCGGTTCAGGCTGGTCCTGGCCAGGGCTACAGCCGCTTCTGCTCCCGGGAGCAGGGCTTCCTCGGTCGTCGTGTCCTGACGCACCAGCAGGTCACCGGCAGCGACCTTCATGCCCGGCTGAAAGGCGATGTGCACTACCTTGCCCGGCAACTCAGCGGCCACAGTCACCCCCTGAACAGCGGCAAGCGAACCGACCGCCGACAAAAGAGATTCCCAGGAGTTCCCGGTGACTTCAACCGTGGTCACCGGCTCCGGCGGAGGGCGGAACTGAGCTGACTGGTCCACCATTCTGCTGATCTGCAGAGCTTTGATTCCGGCAAGCAGGCCGGCAACGACCAGCACTCCGATGAGCGCCAAAAAAATCTTTTTTTTCATAGCCTTATCGATACAATAAGTACGTTTACTCGATGAATAAAAGCGGCTTAGCAAGACAACTCCCATGGCAGGAGCCGGATTTCCTAACGTATTCTAACGTATTTTGACTCGCCTGTCGCCGTTAAAGACCAACCGTTGGTCAGAAGCTTCAAACCCCGATAAGCACACAGAAAAAAGGCCATCCGATTAAAGATGGCCTTTAAAAAACTGGAAAATGACCACTGTTTAGAAATGATGGATGAACCTCAGGTTGTAGCGCTCGCCTTCAGGGCGATATTCAGCGCCGCTTTCGAAATAAGCGTTAACGAACAGGTGCGTATCCTGTGAAAAATGGTAAACCAGGCCGGGGCCGATCGCGAAGACCTTTTCGTCGTCATCGACGTCATTGCCCTCGACTTTGGTATCACTGATCTGGTTGAAAAAGTAGCCGTTGATACCGAGCCGCAGTTGCTTCGGCAGAACTTCGTAGGCGGCCGCAAAGTTGCCGTGAATCGCATCACCTGGTTCAAGATCCAAGTCTTCCGGAGACTTGCCAAGCTTGGTCCCGCCACGGAATTCGTCGTTCTCGTCATTCCAGAGATAATGCAGCCGCCAGGAAACAGTTGCCTTGGGGCCGAGGAAAACGGTAGCAGCCCAGTAGGGGTTAAAGGAAAAATGGTTGCTGCCCTGATTGAGACTCTTGTCATCATCGTAATCACCGGTCGGCCAGATGGTCTGGAACTCGATCCGGTTGAGCATGATCGGACCGTTGGCACCCATAATCGGGTCCCACTGAAGATAAGGACCGATTAGCAGGTCACCAAGGCCGGTTCCGTTGTCATTCAGGACAAGGGAATCCATGTCCAGAGAGACAATCGGCAACATCACATTCATACCCCATTTGCCACCGAACAGCAGCGCCTGGTCCGATTGATAGATGTACTGGTTCATGAGAACCCAGACATCAACCTCGTTGTCACCGGGAGGGCCGTCTTTCAGTTCGTCCGAAGTATAATATTGCAGGTACTCGGAGAGATAATGTCCGGGGCCGGCAGGCGGTCCACCATCGAGAAAGCTGGTGAACCCGAGATTGACGTTCGGCTGCAGATAGGCAAAAGCTGAGCCCGGAAGCAGCAACGCAACCAACACAGACAGGACAAGACGCGAACTTTTCATCATTCTACCTCCCTGGAACCCATAATTATTAGCCAGGCATCTGCCTAGCATACGCCGGTAAGCATCGCTGTAATTGGTGTTTTTGTCAAGCTTTCGCAGCCGTCTAATGCGCCTCGCGCCAGTTGTGACCACTGCCAACTTCAACCAGAAGTGGTACGCTCAAGTCGACGGCCCCCTGCATTTCCGATTTGACAAGCGCCGAGACTTTTTCCAGTTCGGCCTGCGGGACGTCAAAGACCAGTTCGTCGTGCACCTGCAGGAGCATTCTGGCTTGCAAGCCTTCTTCGGCGAGACGGGCAGCAATTTTCACCATGGCAACCTTGATGATATCGGCGGCCGAGCCCTGCACGGGGTAGTTGATGGCGTTGCGCTCCGCATAACCGCGAACGGCTCCATTTTTGCTGTTGATTTCCGGGATCGCACAGCGTCTGCCGAGCAGGGTCGTCACGTACATCTTTTCGCGGGCCTCGGCGATACAGGCGTCCATAAAGGTGCGGATACCGGGGTAGCGCTCAAAGTAGGTATCGATGAACTGCTGCGCCTCGCGACGATTGATGCCGAGCTGTTTGGCCAGACCGAAGGCGCTGATACCATAGACAACGCCGAAATTGATCGCCTTGGCCGCACGACGCTGTTCGTCGGTCACCATCTCGGGGAAAAGACCGAGCACCTCGCTGGCCGTGCTGCGATGGATATCCTCGCCACGGGCAAAGGCCTCCTTGAGCGCCGGCTCGTCTGCCATATGGGCGAGGATGCGTAATTCGACCTGGGAATAATCTGCCGACAGCAGGACACAGCCGTCGGACGGGATGAACCCCTCGCGGATACGCCTGCCCTCTTCGGTACGGATCGGAATATTTTGTAGATTAGGATCACTCGATGAAAGCCTGCCAGTGGCCGTCACCGCCTGGTTGAAGCTGGTATGAATCCGGCCCGTTTCGGGATGGATCAGTTTTGGCAAGGCGTCCGTGTAGGTCCCCTTCAATTTCATCAGAGAGCGATAATCGAGAATCTTCGCCGCAATCTCATGATCTTCGGCAAGCTTGTTCAGCACCTCAACGTCAGTCGACCAGCCGGTCTTGGTCTTCTTGCCCTTGGGCAGTCCAAGGTTCTCGAACAGCACCTCACCGAGCTGCTTCGGTGAACCGATATTGAATGGACCGCCGGCCAATTGGTGAATCTCTGCCTCGAGCACCGCAAGCTTTTTCTCCATGTCGGCGGAGAGGCCGCCGAGGAACTCCGGGTTAATACGGATACCGGCGCGCTCCATGCCGGCCAGGATCTGCAGCAGCGGCATCTCAACGTCGTTGAGCAGGCCATCCTGATGCTGCTCGGTGACCATCGGCACGAGCTTTTCGTAAAGACGCAGGGTGATGTCGGCATCCTCGGCGGCATAGGTGGTCGCCTTTTCAACCTCGACCTCTTCGAACCCTATCTGTTTCTTGCCGCTCCCGGCGACCTCGCTGTAGCTGATGGTATGGTAGTTGAGCAATTCGGCGGCCAGATTGTCCATGCCGTGGGAACGGGTTGCCGGGTTTGCCAGGTAACTGGCCAGCATGGTGTCATAGATCGGGCCACTGACTTCGACGCCGGCTCGCGCCAGGACCAGGATATCGTACTTGAGGTTCTGCCCGATCTTCAGCTGGCGGGGAGAAGTGAGCAATGGCCTGACTGCTTCGAGAACCCTGTCGAGCGGCAACTGCTCGGGCATCCCGAGGTAATGGTGCCCGACCGGAACGTACCAGGCCTCGCCCGCTGTCACGGCGAATGACAGCCCGACCAGGTCCGCACGCATCGCATCCAGGCTGGTGGTTTCCGTGTCAAAAGCAAATCGTTCAGACTGCTCAAGGGCGGCGACCAGTTCGTCCAGATCGGATTCCGTCAACACAACCCGGTATCCGTCGCTTTCAGCACGATCTTTAGTATCGACGCTAAATTCCTGGAGCAGCTTGTAAAATTCACACTCCTTGAAGAGTTCCGTCAGGGCTTCACGGTCCGGCTCGGCCAAGGTGAAGGCATGATCGTCAACCTCCAGGTTGAGGTTATCAACCAGCGTCACCAGTTTTTTGGACAGCCTCGCCAGGTCAGCAAAGTTTTCCAGATTCTCACGACGCTTGCCCTTGAGTTGATCGAGATTGGCGAGCAGCGTTTCGACATCGCCGAACTCGTCGATGAGCATTTTTGCAGTCTTCTCGCCGATCCCCGGCACACCGGGAATATTGTCGGAACTGTCCCCTGACAGGGCCTGGACTTCGACCACCTTGTCTGCGCCACCAAAACGCTCGGCGACCTCGGCCGGGCCGTAAACTTTGTCCTTCATTGTGTCGAGCAGTAGAATGTGATCGTCGACGATCTGCATCAAGTCCTTGTCGCCGGTCACCACGGTGACCTCCATCCCCTCGGCGGAAAACTTCTTTGCCAGGGTGGCGATAATGTCGTCTGCCTCGTAGCCGGGCATCTCAATCGCCGGCAGATTGAATGCCTGCACAATCCTCTTGATATAGGGAATCTGCGGGACCAGGTCTTCAGGCATCGCCGCACGGTTGGCCTTGTAGTCGGGATAGATCTCTTTGCGAAAAGTCGGCCCCTTGCTGTCGAAAATCACCGCCAGTTGATCCGGCTTCAGTTCACGGATGACCTTGAGCAGCATATTGGTGAAGCCGTAAATGGCGTTGGTGGCCATCCCCTGGGAATTGCTCAGGTGACGAATGGCAAAATAGGCGCGGTAGATATAGCTCGAACCGTCGATCAGAAAAAGCCTCTGGGGCTGGTCGGACATATGGCAATGCTCCTCATTGGATCGGGTGGCGGGTATTATTTCACAAGATGCCCGGGAGGCAAAGGGGAAGAAACTCCTGCACAGGGGAAATGTGACGATTAACTTACCAAGACGTAGTTGACAATACGTCCTGAAATGATTAGCTTTCTGAGGGCTTATGAATGTACTGAGGAGCTGTATCCATGACTGATGAAAATGAATTCAATGATCTGATGTCCGATTTTGAGATCGATCAAGACAAAATGACTGAGATCATAGAGGAACACGCCAACGGGGGGGGATTGGTGGTTGCTTCGGATGTCCTGCCAACAGGGTTGCCGATCATTCCGCTGCGTCCACGACCTGCCTTCCCCGGTATCATGATCCCCCTGGTCCTGAACGGTCAGTCGCAGGTAGCTGCAATGCACCAGGCAATGGAGCACCAGGCGCAGACGATCGGCCTGGTGATGGTCAGAGAGCTTGACGACGATGACGGCATTGAGAACCTGCACAAGATCGGCGTAGCGGCAAAGATCGTCAAGGTCCTGCACTCCGAGAAAAATGCGGCACATGTATTGGTCAACAGCCTGGAACGTTTCGAGATCGAGGATATCCAGGAGCGTGGAATAACGATCTATGCACGGGTGCGCTATCACTTCGCGGCCGAGCTTTCGGTCAACCCGGAATTGCGTGCCTACTCGATGGCGATCCTTTCCACCCTCAAGGAGCTTGTTCAGATCAACCCACTCTACAGCGAGGAGATCAAGCTCTTCCTGAACCGTTCCAGCCTTGATGACCCAGGACGTCTTGCCGATTTCGCCGCCAACCTGACCAATTCCGATGGTCAGCAGCTACAAGACATCCTGGCCACCTTCGATGTCCGCAAGCGCATCGATAAAGTCCTCGTCCTGCTGAAAAAGGAGCTGGAAGTATCACGCCTGCAAACCAAGATCTCCAAGCAGATAGAGGAGAAGGTTTCCGCCCAGCAGCGCGAGTTCTTCCTGCGCGAACAGCTCAAGGCAATCAAGCAGGAGCTGGGGCTGGAAAAGGAAGGCAAAACCACTGAAATCGAGAAATTTCAGAAACGGCTCAAGAAGCTCAAAATGAACGAGGAAGCGGAACGGGCCGTCGAAGATGAAATGGAGAAGTTGCAGCTGATTGAACCGTCATCACCCGAGTACAACGTCAGCCGCAACTATCTCGACTGGCTAACGATCCTTCCCTGGGGGCTGTTTAGTAAGGATTCTTACAATATCGGAAGGGCGAGGAGAATCCTCGACCGCGACCATTACGGTCTCCAGGATGTCAAGGAGAGGATTCTTGAGTTCATCGCCGTCGGTCGGATGAAAGGCGACATCTCCGGATCGATTCTCTGCCTGGTCGGGCCCCCCGGAGTCGGCAAAACCTCAATCGGTCACAGTATCGCAGACGCCCTGGGCCGGAAGTTCTTCCGTTTTTCGTTGGGTGGCATGCGCGACGAAGCGGAAATCAAAGGACACCGTCGCACCTACATCGGTGCCATGCCGGGCAAGTTCATCCAGGCGATGAAAACCGTCGGCACCGCCAATCCGGTCATCATGCTCGACGAGGTCGATAAAATCGGTGCATCCTTCCAGGGCGACCCTGCCTCGGCCCTGCTCGAAGTCCTCGACCCGGAACAGAACGGCAGCTTCCGCGACCACTACCTTGATGTGCCGTTCGATCTCTCCAATGTGCTTTTCATCGCTACGGCCAACCAGTTGGATACCATCCCCCGCCCCCTGCTCGACCGTATGGAGATGATCCGGCTGTCGGGTTATATTCTCGAGGAGAAGCTCGAAATTGCCAAACGCTATCTGATTCCCAAGGCGTTGGGCACGCACGGCCTGGTTCGGAGCCAGGTCATGATCCGCAAAGCCGCTCTCAGACAGATCATCGATGGTTACGCTCGCGAAGCCGGCGTTCGCAACCTGGAAAAGCAGATCAAGAAGATCATGCGGCGCGCTGCCATGCGATTTGCCGAGGATGAGCGCCTGGACAAGCTGAGCATCGGCGCACAGGACCTGGAGGACTACCTCGAAAAACCGGTCTTTACCGCCGACGAGATCTTCGAGGGGGTCCCAGGCGTGGTTACCGGCCTGGCCTGGACCAGCCTCGGCGGCGCAACCCTGCAGATCGAGGCGACCGCCATGATCGCCAAGAGCAAGGGGTTCAAGCAGACCGGCCAGCTCGGCAATGTCATGATCGAAAGTTCGGAGATCGCTTATTCCTACGTCATGGCGCATATCACCGACTTCGGTGGAGACCCGGAATTCTTCGAGCAGCATTTTATTCACCTGCACGTCCCGGCCGGCGCAACACCCAAGGACGGGCCTTCTGCCGGCATCACCATGGCCACCGCCCTGGTTTCTATGATCACCGGCAAGATGGTGAAAAAACACCTCGGCATGACCGGCGAGCTGACCCTGACCGGCAGAGTCCTGGCAATCGGCGGGCTCAAAGAAAAGACCATCGCCGCACGCCGATCAGGTCTGAAAGTCCTGGTTTTCCCGGAAGACAACCGCAAGGACTACGAAGAGCTGCCGGACTACCTGAAAGAAGGCCTGGAGGTACATTTCGTCAGGACGTTCGATGATGCCTACCGGATCGTTTTCTGATTCACACCGGCGACCATCGACAACAACATAAAAGGGGCTCTTCACACGGAGAGGCCCTTTTCTTGTCACCTGACCATTGCGCCTTGCTGACTTTTCGTTAGTATTAAATCAGCCCAGGAGCGACAGATAAAGCATGAACACACTGAATTCACTACAGGATCATCTCGTCAGCGGGCAGTTCCTCGAAAGCAAGATTTTCTACACCATCCTTGCGATCGTCATATTCTGGTTGGTCAAAAAACTGGTCATGACCGTTATGCTGCGTGACCGTGATGTCCAGGTCCAGTACCGCATTCGCAAAACCGTCGCCTATATCATCTACCCGCTGGCTTTCCTCGTCATTGGTCGGATATGGTTTGCCGGCTTCCAGGCTGTTTCGACCTATCTCGGCCTGCTCTCCGCAGGCCTGGCAATTGCCCTGCAGACCCCCCTGGTCAACCTGGCCGGGTGGGCGTTCATCCTCTGGCGTCAGCCGTTCAAGGTCGGCGACCGCATCCAGTTGGGCGCAGATCGCGGTGACGTCATCGACCAGAGGATCTTCATGTTCAGCCTGATGGAAATCGGCAACTGGGTCGATTCTGATCAGAGCACAGGGCGTGTGATCCATATCCCGAACGGCAAGATCTTCAACGAGGTCCTGGCCAATTACAGCCAGGGATTTCAATATATCTGGAACGAGATCCCTGTTTTGGTCACCTTCGAAAGTGATTGGCGCAAGGCGAAGCTGCTGCTCTCCGAAATTGCCCAAAGGCACGGCACCTCTCTCAGTGACTCTGCGGCCAGCAAGCTCAGGGAGGCCGCCAAGAAATTCATGATCTTCTATTCAAAGCTGACCCCGGTGGTGTACACCACGGTCAAAGATTGCGGCGTGATGTTGACGATCCGCTATCTCTGCGAACCACGCCGTCGTCGCGGCTCGGAGCAGGAGATATGGGAAGATATCCTGGACGCCTTTGCAGCCCACGGTGATATCGACTTCGCCTATCCGACGCAGCGCTTCTACAGCAACGAAACCGAAGGAAAACCTGGGACTCGACCTGACGTGGTTTATTCAACGTCGGATGCCGAGAAGGCCTGAATGAGAATGAATTGATTTTGCAATGTTTCTCCTTTGACTGTTCCAGTCAGTGTGTCAAGTTTCTCAGATTGACAATCTGTTAGCTTCGCCTAGAAGTTAATTGACAGGTTCTTAAATCAGACAACATTAAATGCAAAGATAAGTAAGAATCAGGCCTGCGCCAGTGGACACTGAAACAAATCAATCCAGGAATGGAGTTATGAAAATGAAAAACGTGCTTTCTCTGGTCATCGGTATTCTCCTGCTATTAGCCACCACTGCATTCGCCGATAGTGGTGAGAGAAAGGCCCGGCAGAATCTTTTTGAGCTGGAACCGATTTATTCACGGAATGCCCGCAACGTACAACGGATCACGGTGAATCTCACCTACGACAACTTCAAGAATGTCGCCCTGGAAGAAGCTAACGAGTTTGATGGCTACACGACCAAAGCGGAAATCATCGTTCCCTTCGGCAAGGAGAAACGCTGGGAAGTACGGCTCGAATATCCTTTCTATACCGACGGTGACGCCGAAGTCAGAAAAACCGGCGAATCGATCGACATCGACGGCAATGGTGGCGTTTTCGATTTTGCGACTCTGGTTTTACAAAGAGAACTCAGCAGGACCGACGAAAGTCCCGTCAATTCCTCCATCTATTTAGGTGGTGGCTCTCGGTCTGCGTACCTGAAGACCAGCATTGACGATAAGTATAACCACAACGGAAATGTCGCCCGCCTCGGTCTTAATGTTGATAATGCCAGAGCAGACCGGAACATACGGCTGCAAACAAGCCTGGATGGCCGCTATTATTTTGACACCGACGACCTCTACCCGAGTGAAAACAAGACCGAATTTTTCTTTATGAACCTGAGCGGTGGCGCGGTCTACAACGCGAAAGGTTTTATCAAGCCTGCATTCGAGGTTCTTTACAGCACCGACTTCAAAGACAGACAGATCATCCAGGCCGTCCCGCAGCTGATCGTCCCCTTGTGGGACAGGGTGGAGATCAAGGCCGGCTACGCCTTTGGTCATAGCGATGGCGAGGGCTCGACCCAGACCGGGACGATCCGCACCACCTTCAGTTTTTAATTACTGGCAGGAGAGTCATGGTCGCGGATGTTCTGCCTTGCAAGGTGGACACTAGCTATAGGTAATTCTCCTGTTTTTCCTCACCCTGTGCCGGCCTGATCTTATCTCAGGTCTCATGGTCCTATCGCAGGCCTTATACTCTCTCCAATTGAATTCTGTCCTCATTTCTGATAGTTTCCCTCGGACAAAGAAAAACTGACTGCTATAAGAGGTATCAACATGCGCGTTCTATCCGGGATACAGCCTTCCGGTTCCCTGCACCTCGGCAACTACTTCGGCATGATGTCGAAGATGATTGCCTACCAGGAAGAATCCGAGCTCTTCTGTTTCATCGCCAACTACCATGCTCAGACCTCGCTCAGCGACGGCAAGGTCCTGGCCCGCGGGACCATTGAGGCGGCAGCCAACTTCCTGGCCCTCGGTATGGATCCTGAGAAGAGCACCTTCTGGGTGCAATCCGACGTACCGGAGGTCCAGGAGCTGACCTGGATCCTTTCCAACTTCACTCCGATGGGGCTGCTTGAGCGCTGCCACAGCTACAAGGACAAGATCGGCAAGGGCATCGCCGCCAATCACGGCCTGTTTGCCTACCCGGTGTTGATGACCGCGGACATCCTCCTTTTCCAGAGCGAAAAGGTTCCGGTAGGCAAGGATCAGAAGCAGCACGTCGAGGTTGCACGGGATATCGCCATCAAATTCAACAACCAGTACGGCGACATTTTCACCCTGCCTGAACCGGAAATTGATGACGATGTCGCCACGGTTCCCGGACTCGACGGACAGAAGATGAGCAAGAGCTATGGCAACACCATCGACCTGTTCGCCGAGGACAAGGCACTGCGCAAACAGATCATGCGCATTGTCACCGCACCGATCCCTGTCGAGGACCCGAAGGATCCCGATGCCTGCAATGTCTACAAAATCTTCCGTCTCTTCCTCGATAAGAAAGATGATGCGGCACTGAGGCAAAGATACCAGGCGGGTGGTCTGGCGTTCGGCGATGTCAAACAGGAGCTGTTCGAAACAGTCCGTGACTATTTTGCCCCGCAGTCTGAATACCGCAAAGAGTTGCTTGCCAACCCGGATGGCATCCGCGAAACACTCGCCAAAGGGGCAGAGAAGGCCCGGTGGGCAGCGAGCAAGACGTTGCGCAAGGTACGCAAGAAAACCGGCCTGGCCTACTGACCATCTGGCAAACGGCACAGGACAACGAACCGGATATGTTTAAGAAACTCAGATGGACAATATTAACACCATGGCGGGACAGTCCGGCCGCAGAGTTGTTCTGTTCGCTTGAAAAGGTTTTCTCCCTTTCCGGCACGCCCGTTGCCAAAGATAAGAAAAGTGTCGTCTTCAAGATCTCCGCGGGAACAAACACCTTCTACGTAAAGCGTTACCGTAGAACCAAGGGGAAGCACGTCTGGTTCAGGTTTTCACGAATGAACAAGGAGGCTGAAAACCAGTTGCTTTTCAAGCAGCTCAAGATCCCGGCGGCTGAGGTCGTTGCCTACGGCGAAGAGCACATCTTCAACAAAACAGCACGCGGCGCACTGATAACCCTGGCTGTAGAAAATGCTGTCGACCTGGCCACCACTGCACAAGAAAATCCGCGATTATTGCAGAACAAAAGGTGGGCCCGGCAGGTCATCAAGCAGGTCGCCCGTATCGCGCGGACACTCCATGATTACAGGTTCTGTCACAACGACCTGAAATGGAGGAATATCCTGGTCACCCAGGACGAGGACAATCCCCAAGTCTACCTGATCGACTGCCCGGTCGGTCAACGTTGGCCAGCGTTTCTGCTGCCGCGTCGCATCATCAAGGATCTGGCGTGCCTCGACAAGGTAGCCAAATACCAGCTCAGCCGAACGCAACGATTGTTTTTCTTCAAGGAGTACACGCAGAGGAAACACCTGATCGCTGCAGACAAAACCATGATCAGGGAGATTCTGTTGTTCTTTCAGGGGCGGGAATGAAGATCGATTCGGGTGTACACTATTAAAAGTGCCGGGCCGATGGGCAAATAAAAGTGACACAAACGGCAACAGATTAACGAGCTATTGCCCTGACCACTGATTTAATTGCATCCTCA
>Ga0210079_1000028_pt1 | contig 19170 bp, 18 predicted proteins | sample White_CordA_D2_FD_185587 | JGI IMG/M metagenome (GOLD analysis project Ga0210079, IMG submission 185587) | Wetland microbial communities from the San Francisco Bay, California, USA, that impact long-term carbon sequestration - White_CordA_D2... | ecosystem: Environmental > Aquatic > Marine >...
GATGGCGGCAAGACCAAAACAAATGGCGTTTGTGCCGCAGCCCGGAAAAACAGACTCGATGGTGCGCATGGCGGCAAACATGCCGGCAGGGCCTGCTGGATTGTTAAAGATACCCTTGACTGCGGGCAAGGTGTGCAGGGAAATTTCAGTGAAAAATACCCCATTTGCATGGATTGCAGGTTTTACTGGAAAGTCCGGGAGGAAGAAGGCACAAACTTTGAAGTCAGTCTTCTTTTAACGACCTACATGCACGATAAGTGAGCGAACCGGCCCGCTTATTCATGAATAGCTGCGACAAATATTTCTACCATCCTTTGTTGGGTGCCATGCAGCATAAAGAACTCAGCCTCATGCTATAGGGTTAATTTTAATGAAAAAAATCCTGTTTCTCTTCCTCATCCCGGCAATTGTCCTGACCAGTTATCCTGCAGCCGCTGCTGAAACAGGCTGTATCCAGGGTGATTGTCAAAACGGTACAGGAATTATGGCTTTTCAGAACGGCTCCCGTTACGAAGGTGAATTCAAAGATGGAAAATATTCAGGCCGGGGAACTTTTTATTTTGCCAACGGCTCAGTTTATAAAGGTGAGTATGAAAATGGCAGATACCATGGCCAGGGCACCTTTACCTATGCCAATGGCTCCAGGTACGTTGGGGAATTCAGGGATGGAGAATACCATGGCAACGGCTCTTTCAATTTTGCCAATGGCGCCAGATACGTCGGCCAATATTATGAAAGCAACATTCAGGGCCAGGGCACGTTCACCTATGCTGACGGCTCAGAGTATAGCGGAGAATTGAAAAACGGCACCAAGGAGGGCCAGGGAATTCTCACGCATGCCGATGGTTCAAAATATATTGGAGAATTTAAAAACGGACTCTACCACGGCCAGGGCAGATACACCTATGCCCACGGTGGAAAATACGTGGGAGGATTCAGATACGGTACTCTTCACGGCCAGGGTACGTTCGCCTATGCTGACGGTTCCAAATATGTCGGGGGCTTCAAAAATGGCAAGAGAAACGGGCAGGGAGTCTATAAGGCCCTAGATGGCACAAAATATTCAGGGGAGTTCAAGGATGATCGGTTTGCAGAACACAGCCTTTTGGATATTAACGATAGCAGCTCAAGAAATGGTTCGGGAATTAAAGGGAATTATTGATAAACAAATGTCACATTTGCGCCGGCCATGGGCGAAAAAACGGGCCTGCTGTATAAGGCCCGTTTTTTATGCTGAAGATTGAAGAATTTATATACTTGAAACTAATAACTGAATGCTGAATACTTTTATTGGCGCCCCCGGTATGATTCGAACATACGACACCAGGATTAGGAATCCTGTGCTCTATCCCCTGAGCTACGGGGGCTATATGACATGCAGGAGGACTTTTTACACCAATTCATATTTCTCCGCAAGCAATACGCCATCCCCGGTTAAAACATATATCCCCTTACGTGGGACTTACAAAATTTACCTTACTGTCAAAAAAATAAAGGCTGCCCCTTGCGAGACAGCCTTTATAAAGCTTAAGAAATTACTTGCTGTTTATTCTGCTTTCTTGTGGCAGTCATTGCACTTCGTGGGTGCGCCAGCATCTTTCATCTTGGTGTGGCAGTCCTTACAAAGACCATGGCCAATATCCTTCCAGGTGCGGAGTTTTTCATTTTTAAAATCAGCATTGTGACAGGTGTCACATTTCGAAATTTTATCCAAAGTATCATCCATACAAGCAACTTGGGCACCTGCATCATCCTGATAGTGATGGCAGGTTCCACAGGTAACACCCTCTTTGCCCTGATGGGCGGCGTGCGGGAACGTTGCCGGTTTCGTGCCGCCAGTATTCAGCATAATCTCAGCAGGACCTTTGTCCCCTTCTGCAAAGCTGACTGATACAGCAAGGGCCAGGCTCAGGGTTAAGGCTGTTACAACCAACAGAACTAAAGACTTTTTACTCATAGTTTACTTCCCTCCTTTTTGTTTTATTATTCAATACTTAGAAACTAAGTATTACCTGGTACTGAAACTCCAATACCTTTTATTTAAAATACCAAAACACATACGCCTTTAAAAAAAATGAATGTGAACTCATAGATTTTTCAGTCAAATTTGTCAACAGAAAAGCGTGCTTCACGTCAATATTTATGCCTAGTAAAGTTTTGTTTCCGTGCCCTTTGCGGTCAGAAAACCGGAAATTGCCTGTATTTCTTCATCAGTCAAATGTTCGGGCTTTTTGCCCGCCATACGTCTGACAGTTTCCATCCAGGCCTGAAATTCCTTATTCTTCTCCAGGGGGCGCTCAAGGCCATGACAGACCGAACATTTTACCTGAAAAGAGGATTTTGCCACCAGGTATTCCAGCACCTGCACCCTTTGCTTCTTACTTAAGACAGCGCCAGTATTGGCCATCTTGGTTAAGGTGATTTCCCATTCTTCACGTGTGGCAATCTTTTTCAAGGGCCATTCGAGGGAATGACACTCCATGCAGTTTTCTTCAAACGCCGCTTTACCTTCAATAAAATCCTGAAAGGTGACCGGCTCATTACTTTGTGCATAGGCAACTGCAAAACATGCCAGAATTACAACATAAACAAGAATTGATGTTTTCTTCATACTAAATCCCCCTTTGTTAAATTCTTCTTCGCTTCATATTTGCTTAAATTGTTGACCCGTCCGGTATGACACTATCTTTGAAACAGTTCTGTTTACACCATGGATTGATAATACAGTTGCGCCCGATCACTGTGCCGGACGGGATAGCAGCTTCCTTGCCAATCAGAGTTATGCCAGTATAAAGATGATCAGGATACCTGCTGTTGGGGATGCTCTTGTTATCACCACTACCGACTACAGCTCCCTTGCCGATCCTTACAAGCTTGTCCATTATTGCCAGGTCAACTGTTGCCCCCTCTTCTATGACACAGTCCTGCAGTATGATGGAATCCCGTACCCGGCAGCCTGGACCTACTATGACGCCCGGGGAAAGAACCGAGTTCACCACCTCGCCTTCTATGACACACCCTGCTGATATCATGGATCGCCTTACGTCACTGCCTGCCGCAATACGGGCCGGAATCCGGTCTGCCAGAAATTGTTCTGATTCGAGGTTGGGCCTGATTCCCCAGGCCTCGGGTGAAATCTCCGGATCATCCATCAACAGGTCCATATTGGCCTCCCAGTATGCCTGGATGGTGCCGACATCACGCCAGTAGCCCTCAAACGGATAAGCAAACACATTATCATGGACAATGGCCTTTGGTACCAGATGCATACCGAAATCAACGACATCCTTGTCTGCAGTCAGCAGCTTCACCAGATACTCGTAGTTGAAGACATAAATCCCCATGGAAGCGAGGTTGGTGCGAGCGACCTTGGGTTTTTCCTCCCATTCGACAATCCGGCCTTCATCATTGGTGATCGCGGCCCCAAACTGATGGATCTGACTTTCCGGTACAACCATCATGCCGATTGTGATGTCTGCATTTTTCTGGCGATGGAAGTCAATCATGGCATCGAGGTCCATCTGATAGATGTGGTCACCGGAGAGTATGAGTATCTCCCGGGCCGGATGCGCCCTGACAAAATTCAAGTTCTGCCGTATGGCGTCAGCTGTGCCCTTGTACCAGTCCGAATCCCTGAAGCCTGTGCTGGGCGGCAGGATTTTTACACCCCGGGAGCGACCGGTAAAATCCCATGCCTGCCCTGTTGCAAGATGGCGCATGAGAGACAATGGTTTGTACTGGGTGAGCACACCCACGTGCTTCATGCCCGAGTTCATGACATTGCTCAGGCTGAAATCAATGATCCTGTAAAGTCCGGCAAAAGGAACTGCCGGTTTTGCCCTGGTTTTCACCAGAACGTTGAGCCGGGTTCCAACACCACCTGCCAGCAACAAAACCAGGGTATCCTCCTGACTGCTCACCGGATCACCTCGCCAGACTCGACCTGCTTCGGGATTTTCTCTGAGGGAAGACTGGGATATACAGTGCAGCCTGAACCAATTATTGTATTTGCCTTGATAAAGTTATTCCAGCCAATGACAGATACCTCCTTGGGGCCAGGTTTACCTTCTGTGTTGATCCTGACCCCTCTGCCAAAAGTTGTGTTGACATCACTTATTACCTTATCCAGCATTGCCTCTTTGCCGACCACATTATTAAAAAAGAGCACCGAGTCCTTGACCTTGGCTCCTTTTTCAACATGGGTGCCGGGAAACAGAATGGAGCGCTCGACCTCACCTTCAATAATACAGCCGTTATAGATGAGACTGTCGGAAATCCGGGCATCATCACCAATTTTCAGGGGCTGGCAATCCCTGATGCCCCTGTGCTCCAGGTTGGTTCGAATGCCCCAGTCTGCGAAATTTATTTTCGGGTCCGGCCCCAGCAGGTCCATATTTGTCTGCCAGTATTCTTCAATGGTGCGGGTATAGCCCCAGTACCCCTTGAACTTGTAACCATACACCCGGCGATTCTCATTCATCATCCTCGGTATGATATCACGGCCGAATTCATAAGATGCATCTTCCTTAATATTTTCCTCCAGAACTTTATAGAGTACATCAGGCTTAAAACAGAAGACTGTTAATGAAGCCCAGTTATATTCAGGACTTTCCGGTTTTTCCCTGTAGCGGATGACCCTGCCGCCCAATTCTCCGTCTTCATCATCTATATCTGCCAGGCCGAAACGGTGTGCTTCGCGCATAGGCACCTTAATGCAGGCCATGGTGAGATCAGCATCCTTTTCCCGGTGATAATTGATAATTTCCCTGTAATCCATGCGGTAAATATGGTCGCCGGACAGGATAAGCAGCTGCTCAGGATTGACATACTCGATAAAATCAAGATTCTGGTAAACAGCATCCGAAGAACCCCTGTACCACTGGGAATGTCCATAACCTATGTATGGAGGCAGAATTGATATGCCGCGGTAACGCCCGATCATGTCCCAGGCTTCGCCGATACCGAGATGGTTTATAAGGGAATAGCTGCGATACTGGCTGAGAATCGCCACCCGTTCGAGGCCGGAATTCATCAGGTTGCTCAAGGGAAAGTCAATAACCCTGGCAAAGCCACCGAATGGGACCGCAGATTTTGGACGATGGAAGGTCAGGACTGTGAGATCATCAACCCTGCCCCCGGCAAGAATCATAGCCAACGTTCTTGGCTTTAGTTTCATAACGCCCCTGAGTAAATATTTCTAAAAAAATAACTATATCAACAGCCAGCCGGCTGCAAGGTAATTATAAATGTTTTGTTGTTATATTTTTCAATGCATTGGTAGTGAATACATTGTCCTGCAGATCCAGGTGCTTCAACGGGACTTCCGCCCGGGCCGCTTCCTTGTGCCCGCCGGCCGAGCCGATATCGCCAAAGATCTTTGCTGCCAGCTTGCCTGCATTCCTCTTATACCCGTCACACCTGAATATAACCACCAGCCGTTCACCATGTATGCCAGAGACAAAAACCCAGGATATATCATGCACCTGGTTGAGAAAATCAGCTATAATAACAAGGACATCCGGGCTCCGCACTCTTCCAACATGGGCATAGAGCCGCCCCTTGCTTACCTTCATTTCAGCCAGGGCCGTTTTAAAATAGCCCAACTCAGAAAGACGCAACTCAGAAAGTTCAATCTTCCTTACAAGATTCTGATTGGCGATATCAAAAAGATACCTGAACGAAATGGCATCTGCAATACGGGCCTTTTTTTCAAAATTATGGGTATCAACCTTGATGGCGTAAAAAAGTGCTGTGGCCAGATATACCGAGGGCTTTAATTCTGCAGCACGCAAATACTCCACCATTATTGAAGAGGCGGCACCATAGTCCGGCCTGATATCTACGTGCGTCGCCTTCCAGCTGTTAGTCAGAGGATGGTGGTCGATAACCACGTCACACTCGATATTTTGAAAAATCGGGAGATGGGGCGGCTGTGAGTCAAGCATCACTTTTTTAGAGTAATCATTGAGCTTGAGATTCTGCAGTTTCTCCGCCTGGACCTTGAGGAGGTCCATCATGGCTATATTGCTCAGTCTCCTGACCTCGTTGGGATAGCCGATGGTAATGCTTTTTACCCGGTAACGCAGAAGACGCTTAACCGCCATGGCACAGGCCAGGGCATCAGGATCAGCGTTGATAACCACAAGGACGTCATCGTCTTTCTGGAAGACCTCCCAGAACTCGCGCAGACGCTCTTTGGCCGTATTTTTAGTGACGGTACTGTACCTGTTGTACTTACCGCATTTCTGTTTATTTACTTTCAAATAGTTAGTACCAGTATAAAGACCCTAATGCAGGGGTATATTTTCTGTCTCAAAAAAACACAATAACATGCGGGGTACCGATGTTGCAAGTTAGCAGTGAAGAATGGGCTTAAGACTCTCCCAGGAAGGGTACAGAGGGAAAGAGAGTATGATCTGTATGGGGTATAAAGCGCGAGCCGGAAAAGCGCTGCATAAATTCCTGGTTAACATTCAATTCTATGTAGGTGATCCTGGTCACAACATCTCTGCATCTTTTCCTGGCGCTTTCGTCGGTCAGCATCAATTCCGCCCCTGCCAGGGAGCTGTTGCCCAGCGGTATGTAAACTTCCAGGGGCAAGTCCGGCAGCATACCGAGAACTATTGCCTGCCGGGGTGAAATATGCCTGCCAAAGGCTCCGGCCACGTAAATCTGGTGCAGGTCATGAAATGATACGCCCACCTGATTGGTAATAGTGGTAAGGATTGAATACATGGCTGCTTTGGAGCGCATCAGGGCATCAATATCAACCTGGCTCAGCAAAACGGGCTCTCCAAGGTCGGTTTCTTCTGCCGGCACAACGACATAGGCGAGACCGTCTTTCAGTTCGAGCAGGCGTCCTTCTGCCTGTGGCTGATTGACTTTGAATCTGCCCCGAATATCTATAATCCTGGCAAGATATAATCCTGCAACCAGGTCGATAATACCCGAGCCGCATATTCCCCTGGCCGGTACTCCACCGATGGCCTGGTATGAAATTTTTCCGCTTTCAGGATCTATGCTGCAGTGCTCAATAGCCCCTGGTCCAGCCCGCATGCCCATACGTGCCACCCCCCCCTCCAATGCCGGACCGGCAGCACCAGCGCAGGCTATGAGCCAATCCCGGTTACCAACCACAACTTCGGCGTTGGTTCCCACATCGATCAGCATGCAGGTCTCCTCCTGCTGGTCAAGACCACTGGCAATGATTCCTGATATCAGATCTCCGCCAAAATAACTGCCAATACTCGGCATGACCCAGACAATGGCAGCCGGATGCAGATCAAGAGCCAACTCGGAGGCTGAAAACGGATCCGGGGTATTAACCACAGGAATATAAGGTTCGCGGCAGAGATGATAGGGATTCTGCTTCAGAAAAAAATGTGTCATAGTTGTATTTCCAGAGACGCACAAGGCCATTATATGGATTGGTTTCAGCCCGACGCGCTCGGACAATTCAAGGGCTAATGTATGAATGGAGTCCATTACCCGCTCATGCAGCAGGTCCAATCCTGTTTGCCTGCCCACTTTCGTTGCTGCAAAATGAATACGTGCCAGGATATCTGTACCGAATTCCAGTTGACCATTTTCAACGGCAGCCCGCTCCAGGGTTTTACCGCTTAAAAGGTCTACCAGTGACGCCTCAAGATGCGTTGTGCCAAGATCAAGGGCCATACCTGCCAGCATATCAGGTGCCTGTGCAAAAAAATCCACGAGCCGGGGACCTCCAGGGTAATCTATTACCACGGCATAGCCCTTGAATCCTGATTGCCTGAATGCTTCTGCAACCGGTGCAATGCGATGAAAAGGCACGATGGGATTCTGGCCCTGAAGATCGCCGATCAGGGCTTTTTTAAGGCGATCCAGGTCACCTGTATTATCTCCCAGGCTGGGCTCCCTGGTTTCTATAGGATACAGCTTTAGCAAAGACTGCATATGAATACCTTTATCGCGATATTAAAACCGTTGGGCCCTGCAGCAAGGCTTTTCTTGACGGAAAAAGCACTGGATGGTATGGGTAGCTCCTACTTTCCAATTACAAGAAATAGTATGCCGGCAATATAAATTTATTATGCTCAATATATTAGCAATTATGGCTGGAGGATCTATCGGGGCTGCCTGCCGCCACGGAATGTTTCTTTTTGTCCAGCGTTTTGCAGGACCCGTTTTCCCGGCAGGAACACTTGCCGTTAATCTCCTGGGTTCCTTTCTCATAGGTTTCATCTGGTGCCTGTTCGATGAGACCCACTGGTCCCATGAATGGCGCCTTTTTGTTTTTACCGGGCTCCTGGGCGGCTTTACAACATTTTCCACATTTACCCGGGAGGCATTGCAACTGCTTAAGATCGGTGATTGGAAAACTGCCCTGGCCTATGTAACAATCAGCAATGTTTTTGGCATAATACTTGTTTTCTGCGGTATTATGCTCTGCAAACGCATGATACTCATGATGCGCTAATAGCCCGTCCCAAAGCACTCATTCTCCTGTATCCTTGAATTTTAACTTTATAACCGCCTTCCTGACCGGCATATCCGGATTCAGAGTTTATGCCCTGAAAGGGTCCATATCTACTGCCGTCCCTGCTGGTGAAAAATACTGGCCCACCCATGCGATGTCGCGTTCGGATGTGCAAACTATACCTGTTATAGCCTATCTATCAACAGCTTTATTCACTGCATCCGGAATCCCATTATGCTTGCACTGGTCTGCCCGCCCTGTTACACTATTTCTGCGAATTGTATCAATAACCCTAAGAGGTTATAACTTAAATATCATTCAAAACCGTATTACAGCATATAAAACTTTTCGCAAAGGATGCAACTACACTTTAGCGCATATTCATCCCGCTACCCATTATGCCAAGATTGCTCAACACATACCTGATTAATCAGGTCCTGGCCCCTTTTTATGCCAGTCTTATAATTTTAACCAGCATTCTTTTTCTGAGTCGGCTCATCCCGATACTTGATATTATACTGGGTTATAATATCGGACTGGTTGATTTTTTCAGATTGTATGCCTATTTTACGCCCCAACTCATGCTTTTTGCCCTGCCGATGTCAGGCATGATGGGTGTTATTCTGGGCACAACCGCCCTCAACAATGAAAACGAGTTAATGGTTCTAAAAACAAGCGGTATCAGTCTTTACAGGATGCTCCCGCCCATTATCCTCGTTGCCTTAAGCGCTGCACTTCTGACCGGACTTTTTTCCATATACCTTTTGCCGGCAGGCAAGAAGGCAAAGGTGGAACTTGCTTTTCAGCTTGTCAAAGAAAAAATTGAAAGATCCATACCTGAAAAACGTTTCAGTGAAAGTTTGGGTGATATCGTGCTCTATGCTGACAGTATTGACCAGAAAACCCGGGCTTGGAAGGGCGTTTATATTTCGGACATGAAGGACCCCAGACATCCTATCACCATCATTTCTGAAAGTGGTATTCTTTCTGCTGATTCAACTCGTGGTACTCTTTCCATTTCATTACAAAACGGGGTCTTAAACCGAACCAGTGCAGATGCTGTCCAGACCATAAATTTCAAGGGCTATGACATGAATCTGCCCCTTGAAACTCCAACCTCAAATCCTCTTGCCAAGGTGGATGAAACAATCATGCTGCAGAGTGAACTTCTGGCAGAGGCTGACCGGAAAGGACGAAACTCCCGGGAAGCTGCCACCTATTTGATTGAATTCCATAAACGGCTGGCACTGCCTGTCAGCTGTTTTATCCTTACGCTTCTTGGTTTCCCGCTTGGGTTTCTTTCCGGGCCCAGGCATAAGACCATAGGTATTCCGTTGGGGTTAGCCGTCTTTATTCTCTATTATGTTTTGTTAACGGGTTGCCAAATAATGAGCGAGTCAATGCTATTGCCTGCTGGCATTGCCATATGGCTGCCGAACCTGCTTTTTCTGATCCTGACAATGTTATTCATCAAAAGTGTTGCCCGGGAAGGCCATACACTATATCTCGAAAAATTTCATGATTTCACTTACGCAATTTACAGCAGGCTGCCCTGGCGCAAGAGAGGGAAGCTGTGATTCTTCTTGACCGCTATCTGGCGAAACAGTTTGCCATGAACGTCTTGTTCGTATTGGCAGCTCTTTTGACCATTTATCTCCTGATAGATTTTTTTGAGCGCATTGATGATTTTGTTGAAAGAGGTAAAAGCCTCGGACTGGCGGCAAAATACTTTGTTCTCAAAATTCCTTTGATAATAGAACAGCTGAGCCCGATCATCATTCTGCTGGGAGGTATTATTGTTCTGGGGCTGCTAAACCACAATGGCGAAATTCTCGCCTTAAAGGCGGTTGGGATCAATACCTTCCGCATCACCTTCCCTATTACCGGCACTGCTGTTGTCTTCACACTATTAACCCTTGCTTTTGCAGAGTGGATTGTGCCACCGACAACCGCAAATACCAATACGATTTTTTATGAAGAGGTACGGGAGGAAAAACCCCGAGGCATCCTCAGAAACAGTCGTTTCTACTACAAGGATGAACAGGGTTTTTATTCTTTTGAGAAACATTCACAGGATGATAACCGTTACGATTTTTTTATTTTTACCAGTTGGGACGAAAACTACAGACTGGACACTTTCCTGACTGCAGACTCCGCTCTATGGGATAACGGCAAGTGGAGTTTTACAAACTCCAGCATAAAACAAAAAAATGCTGACGGATCTTATCAGGTAACTTCTTATGCTGAAATGAGCTTTCCATTGGGTGTTCAGCCCGGAGACTTTTTCATCCCTGAATATAAAATAAACGCGATGTCACTTTCCGAGCTCTTTAATCTCTCCAAGGCAAATAAGGGTCCGAGAGGAACAGAGGCCGGGTTGAAACTGCTTGAACGGCTATCGTTTATCTTCCTGGGCATACCGCTCCTGATGCTTGGACTCCCCCTCCTGTTAATTGCTCATCAGAGGTGGGGCAGGGATTTGTCCCTTGCCATACCGTTAAGTTGCGGTCTTGCCTTTGGAGCCTGGGGCGGGTGGTCTGTTCTGCAGTCTCTGGCCAAGACAGGAGTCATCAACCCTCATCTTGCTGCCTGGTCAATTCATCTGCTTGTTGCTGCAATCGGGACATTTCTCATCCTGCAGGAACACAGGTGAGAGAATATTGAAGATTTGAGAAATTGAAGATTGAAGAATGAACCTCCACGCCGCAGAGCAACGGGGTATCTCCAAGAACACTGAACGCCGCAAGCGGCGGGGAATTGAACCCGGAGAGATTAAAAATCGAGAATAAAAATTCAATTAATTTTCAATCTTCAATTTCTCAAATCTTCAATGCATACTGAAAGCTAATTACTTGCAACTTATTGCTGATTTAGCTAGTAACTGGAACAATGGCTATGAACTATAATAACGTTGGCATTGTCGGCATACCGCCGCTGGCAATAATCCAGGAACTGAACCGCCACAACATAACAATACACGACCTTGATACACCCATGATCAAGGCAGACATGGAATTGACCACGCCCTATCTTCCCAGGGTTTACTGCGCCATTCTGCGGACCGTTGTCTTAAATGCTCTCCATCTCACTCTTGATGCCATCTATATTGATGTCGGGCCCGGTAAATGTGACTGCGCCCTCCATGTGGCAACAGTTTTGGAGGATATGTTTGCCATACCGATATTGACGACCATAAATGATGATATAACAGGTTTTGGCACGCCCATCAGCCAGAGCAGAATGGGTCTTCTGCAAAAATTTGAACGCATTACAGAAGGGGTAAAAAATACAATAATGCCAAGTGAGCCTCCTCCTGCATGTACTCCAACAGCTGGATTCTGGGGAGTGCCACCCAGGGATTTTTCCATACTTGATCTCTTCCCGGATACAACCCATATTTACGGCTGGACCCGATGCATGGAGAATAAAACGCCAGCAGATCATGAACTGGAGCTTGATTACAACCCTGATATCCCGACAGTTTTTTACGCCCAGTCATTCTGTGCCAAAACAGCCCTTGCCCGTCACCTGGCTCTCAAGCATCCCCATGGACTCTACCTTGATAGTGATGTAACGGCAGGAGGCAGCGCCAAGGCAAAAATCCAGGCCTTTCTTGAGCTCTCGGGGGTGAAGTTATAAAGTAATTCAAAATTCATAATTCATAATTCATAATTATTTAAAAAAATGATACTCGGTGACTTTGGAACCTCATACAGCAAGTTTCTTGACCTGTCTTCTGCAAGGCCGAAACCACATATTATTCCGAGCAAGGAACTTGGTACTGAACATAGGGTAACAATTGCAACCGGTCATAACGGCAAACGTTTCACTGATTGGTATGTCAACGAACTGACAGTACTAGCGCGCGGCGGTGAGCAGTTGATCGCTGAGGATGCCTTTGTCCTTCTTGACTGCGGCAGCCGCGATATCAAATTTATCCATTATCTTAACGGCCGCCTCAATGATATGGGCTGGAACAGTGAGTGCGGGGCCTCCATGGGATTTACCATTGAACTGCTGCAACGCTATTATGATCTTGACTACCATGAACTGCCGCTTCCGGTCCGGCCTTTTTCCGTGACCTGCGGGGTTTTGGGCATGAGCCGAATTTTTGATGCTGTTGTGTCAGGAACTCCCGATTCAGAAGCAGTTGCCCGATTTGTTATGGGAATCGCCATAAATGCCTACCGCTTTGCAGGTTCTCCCACAAAATTGTATCTTTCAGGAGGATTATGCGACAATCCTCTTTTTGTCAAAAGCATTCCCTGTGAAGTTATTCCCCTGGGGCGCTTTGTTTTGCTCAAAGGTCTTGAAGCAATAGCCAGCCAGGCGGGAAAATAATTCATGCAGATTTTTTATCATATTACTTTATTCCCAAAATGATCAAATCCAAAACCAATAGTCCTGTCTATACCTGCAGCTTTACTTCATGGCAGGAAAGCGTCCCCCGGCTGCTCGATGCTGCAGGATTAAAAAAGCGGCTGGCTTCTGCCCAAAAAGTAATTATCAAGCCAAACCTTGTCGAGCCCCAGCCTCCGCCTGTTACCACGCCGGTTGAACTTGTTGCAGCTTTAGCTGGTTACATACATACTAGCTGCCCTCATCTCGATATTATAATTGCTGAGGGCTGCGGGTCTTCCTCCAATAATACCTGGCAGGTGTTTAAAGCCCTGGGATACAACGGGCTTGCAGATTTGGACCGTGTCACCCTTATGGATCTTAATGAGGCACCATCTGTCCTCATGCAAAACAGCAAATGCAGGCGCTGGCCTGAAATGCACCTGCCAAAAATCGTTTTTGAAGGTTTCCTCATTTCAGTCCCGGTGTTAAAGGCACACAGCCTGGCCGGGATCACACTTACAATGAAGAATATGATTGGCCTCGCCCCACCGGCACATTACCGGCAAGGCGGCCCCTGGAAAAAGGCGTCTTTCCATCAAGGGATACAGGAAGCTGTTTTTGACCTGAACCGCTACAGAACCCCTGATTTTACCCTGCTGGATGCCACCATCGGCATGCAGCAGGCCCATCTCTGGGGCCCCACCTGTAATCCCCCGCCCAATCGTCTTGCCGCATCTTACGATCCGGTTGCCATAGATTCTTATGGTTGCAGACTTTTGAAGATCAAATGGGACACAATCGGCCATATTGCCATGGCCCATGGTACTCTCGGCGCAGCAGAGCCACTGATGGTATCTGAAGTATGACAGTATAAAATCAGGATACACTAAACACCATGAAGCCAAGTCCCTTCAGCATCTCAACGCATCTTCCAGTCCTGCTCCTGCTTATTTTCCTTAGTTTTTTTGCTCATTTAGGCAGTATACCACTCTTTGATGCAGATGAGGGAGCCTACAGTGAAGTCACCAGGGAAATGCTGGAAAACCAGGATTTTACTTCTGTTTTGCTGAATGGCGTGCCTTTTCCCCATAAGCCGCCACTTTTTTATTGGGCCCAGGCGGCCAGTATAAAGATCCTGGGGCTTAACGAGTATGCCCTGCGTCTGCCTTCAGCTATTGCAGCGCTGCTCTGGGCTGCCGCCATCTTTCTCTTTACCAGGCGATGCTATGATACCAGGACAGCCTGGCATGCCGCCCTGTTCATGTGTGCTTCCCTTCTGGTCACCCTTGTCGGCAGAAGTGCCACCCCGGAGGCCCTGTTCAACCTTTTTCTCACCTTAAGCTTGCTTAATATCTACAGGTTCTATCATACGGGCAATAAAAGGCATATATACTCTTCATTCATGTTTACAGCCCTCGGTGTCTTGACAAAAGGCGGGATAGCCTTGCTTCTGCCTGTTGCTGTCAGCTTTACCTTCTTCGGCATCAGGAAAAGATGGAAAGACCTCCTGGTGCTGTTCTGCAACCCGGTGGGCCTGGTGGTTTTCGGGCTTATTGTCATTCCATGGTATCTGGGAGAATTCATGCTCCACGGCGAGGCATTTCTCAGTGATCTGCTCATGCTGCCGGGGCTGGAAAGCACTAAATACAATTTTATTGGTGTGTCACTGCCCTATTACTCTTATCCGGTGCTTATATTCATCGGGCTGCTGCCATTTAGCGCCATGTTCATCAAGGCCTTTTTTCACATCGGCAAATTGATGTCTGACGACCTGGTAAAATTTATGTTTATCTGGTTTCTGCTGGCTTTTTTACTCTTGCCATTGGTCCAGCCAAAATCAATATTTTCCATTGCCTACTGCTTCCCGCCGCTTTTTGTTATCATGGCCAGGGCTGCAAATTTCTTTCGTCATTCCATCAATCTTTTTATCTGGCCGCTTCTCTTCATTGCCCTTTTGCTGCTTCTGCCCTATCTGGAGCCATATATTACAGGCGCTATTGAGAATGAATTTGTCAGAACCACTGTAACCGGGGGACTTGTATACTTTGATTCTTATTACAAAATGACCCTGAGCGCTATTATGCTTCTGCTTGCTATCCTGCCTTTTATCAAGCCTGTCCGACAATCAGCAAAATATGGTGTTATGGGCCTACTGTTTGTGAGCTTGTTAAATTTTCTTGTCATACCAATTATGGGCAACATTCTGCAGCAACCCATCAAAGCCGCTGCTCTTATGGCAAAAAAAGACAAACTTGCTGTGATCAAATGGAGAATAGACCCGCCATCATTTCATGTTTACGCAGAAAAGCTTACAGAGGTCCGCGCCCCAAAAGCAGGAGATACTGTCCTGACAAAATCAACCTACCTGGAAGATAACATTAAATACGAAACACTATTTGAAAAACAGGGTGTAGTTCTTGTTACAATCTTGGAAATCCCTGGACACAAATCGACTGGCGATCATGGGAATGTAGAATAAACGAAGTGCTTAAGAATTCGCAGGTGAATGTACAAATGAATATTGACCAGAAAACACTTTATAGCCTATTAATAAAATATATTTTAAAAGCCCGGAACAACCTATTTAAACTCTTTATGGCAGGCTTTCATGCGGTATTGAAGATCCCGTATCTCATGGAGCATCAGTTCATGCTGCTGTTCTTCAACAGCGAGGATAAAATTCTCTAAATGGTCCAAATATTCATCCATTGCATCACTCCATTCCGGGTCCGCTGATTCCGCAAAGATCCTTGATGTTGCAACAAAATCCTCGATGGACTTCTTTTCAGGAAAGGCCCCCATTTCGGCAGCTTTCGTCACCTCCTTAAAAGATGACCCCATTCTTTTTTTGACTGTTTTCATTGACTCATGCCAGTCATTTATCCGGTCCCTATCCTTCTGGTCGTAGTCTCCGAGAGTTGACCAGCGGCAATTAAGCTTAAACTCAATGCGTCCTTTTTTCTCTTTACGCTGAATTTTTGCTCCAATCTTCTCTGGTACCGTCCAGATACCTTTCTCAGTAGACAGCTTGCCGGCGCGAAGCTGCTCCGCCATTTTTGTCAGGTAATCTGCCAACTCATTTCTGTTGAATTCTTTTTCTATCTTGTCTTTCATCCCGTTTTCCACTGCACATGTTGCAGTAAGTATTACGTATGCAAATATATAATTTTCTGGAAATCAGTATTCTTGGTCTCTGGCAAGCAGCTGTCAGCACCATCCGTTTCCCGTGGTAATTCGAATGGTTTTCAATCCAGGAGATTTCTTATTTTCCGCAGCAGGGTATGGGGGGCAAAAGGTTTCTGTATGAAGGCCTCAAATCGTTGATCCGAATCACTGTAGGCCATTGATGGACAGAGATACCCGGACATGAATAATACATTTACGTCAGGGCAGCTATGCAACAATTCCTTCGCCAATTCCTGCCCCTTGATACCGGGCAGCATGACATCTGTTAAAAGTAAATCGATCTTATCCTGGTGTGATGCTGCCATTGCAAGTGCTTCTTCACCGCTGCCTGCTGATAAAACTTTGTACCCCAGGGGCTTGAGCACTTCTTCCAATATACCAAGCAAGCTTGGGTCATCATCTACAGCCAGAACTGTTTCTGAACCACTTAAGCGCATACGGCATCAACCTTGTCTTTGTGAATTTAACCTTTTACACTCTGCTGGTATGTCCCCACCAATTCAGCTTTTGCAAGGATATGCCCTTCACAAGCCTTTTCAAGTTGCATTTTGCTTGGTTCCTGAAGATCAGCTAAAACCGTATCAAGGGCATACAGTTTAAAAAAGTAGCGGTGGTTGCCTACCGGCGGGCAGGGCCCACCATAACCCTTGCGACCCCAGTCATTAATCCCCTCTTTTGTGCCGGCAGGCAGAGAAGCTGAAGGAATATTTTCTTCCAGCCCCCGGGCCGCAACCGGAATGTCGTATAACACCCAGTGCACCCAGGTCATTTTCGGTGCGGCAGGATCAGGGGCGTCAGGATCGTCAACTATCAGGATCAGACTCTTGGCTTCATCCGGTATGCCAGACCACTCCAAAGGGGGTGAGATGTCCTGGCCATCACATGTAAAACGGGGAGGAATCATCTCATTCTGTCTGAAACTCTCTGACTGTATACTGAGCGCCATTTGGGGTTGTCTTTCCCTTTGTTCTTTCTGAAATTAGCAGCAAGCTGCTTAATAACTCGTGAAGAAAGCTGATATGTGCGGCTAACGACCGCGAAAATATTTTCGATTGCTTCCCTGATAATGGGGAAGTCCCGAACCAACAAGTTATTAGAAATCGAGATTTATTACTTATGGGTATCATACCTTAAAGAATGGAGCAATAAAATATTCAAGAACCATAAAAATTTATCCCGGGAAATATGTAAATCTTATTTCTCTGCGACGGAGTAAGGTAGCGCAGTCAAGAAATTATCTTATAGTGCAAACGGGGAATATACTCTGGTGCGCTATATTAAGCTGCTAACGGAACCGCTGATCAGAAAGAGAAGAATGCTCCCATTATACTCAAAGAATAAGTTAGGGTGCAGTGGCGGAATAATGCAGATGTAAAGGTTTGAACTTTAAAAGACCGCGTATAAAAAAGGATCAGGATGCTCCGTAGCTATGGAGCCCTGAAAGAAGAAAGTTGACACCGTAATAGGTGAAGACAACAGCCGCGAAACCTATTATTGAAATCCAGGCTATGCGTTTGCCGCCCCAACCCCTTGTAAAGCGGGCATGCAGGGCAGATGCATAGACAAACCAGGTGATCAGGGACCAGGTTTCTTTCGGGTCCCAGCTCCAGTAGGTGCCCCAGGCAGAGTTAGCCCAGACAGCCCCGCTTATGATACCTGCAGTGAGCCAGATAAAGCCGAAAAGGATAATCTTATGGGTAATGTCATCAATCACTTTCAATGGCGGCAGAGTTGCAAGCAGACTATTTGGTGAGTCACCCTTATCGCGTAATTTGACAAGATACATAATGCCGGTGCCACAGGCCACAGCAAAAGCTGCATAACCTATGAAGCAGGTAAAAACATGGGCGATAAGCCAGTTACTCTGCAGAGCCGGCACCAGCGGTGTAATGCGGTCGCTGAATTCAGGCGACAGGGAGGCATAGGCCATGCTGCCAAAGGCAAAAGGCATGGCAAAAGCTCCAATTACCTTGTTTTTATAAATAAATTCCACCACAAGATATAAAAGGACTATGGACCAGGCAAAAAATACCAGTGATTCATACATGTTTGACAACGGCGCATGTCCAATACCCATCTGATAGGATTCCAGCCAGCGCATGCCTATTCCGGCTGTATGGACCAGAAGACCTATTATAGTTACCACTGTGGCAAGCAGCCCTATCTTCTTAATCCTGAAAATAAACAGGGCCAGATAGATTACGGAAGAAAACATGTAAATAAATGTTGTTATACCTAATAGTTTTGAACTATCCATGGCTATTCCTTACTTAATTTAAGGGTTTCATTTTCTTCGAGCTTTTCAACCAGCGTATCAAACATATTCGCGAAAGCGACCTTGTTCTTATTAGCCGAGCCGGCTACAAGTACCCTGGTTTTATTTCCTGTCTCATCAATATAAACCCAAAGTCTCTTATGTGAAAGAAAGAAAGCAACAAAAAGACCGCAAAGCATAATTATAAAGCCAATATATACGGGCCAGACTCCCGGATCCTTTGCTACCTGCAGGCCTGTATAAAAAACCTGTTCTGACTTAAAACCATACGCCGTATCAGCTCTTTCTACAGAAACCTCGGTTTCACCGTCAAGCCAGAAAACAGACGGTTGTCCCTTGCCGTCTGAAAACCATATTTTGAGCCGGTAGCGGCCCCATTGGTCGGGACGCAGCAGGTTTACAATGCCTAATGTTACACCGGCCTCCTGCCACTTCAGTTCAACTCCCGGCCGTGCCATAAACTTTTTCCGCGCGCCTGTGGTCTGGTTCTGAACTGAAATCCAATAATCTTCGTCGGCTTTATAGCTGGACTGGTAAAAAGTATACCCCTTATAATTCAGGGGATCATTTACCACGATGGATTTGTGCAGTACTTCCTGGCCACCCTCAATAACGGTAAGATCTGATCTGAATTCCTTTGGCGCCCCAGAGTCATAGTAGGTAAGCGAAAAATCATTTACCCTGATTGCAAAGCCGAGTTGTTGTTGCGCGTTACTTCCTCTGTCAAAATAATATGGAACAGTGCTATTCTCCCGAATCATAATGGAGCCCTTGGCACCAAAAAGGGTGCCGATAATTGCTCCGGCAAATATCACAAGAATGCTCAAGTGCACGATATAGACCCCAAACCTGACCCAGGGTGTTTTCTGGGCAAACAACAGGGTCCCGCCTTCCATTTTCCGCTGGCTTG
>Ga0210079_1000030_pt1 | contig 18835 bp, 15 predicted proteins | sample White_CordA_D2_FD_185587 | JGI IMG/M metagenome (GOLD analysis project Ga0210079, IMG submission 185587) | Wetland microbial communities from the San Francisco Bay, California, USA, that impact long-term carbon sequestration - White_CordA_D2... | ecosystem: Environmental > Aquatic > Marine >...
GACGACCCCGTTCGGAAACGGTCCCTCACAGTTTACATTATCCTTAGCGTTTTCTTTTCCCGCGCGCCTCGCGCCGCGTTCCTGGTACCGGGTTTTTTTCTTCAACGAGACGGAAATCGATTTCACGGCGGTCAAGATCAACCTTATGAACAGACACCTCAACCGGGGAACCGATACTGAACTCACGCCTGCGATTCATACCGATCAGGCGATGACGTTCCTCTTCATACTGGTAAAAATCGTCCTCCAGGCTGGAGACATGGACCAGCCCTTCAACGTAGATTTCATGCAATTCGACAAAGAAGCCAAAGGCGTGCACCGAGGTTACCATGCCATGATATTTTTCGCCCACCTTATCTGCAACATATTGACATTTTTTCAGGTTGACAATGTCACGTTCTGCCTCCATGGCCCGGCGTTCCGCACTCGATGACCGGCTGGCGATCTCATCCAGGGAGACGGCATCATCAGCCTTGACTTTGCCATGGCCGGAAAGCTGCCCTTTCAGGATACGATGTACGGTCAGGTCCGGGTAACGGCGGATCGGCGATGTAAAGTGACAGTAGTTGTCCGCAGCCAGTCCGAAATGGCCAAGATTGCTGGTCGAATAGTATGCCTGCGGCAGGCTGCGCAACAGCACATGATTGATGACATGCTCCTCTGGCTGCCCGGCAACCCGCTTCAGCAGTCCCTGCAAAAGCTTCGGCGTCACCCCTTCCGTGGGGATCGAGATTCCCTGGTTGAAATGTGCAATAAATTCCTGGAAAGCTGCCATCTTGCCTTCACCCGGCGCTTCATGGACCCGGAAGACCATCGGTTTGCACTGCTGCACCAACCAGGAAGCGACGGCCTCGTTGGCGGCCAGCATGAATTCCTCGATCAGACGATGTGCCAGATTGCGCTCTGTGCGGACGATATTCTCAGGCCGTCCCTGCAAATCGAGCTGGATCTGTGCTTCCGGCAAGTCAAAGTCCAGGCTGCCTCGCTGATGACGCAATGCGATACGGAGTTCGGCAAGCTCTCGCATGACCTCAAGGTCTCCGACCAGAGCCTGTAATTCTTCACGAACCGCGGGATCTGATTCAACCAAAACTGCGGCAACCTTTGTATAGGTCAGACGCGCCCGGCTTTGAATCACAGCCTCGCAGAACCTGGTCGCGGTCCTTCGTCCCCGGGCATCGAAGTCAAGTTCGACCGCCATCACCAGTCGGTCAACGCGCGGTTTGAGTGAGCAGATACCGTTGCTGAGAGCCTCCGGAAGCATCGGCAGGCAGGAACCGGGGAAATAGACGCTGGTCCCGCGCGCCAGGGCCTCTTTGTCAGTCACACTGCCGGAGGCAACGTAATGGGCGACATCGGCAATCGCCACCGTCAGCCGATACCCCTCGGCCAGTCTTTGGATGGCGACGGCGTCGTCGAAATCCTTGGCCGTCTCGCCATCAATCGTCACAAAGGTCAGGGCCCGCAGATCCTCGCGCCCGGCCAGATCGCTCTCACTGACCTGCGACTCCACCATATCGGCCTCGGCCAGAACGGCGTCGGGGAATTCATAGGGGAGATTGAATTGAATGGCTGCAATCCTGATTTCGACATCCGGATCCGTTGCGTTGCCGAGCACCTCCCTGATCCGCCCGACAGCTCCACGGCTTCGCCCCGGATAACTCTCTATCTCGGCCAGGACCATCTGGTCCTGCCTGACCTCAATTTCACCCCCGGGAGGGACCAGAAGAGCGTCCTGAATCCGTGGATCCGCGGGGAGGACAAAACCGACACCGTGTTCTACCCGATAGCGTCCGACAAGCAGCCGGTGCGCTCTCTGTTCAACCCTGATCACACGACCTTCCGGTCGTCCGGAACGGATTGAGTGTTCCAGCCTTGCAACGACCAGATCACCGTGCATCGCCGGGCGGATATGCCGTGCCGGGATAAACAGATCGTCACACCCCCCATCGGCGGGCGAGACAAAACCGTACCCGTCTCGATGCACGCTGAGTCGGCCGACAACCAGGTTGACCTTTTTCGGCAAGGCGAAGCGGCCCCCTTTCAGCTGCACGAGGGAGCCCTCTTTCACCAGATCTTTCAAAGCCTTGCCAAGGACCTTGCGTTCGCCGGCACTCAGGTCCAGAGTGTCCTGGATCTCCCTGAGGCTCAAGGGACGGCTGGCATGCTGTTGCAGCAACGCCAGAATGTCGCTGAGGTCAAAATTACCCATATCGCCTGCTTAAAGTACTCAGGAGCTTGACAGCCTCGTAAAATAAAAACGCCTCCGCTTGCGGAGGCGTTGAAGAACTATTTGGTTGCCTTTGTTTCCGGATCCTGTGGCGCATTGCCGCGCGCCCAGAGGTGCTGGCCGAACTTGCGATAGCCGCGCACATTATAGAGGCGCATATCATGTTCAGGGTCAGTTTCAATAATGACGCCGTTGAGGAGCGGCTTGAGGTGCTTTGCCAGAACCGAGCCCCCTCCACCGGTGATGATCATGGCATCAATGTCCCAATCATCGACCCATAGCCGGTCGACTTCATTGGCGATCGAAGTCGCCAGTTGACTGAAGATCTGCTCGGTCAGGGCCTTCAGATCGTATTCCTTGCCCCGGATCTTAATCTTACCGTTGTCGATCGCTTCGTAAAGTCGATAAAGCTCGATGTTGACGCCACTGTTTTCACGGAGCTTGGTGGCGATCACGTTGAACGCCCTGGCGATGCCGGAGTCGGTCGTACGGCTGCCCCGTTCAGAATAACGCATCTTGTCGGAGATCGTGTAATCGGAGGTGCGAAAGCCGACATCGATGATGCCGATCTTGTCCTTGACGAGGCGCTTGTCGGCCATCTCGCCGAGGTCGTTAAGCATCAGGTTGAAGAGAGAACCGAAAGGCTGAGGGACAACCCTGACCTTGTTGACGCTGATTGACTTCTCTTCCCGCTTGCCGGAGGCATCGATCAAGGTCACCTTGTGTTCACCGATCAGCAGCTTGGCCAGCTCGTCCTTGAACTCCCGATAATAACCGATCGGCAGCCCGGTCACCAGGTTGATCGGCACAAACCCTTTGACCAGTTGTGCGGCGGCGGCCAGGGCGAAGACCTTGGCAAACTTGGCAATAAACTGTGCCTGGTCAAGGGTGAAGAAACGTACGTTACTCTGGCGTTCGGCCAGTTCACCAACGAAATAGGACTTGCCGTCAATCTCGACCTGCAGGTGGTTCTCATCCACGTCACCCGCGGCAATCATTTCTTCTCTGAACTGGATGTCGGTCGCCTCGCCGAGGACGGACTTGAAAACCAGGTCCCGTTTACCGTCAGTCGCCTTAGTAAACCCAAAACCGATATCGATTCCCAGAATTTCCACTCATTCCTCCTTGATTTCTGACACAGCGTCTCGCCGATGGGGCAGCGCCCCAGAAAGTATCTTGAGAAGTTTATCAACTATAGGGAATCACATGTTGTGTTGCAAGGGGTTTTGCCGTTTCAGACTAAACCTTGCGGACAAAAATCTCTCTGGCCAGCTCATCATCGACAGCAAACTCGGAATGGCCGACTTTAAAGATATATGACGGGAAGGTACGGGTCACCTCAAGGTCGCTCCCGGGCAGGACTCCCATGCTCATAAGTTTCTGCATTTTGCCGGCATCGGTTGCCGAGAGGTAGGCGATTTCTCCGCGTTCTCCGGCTTTCAGTTCAGTCAATGCCACCACCCCGACGTCACCTTCCTGGCGGGCCTGCTCGCAGCAGGTCCCGGGAGGAATCGGTTTACCGTGCGGGCAGGTGGTCGGGTGGTTCAGCAGGGTACATATCTTGGTATCGACTCCATGATGCAGCAGATGTTCAAATTCACAGGCCCGTTCATCGCCGCTCACCCCCTTGATATCAAGGATATCCATCATCAGTCGCTCAGCCAGACGATGTCGACGCACCGTCATACGTGCCTCGTTACGGCCTTCCTTGCGCAGGTGAACACGCTCACCACGAACCTCGACATATGCCAAACCGACCAGCTCGGCCAGAGCCTCGTCGTCCTGATCAATCTTCAGGCTCTCAAAATGGGCTGCGTTTTCACCCTTCTCCTCAGTGGCAATCCACAGGGACTCGAGGATCTCTTCCGCCTTCGGCGAAACATTCATTCTGCGCGTCCTTTCTTATGCAAAGGTTTATCATGTTTTATGAATTTTTCGAGCAGTTCGGGTACGGCCGGGTTCTCCTGTCCACAATAGGGGCAATGAATCTTCCGGCAGCCTCCCAGGCAGGCACCGCAACCTTTTTCCCGAAGCATGTCCAAAGTCAATTGATGGTCACAAAAGGTACACTTCATGACAATATCCCTGTCATCACAAGCACCCTGTTGAGTGACCAGCCGACACCGAAGGCAAGGCTGGTGACGATAAAGAAAATCATCAACGAGGTCTTCCAGCCGCGTTCCTTCTGCATGACCAGGAATTGTGCAACACAGGGCACGAACAGGGTGAGGGTCACTGCGGCAACGGTCAACTGGACCGGATCGAGCAAACCCTCTGTCTGCAGGTCATACAGCCCTGCGGCACCGAAATCACGCCGAAAGAATCCGAGGATAAATGCCGCGGAAGCCTCCATCGGCAAACCGAGCATGCGCATGACCGGGTTCAATGCATCAACCAGCCACGCCATGGCGCCAGTCAGTTTTCCCGCCCAGAGCAGGATTGATGCGATCATGAAGAGCGGGAAGATCTCCATGAAATACCACTGCATGCGGGTCAAGGTCTTGACCAGAACATTCTGTATCTGGGGCAGACGCATTGGCGGGATTTCCATGTAGAACATCGGCCGCTCGCCCGGCACAATCTGGGCGGCCAGCAGGCCGACAACCAGGAAAATCGCAACCAGGGTGCACAGCCAAACCGCTAGAGCACCGGGAACGCCTGAGAGCAGTCCGAGGATGACCCCCATCTGGGCACTGCATGGAATCGCCAGGGCCAGCAGGAGAGTCGCGATGATTCGTTCACGGGTCGATTCCAGAGTCCGGGTCACTACGGTTGCCATGGTATCGCAGCCAAAGCCAAGCACCATCGGGATGACCGCCCGGCCATTCAGGCCGATCTTCTTGAAAACCCGGTCAACCAGCATTGCCAGACGCGGGAAGTAGCCGCTGTCCTCAATGATGGCAAAGGCGATAAAGAAAGTACCGACGATCGGCAGGATGATGGCCACGGCGTATCGAATCCCCAGGGTGAAGAGACCGTATTCACCGACCAAGAGTTCGTTCAGCCAGTACCAGGGGATGTGGCGTTCGCACAAGCCGATTACCCACGGGTTGAGGTATTCTTCAAAAATTGTCCCTTCCAAAAAATCGACAATGGTCCCGGCACCGAAACCGCCGACAAACTGGTAGAGGCCGAAATAAAGGACGAGCAGCAGGAGCGGGACACCGGTCCAGGGATTCATTGTCCAGCGGGAAAACCGCTCGGCAAAAACCGGACGGCCTTCGTCCTGTTGTGTCACAACGCCATCCAGTAAACCTTTGCAGATCCGCTTGCGTTCCAGGCTGATTCTCAGGTGCAGGTCGACACGCCTGGCGAAAACAATATCATTCACGGTACTTTCCACACTGGCATACCGGTCGTCTTCCCTGTCCCGGACCCGTTGTGCGATTTCCTCATCACGCTGCAGCAGCAGCAGGGCAAGACAGCGTTTGTCCAGTATGTATTCGCCCTGCATCAGGGTACTGATGGCCTTGATGTCTTTTTCGAGGTCCGAGGCATAGGCAAATGTTGCCTGGCACGGCTGATAGTCCCTGATCGCGTCGCGCAACTCCCAGAGCCCCCTTTTCGCCCGGCCGAGGGCACCAGCAACCACAGGGACCTGCAGTTTTTCCTTCAGCAATGCGATATCTATCTGCATATTGATGCGTTCGGCTTCATCCATGATATTGACCAGCAACATCACGGGCAAGCCGGCTTCAATCAACTGCAGGGTCATCGGCAGCATCCGCTCAAGATTGCGGGCATCGACCACATGCAGCACGATGTGCGGCGATTCCTCCAGCAGAATCCGCCTGGCAACACTTTCTTCCTCGGTGATCGGCAGCAACGAATACATCCCCGGGGTATCCAGGACCGTGTAATCTTCAGCACCAACCTGACAGTGACCACGCGATACTTCGACAGAGGTCCCCGGATAGTTCGAGACGGTCGTATAGCTGCCGGTCAAGGTGTTGAAAACCACGCTCTTGCCGACGTTCGGATTGCCAACCAGGATAATTTTCTTTTCAGCCTGCTTCTGTTTCTGCATAAATGAAGGTACTGCCTTCCTGCACGTGATAGGAGCTCGGGTTTAAGATTGATTTTTTGAAAATTTGATTATCGACAGGACTCGCAGCAGCCATACAGCTCGAGTCGATGCCGCTCGATGGAAAAACCGTGTTGCCGGGCGACTTCCTCCTGAAGTTGTTCTATGCGCGGGTTCTCGAATTCGACGATTTTCCCACAGTTGGTGCAGATCAGGTGATCGTGATGCTCATCCAGGTCACTGGCTTCATAGCGCGCCTGGCCATCGCCGAAATGACGCTGCTCAGCGATGCCGCACTCAGCAAACAGCTTCAAGGTCCGGTGAACGGTGGCATAACCGATCCGGGGATTTTTCCTGCGCAAGCGCAGGTAAAGTTCTTCGGTAGAGAGGTGAGAGCCGACACTCAGGAACTCCTCGAGGATTACTTCCCTTTGGCGGGTCGACTTCAGGCCCTTGTCGAGCATGAAGGCCCTGAATTTGTCTTTTGTTTTTGCGCTGCCCATAGAACCATCCAATTGAAAACGGATTTCAATTTAATTTAGCTGCGCGGCGGATGTCAAGATTTATCGCATAGAACGGTTTGATCGATTCAGCTGGATGTGAGGCGCAGCCTCGGAATGGCAGCCTCGTGCAACGGCAGGTCTAACCCTGGACAGGCAGGTACTGGTACAGGTACATGGTAAGGTGGCCCATCAGGTTGAACATGAGCATGATACCGACGGCCATCAGCATCACCCCGGTACCGATTTCAACCATACGGATATATTTGCGAAACTTGTTGAAGGCCACCAGAAACTGGTGGAACAGCAGGCCGGAAATGAGGAAAGGGACCCCCAGGCCAAGAGAATAGACCGAAAGCAGGCCAACCCCCTCGCCGACATGTCCTGAGGTTGCGGCGATCATCAGGATCGATGCGAGGATCGGACCGATACAGGGCGTCCAACCGGCGGCAAAAGCTAAACCGACGACGAATGTGCCGAAATAGCCACTCGGCTTCTCATGTAGCTGGACCCTCTTCTCTCCCAGCAACACACCGAAGTGAAAAAGCCCGGTCATATGCACGCCAAACAGGAAGATCAGCAATCCACCGATTTTTTCCACCCATTCCAGGCCTTCTCGCAGGTGGCTCTGGAATTTGCTCGAAGCAATTCCGGCAATCGCCCCGAGCAAAACAAAGACAACGGAAAAACCGATAATAAAACAGATCGAGTGCAGCAGAACGGTCATGCGGACCTTGGCGGTCGGATGCTCCTCGTCCAGCTGTTTGAAGGACAAACCGGTGATGTATGTCAGGTAAGAAGGAATCAGGGGCAGGACACAGGGTGACACAAAGGAAAGGATCCCGGCCGTGAAGGCAATCCAGTAGGTTATATTCGCAGCTTGTTGCAAGAGGCTAGCCCTTCGTCAATCCCTTGAAGTAAGCGATGGTTTCAGGATGGGCCCAATCGATGGCACCGATCACCTTGTCGTCTATCATACCATCTTTGGTGATAACGAAGGACTCGGGAAACTTGTACACCCCGTACAGTTGCTGCACAACACCCTGCTCATCATAGAGAATCGTGAAAGTATGCGGGCTCTTTTCCAGAAATTCGGCAACTGACAACCGGCCGTTTGCCTCGACATTGATTGCCAGCATGACAAAGTCTTCGCCAGCCATGGCATTATTGAGTTTCTCCATCGAGGGCATTTCCGCCCGGCACGGAGGACACCAGGTCGCCCAGAAATTCACCAACACGACTTTGCCACGCAGGGCAGCGAGGGAGACCTGGTTGCCGTTGTTATCTTCCAGCTGGAAATCCGGGGCCGGGCTGCCTGGCGCAACCGCTTTCACCGGAGCATATGTCGGCGAAGGATTACCAGCGGTATACAGATAAACGGCACCGCAAACCACGAACAAAACCAGAACAATCAACATCAGACGTCGCATATATCAACCCTTCGTGAAACACGTAGCTCTATCTTGAATTATCTTACATAGAAAAAACCGGATATTTGTTTTCATGTAAACCCACAGGGAGAAAAATGTCAACCAGTCTGGACAGCCAGATCCACCAGAGAGCGAAAAACGTCGGCTACTGCTGTCGTGCAACCTTGAAGACCGAATTGAACCGTGCGTAGATCCGGCGATCCTCGCCACGCAATTCGCATGCGCCTTCGAAGGAGCGTTCACCGGTGTTTTTCACCCCGGCATATGCGTAGACAACACCTGAAATGACCGGCGCGAGAAATTCCATGGTTAATCCCGTCGTCGCAAAATTTGTCCCACTCGGCAGCAGGCTTTTGATCGCCATGGCGACAGCCGTATCCGCCAGGGCGGTCATCGCACCGCCGTGCATGACTCCGCCGCCGTTGGCCAGCTTTACCTTGAATGGCATGCTGAGCACGGCTTCTCCGTCAGCTGAACTTTCGATCTTCAGGCCGAGCAGCTTCTCGAAAGGAGAGCTGTCGATCCACTCCTCGAGTTCGAACTGGATGATATCCGGCTGTCTTGGATCATCCATATCAGCAAAAAGTTTCATCGTCTCACCTTGATCGTCAGGGCAACTCAATGATGTAGCCACGGTTGCCGCGATAGATGGTAAATCTGAGCGGCAATCGACCCAAGGTCGCTTCAACACGGGATTCGAAAGCTTGCAGGTTCTCTATTCGCAGGCCCTCAATTTCTACCAGCCTGTCGCCCGCCCTCATCTCGATGCGTGCCGCAGGGGAATTCTCCAACACTTCGGCTACCAGCACCCCCTGCGAGTCTTCCTCAACGACGATGCCGAACTGCCGCGCAAAGTAGTTGAAGGCGTAATTGCGAGGCAGTTCATCGAGTTTGACGACTGCGACAGTTTCACCTTCACCACGCAAAACGGCCAGCTTGACATCAGCTTCCGGCGGGTAGGTTCTCAGCAGAGAGAGATATTCCGAAGCCGAGTCAACCTGGATGCCGTCGACTTCAAGGATCACATCGGCAACCTGCAGGCCTCCGCGCTCCGCAGGTGAACCGGAGTCAATCTCGGTAACCAGGACTCCGCCGGCACCCCGCGAGCGAGCCATGGTCCGACTGATCTCACCGGGCAGGATTCCCGAATAAGCAGGCCTGACCCTGCCGTGGGCAATCAGGTCTTCAACAATACGGCGGACAACCTTGATGGGAATGGCGAAACCGATCCCCTGGGCCTGCTGTATGATCGCCGTGTTGATGCCGATCAAACGGCCATTGATATCCAGCAGCGGCCCACCCGAATTGCCCGGGTTGATCAGGGCGTCAGTCTGGATAAACACCGAGACACCCCCCTCACCGTCCGGCAATCTGCGCTTTGGTGCACTGATCACGCCGGTCGTGACGGAGTTTTCCAGACCGAGCGGATTGCCGATCGCGATCACTGTCTCACCCAGGATAAGATCATCGTCGTCAGCAAAATTGAGGTTTGGCAGGGGCGCGTCGGCAACCACCTTGATCACAGCAAGATCGGTCGAGTGATCGACTCCGACCATTGTCGCCTCACGTTCCTTGCGTTCTCCTGGCAACGCCACATATATCTTTGACGCTTTTTCCACGACATGTGCATTGGTGACCAGAAAACCGCGACTGTCGATGATCGCCCCTGAACCGAGCGCCTGAGTCCGGTAGCTGCGCGTTTGGGCAAACTGATTGAAAAACTCGTTGAAGAAGGAATCGCCGAAACCGAAATAAGGGGTGGTCCGACGCTGAACGACCTGCTCCGTGCGGATATTGACCACTGCCGGACCGGCCTTGGCAACCGTTTCCACCACTGCCGACCGCCTTTCATAAGCCGTCGAAGGCAGAGCAATGATCAACCAAAGAATTGCCCAAAAAATGATTTTGCATTTTTCTCGCGCCGCGCACCACGCGCCATGCGCCTCATGCCTTTTTAATACCATACTTCTCCATCCGATAGATCAATGTGTGGCGCGGCACCTGCAGGAACGCCGCAGCTCTGGTCTGGTTCCATTGATTGCGTTCCAGCGACTGCATAACAGCCTCTTTTTCAATTTCTTCAAGAGGATATCCCTCTGCAGGCAATTCAACAACCCGGTTCCTTGATATGGCTGTCTGCGTACATAATTTGGCCGGTAGATGATGGTGTTCAATCGTCCCGCCGCGACTCAGGACAACCAGCCTTTCAATGGCATTCTGCAATTCCCTGACATTTCCGGGCCATGGATACGCTGTCATGGAGGCCAATGCATCAGCACTGATATCCAGGGGTGCCCCGCGGCTGAATCGCTCAAGGTAATGTCTGACCAGCAGCGGAATATCCTCGGCACGTTTGCGCAGCGGCGGCAACTCAATCGGAATTACGGCAAGCCGATAAAAGAGGTCCTCGCGAAAGCGCCCTTCCTGTATCGCATGCTCGACGTCCTGGTTGGTCGCAGCGATGATACGGACATCCACCGAGCGGACCTTGCCACCGAGGGGTTCAACCTCCATCTCCTGGAGCACGCGCAACAGTTTGGGTTGCAGTTCAATCGGCATTTCGCCCACTTCATCGAGAAACAGGGTCCCGCCATGGGCTTGTTCAAATTTTCCGGCGTGGTCACGCACGGCTCCGGTAAAGGCACCGCGGACGTGACCGAACAGTTCGCTTTCGAGGAGATTGGCAGGTATTGCCGCGCAATTGATCGCGACAAAAGGTGCTTTGCAACGCGCCCCCCCCTGGTGAATCGCCCGCGCAATGAGCTCCTTGCCGGTACCGCTCTCGCCGGTAATCAACACGCTTGCCTCGGTTGGGGCGACCCTTCTGACCATATCAAAGACATTCTGCATGCCATCTGAAATACCGATCATATGACTGAAATCGATCTGGTGCTCAAGTTCATCGCGCAGGCGCTGGTTTTCTTCCTGCAGGCCGAGCAGATTGAAGGCCTTTTCGACGAGGATCACCAGCTCGTCACGACTGAAGGGCTTGACCAGGTAATCATAAGCCCCCTGTTTCATTGCATCGACAGCTTTCTCAACCGAACTGTAGGCGGTGATCACAATCACAATGGTCTCAGGGCGCTCAGCTTTAACCTGCTGCAGGACGTCATAACCTGACAGACCGGGCATCTGGATATCCGTAATCACAACCTGCGGTGAATCGGTGCGGAAAGAGGCCAGGCCCTGTTTGCCATCGGCGGCACTGAGGACCTGAAAACCCGCAGAGTGCAACGAATATTCGGTGACGCGCCTTAATGAATCATCATCATCAATCAAAAGGACTTTACGGGGGGATTTCTCGTCCCGGGCCGTCGGTGTTGCTTTGCTCATGATTCCACATGCTCCATTTGTCTCTGCGGTCTGGGCAGGCAAACCGTAAAGCAGGCCCCTTGACCGGGCCTGCTGTCCAGGTTGATGCGCCCGCCATGCCCCTGAATGATGCGTTGAGTAATTGCGAGGCCAAGGCCGGTCCCGCTGTCTCTGGTTGTCACAAACGGGTTGAATATTCGCTCGCGGTCCTCCAGGGCTATGCCCGGGCCGTTATCGCTGACCAGGATATGCACTTCTTGCGGCGATGTGCGCAGAGAGACCTTGAGAGATCCACCGTCCGGCATGGCCTGAAGAGCATTGAGGACCAGGTTAAGTAACGCCTGCTTGATCTGTTCGCCGAGACCCGGAATCTCGATCTTATCGCCTAAATCAACAGTCACGACCACATTGTTCCGGGCAGCCTGCTGCTGGGTCAGGTCGAGGACGTCACGAATAACGTCCTGTAAAACGAAACAGCCATGTTCGACCGGCTCAGGTCGAGCGAAATGCAGGAAATCCTCAAGGACCCGGTTGAGACGATCGACCTCCCGGATCAGAATGTCTGCAAACTCCTGCTTCGGGTCATCCGGGGCAACCCCATCACGCAGGATTTCCGCGGTCCCCTTGATGGAACCGAGCGGGTTGCGTATTTCATGGGCCATCCCGGCAGAAAGCTCGCCGAGGGCGGAGAGACGGTCTGCGCGACGCAGCTGTTCTTCGATCTCGATGATCTGGTCGGCCTGCTCCCTGAGCTTCTGGTAGCTGTCTTCCAGGGTTGCCGCAGCCTTCTGGTAACGGATCCGCTGCTGCTGTTCGCGTTGGGCGAGAAACCCGGTCAGACCGCCAATCACATTGTACAGGACAATTTCCAGGTACTGCTCGAGGGCAATCGACGGATGGTGCTGCCAGTGGAAAAGCACATGAGGCATATAAAGAAGTGACGCCAGGATCGAGGTCAGGATGCCGCCGCGAAGAGCAAACCAAAGGCCGCCAAAAACAATCGGCACGTAATAGAGCCGTCGATAGACATCGTGAGCGCCTACCTTCTGTGTCGTAGTCAGGTAGTGCAGGGCCGTAACCAGCAACAACAGCCCGGCAATTATTGCAAGTCGCAGATAATATGTCTTCCGGGAATCCTGCATTATATCCTCATGGTTAACAGAAACCATTTCAGGCGAATGACAATCTCGTTATGTGTAGAATATTATACAATGGGGGCAAAATGCAAAGCCTTGATAGAACAACAGCATACAATGATTTTGATAAGCCGGCTTCGAAGCCTAAGGCTGTCCACTTCATTATTCTGTTATGTCACGGCATTTGTTTGGTGTTCAACTCGTCAAGACCATCATTTAAGAGCCAGGGTTCACTGACGGCAAGCCTTTTGTCATCTTTCAGGTCAAAGAGGAAGCTATTTGCCAGACCGGGTCTCTTTTGTACTGTATTCCATGGACTGAATTTTGTATTCTGACTGGCATTGAGCATAAAGGGCACCGATGAACCTTTTTACCGACATTGTTAATATTGTCCTACCGGTTTTTTCAGTCATTGCGCTCGGTTGGCTGCTGCGCCGGTTGGGACTGATCGACTCGGTTTTTCTCAAGCAAACCAACCGGCTGGTTTACTACGTCTGCCTGCCCCTGTTGCTTTTTTACAAAATCGGTACGGCAGATTTCTTTGCCAATTTCAATGGTCGACTGGTCATCGGATCGATCGTTGCCGTGACCATCACCTTCCTTGCCTCATACGCCTATGCTGTATTCAGAAATTACCCTGCCAACGCAAGAGGCGTTTTCAGCCAGGGCTCCTTTCGCGGCAACATCGCCTACATCGGACTGGCTATCACCCTGAACGCGTATGGAGAGACCGGCTTGACCAGGGCCGGTATCCTGATGGGCTTTATCGTCCCGTTTCTGAACCTTTACGCCATTTTTGCCCTGCTCTGGCCGCATCGAGGCGACGGTGAACAGCGAGGGGCCAATTTCTGGTTGCGGCAGATCGCCCTGAACCCTTTGATCCTCGCCTCGTTCCTGGGTATTGCCTGGAGTTTTCTTGAATTACCTGTTCCACTGGTGCTGGATCGCAGCCTGAAAATTGCCACCGGAATGACATTGCCTCTCGCTCTCCTGGCAATCGGCGGTGGCTTCTCCATCGACCGACTGCGTGGCGACCTGGCCAAAGCGGCGCTGGCCAGTGGTGCAAAAACCATCTGGATGCCGATCCTCGCTGCAATACTCCTGATAGCCATGGGCGTACAGGGACTGGACCTGGGTATCGGGGTCCTGATTGCCGGAACGCCGGCAGCAACGGCCAACTACATCATGGCAGACCAGCTTAAAGGAGATGCAGAGCTGGCCGGGACAATCGTCATGTTCTCGACACTGATTTCGGCGATAACATATACAATTGCCCTGCTCATTCTGCGCAGCCAGGGTTTGTAACTACAGGAAAGAGGAAAGGGGTAAGTGGTTAGAGCAAATTTCTGCCCCTTACCCAACCTCTTTGCCCTAACCATTATTTATGACCTATCAACCCTTCAATATCGGCTCAAGATTCCGCATCGCTCCCGAGGACAGCAACCCGCCTGCCGACCGCATTGACCTGGTCATGCAGCGTGGCGCGTTCGGCTCTGGCGAACATCAGACGACCAGCAGTTGCCTCGAACTCATGGAAAGCATGGCAGAGCTCGATGCCGCACGGATACTCGACCTGGGCAGCGGGACCGGGATCCTGGCCATAGCGGCTCTGAAACTCGGCGCAAAAGATGCTGTCTGCGTCGACATTGAAGCGCGGGCCGTTGAAACGGCCAGAACCAACTGCGCTCTTAATCGGTTGGAGGATCGTGTCACCCATATTACAGGGACTCTCGATGGAGTCAGCGAGACCGAGTTTGACGTTATTCTGGCCAACATTTACGGCGACATACTGGTCAGCATCGCAGACCCTTTAAGCAGGAAGTTGCGCCAGGGGGGGACGCTGCTCTTGTCAGGGATATTGTGGGAATACAATTTTGACGTGCGCCAGGCTTATCAAAGGCAGGGGTGCGAGGTCATCAAAAACCGGATACTTGACGAATTCAGTACGGTCCTGATGAAAAAACTTTAGCTGCCGTATCGGACCACGGCATCAGTCCACGGCTGAAATCAGCAGTTGGCTTAAATCATAGCCTTGTCGCTGCAGACGCAGTCGAATGCCATCCATGACCTCTGCCTCCATTGTCTCCTGCCGGTTCAAAATCCACAAATAGCTGCGGCTCGGGTGACCGACTACGGCCCATTGATAGTCGGGATCGAGATCGATGATCCAGTAATCCCCCCAGAATGGCCAGAAAAAAGAGACTTCGAGCTTGGCGTTGGTCTGCTTGTCAACGACACGAGCCTTCCCCTTTACCGCCTTGATCGGTCCGTCTGCAGCGCCCTTACGACACTCATTTTAAACCCCGATCAAACCATCATCTCGCAAGGTATATTCTGCGCGGCTTGCATAACACCCCTTCTGGAACCTGTGGGGAAAACGCGCTATTTCGTGCCATACACCGGCATAGCGCTGCAAATCAACCCCGGCGACAGTTTTCAGAGGCGGCAGAGACCGATCCTGCACAGCACACCCGCAAAGAGTTGCCAACAATGAAACGAAACCGAATATCAGTTTAGGGCGTTTGCTCATGATCTTTTCCCTGTCCGTACCGGACAATCCAGGCAGGCCTTCACAAACTCCAGCCTGCAGACCGGTGCATAAATCATCGAATCCCTTAAGGTCTCTCGCCCTGGGGAGATAAGGTCATCGGACCACTGACTATCTCAACATTTGAGGCTCTGGCAATCCCTTTAAGCATGCCGACAAAAACCAGATTGTGAAAAGGCAGGACCGAGTACCAGTACAACAGGCCCAGCAAACCGCGCGGTTTGTAACGAGCACATTGGCGGACTTCCGTTGTACCGTCAACGCACTCGGTAAGGACCAGTTCCAGAACGGCTTCACCCGGGAGCTTCATTTCGGCAACCAGCTTCAACCGGTGGCCGGGGTCAACAGCCAGCACCCTCCAGAAGTCGAGGGCATCCCCGGCCTGTACTTCAGCCGGGTCGCGGCGACCGCGACCGAGGCCGGGGCCACCGATCAGTCGGTCCATCCAGCCGCGCAGGTGCCAGAGCCAATCGCCATAGTACCACCCGGTCTTGCCGCCAATCCCCATCACTGCCGGCCAGAGTTTTTCGGCGGCCCCCTTCACCAGCATGCGTCGATCATCCTTGAAAATCGTACCGCCGGCCCAGTCAGGATCTTCCTGAGTGCTCCATTCCACAGGCGCCACCGCACCGGCATCGGTCCAGGACGTTTCGACCTGCTGCAGGCGTAATTTTTCCAGTGCAAAGCGGATCGCCTGCCGGCAGTCAAGCAGCTTTTGAGGAATCAACTCCCTGATTCGGTTGTCTTTACACAAAACCGGGTTCCGTAAACCCTCCGCCAAGGGTCGGGCCAATGCAGCAGGCACCGGCGTAACCAGATGAATCCAGTAGGAGGAAAGTCGCGGCGTCAACACCGGCACCGGAATGATCAGGCGTTTTGTCAATCCGGCCTCTTCCGCATAGATGCGCATCAGGTCACAGTAAGTGACAATCTCCTCAGTGCCTATGTCGTAAGTCTCACCAACCGTCTCTGGACAATCCAGGCAGGCGACCAGATAGTGCAAAACATTACGCACGGCAATCGGCTGACATTCGGTGAAGATCCATTTCGGAGTCACCATCACCGGCAGACGCTCGACGAGATAGCGCAAGATTTCAAAGGAAGCACTTCCGGAGCCGATAATCATCGCGGCCCTGAGCGTTGTCACCGGCACATTGCCGGAGCGCAGGACTTGTTCAACTTCACGGCGCGATTTGAGATGATGACTCAGATCAACATTTTCTTCACCAAGACCGGCCAGGAAGATTATGCGCCTGACACCTGTTCTATCGGCGACCTCCACCATATTCTTTGCAGCAATTCGATCGGCCTCGGCAAAATCACCAACATTCGGATTCATTGAATGGACCAGGTAATACACAACTTCGCATCCCGAGACCGCCTGCTCGAGAGAGTCCATATCGAACACATCCCCGAACACTGTCTCGACACCTGCAGAATTGCTCCAAATCCTGCCTTTGAGCTTGTCTGGATTCCGACCAATCGCGCGCACCCTCAGCCCTGATTCAAGCAGTTTCGGCACGAGCCGGGCTCCGATGTAACCGGTAGCCCCGAGGACGGCGACAGAAGTATGTTTCTGATTCATGGATATTCACCTCACCCACACAGCTTAAACCATAAAGGCCTTTGTGGAAACAGTAAGACCACCACCAATCTGTTTATTTTTATCCTTGCGTGACATTTGGTCAGGACAAAAACACAGAAAAAAAGGGATTTATGAATTCTCTATATCTTCATTTTGACGACATTCTGCATAGCGATGGTTTAGGCTGAATTTGCCGTTAAGAATATACGGCTCTCGAGCAACCGGGAGCTGTTCTGTTTTGTCTGCACTATTGTGATGAAAAGGGCATCTGATACATAGGCACAGTCAGGATGCCTGACAGAGCATAGAACTGTGTTCTTGCACAGATGACTTTCGTTGCATAGAGCCATTCTTTTTACGAGTCTTCACGTTTATTTCTACAGGGCAGATCTGTATTTTATAAGTAACAAAGAGTTGTTGTGGAAAACGGGTCTGCAACAACCGAGATCGTAACTTCCGCATAACCCGTTACCCAGAATACCCCACAGTCCCCCCCCTCCTGACTGTGGGGTATTTTTTGAAATGTCACCATATAACCCTCAATCTTCTGATCGGGGGCTTTCTCGCTTTTCAGGGAAGTTTACGTAAAATTCCGGGAGGATGTTATCCTGGAAGAGCTGGCTCTAATTGCCGAGCCTTGTCCAAATCTCTTTGGCCAACTGTTGACCTTTTTCGATTTGCTTGGGCGTCATTTGCCCTCCTTGGGCAACTCTCATATTTCCACGGGCACTTTCACTGCCGTTAGCAGCAGCGACAACCCACCAGGCATAGGCGTCTTCATAGCTTTGCACGACGCCATAACCATTTAAATACATAAGCCCAAGATTGTATTGAGCATGTTCATCCCCCTGCTCAGCAGCCAGGCGGAACCACTTGACAGACGCCTTGTAGTCTTGTGGCACACCTTTGCCCAGGTTATACATAATCCCCAGCTTGGTTTGAGCCTGCGCATTCCCCTGCTCTGCAGCGAGACGATACCACTTGACCGACTCTTTGTAGTCTTGTGGCACACCCTGACCCAGGTTGTACATAGCCCCTAGATTGACTTGAGCGGCAGCATCGCCTTGTTCGGCGTCAATCAGCCAGAGCTTATGCGCTTTTTTGAAATCCCCGGAATCATGAGCTTGAAGGGCCTCTTCAAAGTTGCTGGCGACGGCAAAGGATGCCAGCAGCACGAAGGGAAAAAGAAACAGAACGATTCGGTTTTTTTGCATGTTCCTCCCTTTGAAAATCCATCCAGGGATTTGTCACTGACAAAGGATAACATAATACAACCGGCCTCAAAAGAGGGCGATCCAACGGGCCGACGGGGCTGCTGACAAAGTTCAGCCTGACTTCATAATAGGGAGTGCAACAGATGGTTCATCTGTTGCACTCGTTAATTTTCTGATAGACAAAATCGGCGGGGTGCGTCCCGCCAGACGCCATACTTTTGTCCGGCAACAAAAGTATGCAAAAGTGCCTTCTCCGGTACGGTTTATAAACATAGTTACCTATGTTCTTGACTCGTACACTCCTTGCGGAGGGCATCTCCTTTGCCGGATTTCTTTGACATCCAATAACGACAAAGCTTAATAAGCCGGCCCGTTACTGGGGCCTCTCTTTCGGCGTGACCTACAGGGGAAAGCTAAAAAAATATCTACCGCTGCAACCCTCCACAAAAGGAGAGGCTCTCAAGAGCCTCGGATCCTGCGGGGGAAATGTAGACTTTTGATCAGTTAGAAATTCCTGAATTGATGCTGCCGCCCTTAAGAATCAGACATGCCCAGCGCAGCGACAAGCTTTCTTTTGCTTCCGACTCTAATATTGAACCAGTGGGCTTTGTCGCTACAAAGAAAATGAAGTTGCTGTCGGGCAACCCCGACGGTTTGCTTTTGTCATTAAATTCCAGAGTACAAGGAAAATGGCAAAAAATTAATCAGCTGTTGAGCTAAGCTTCATAGCAACACCACCTGCCAGGTAAAAAAAAACAAACCCCGCATCAAATGCGGGGTTTGTCAACGTTCTGGGACGACCCTGAGGGCCGTCCTTTGATCAACCCAAAGGCAGATCAGACTACTTGATAAGAGC
>Ga0210079_1000031_pt1 | contig 18605 bp, 16 predicted proteins | sample White_CordA_D2_FD_185587 | JGI IMG/M metagenome (GOLD analysis project Ga0210079, IMG submission 185587) | Wetland microbial communities from the San Francisco Bay, California, USA, that impact long-term carbon sequestration - White_CordA_D2... | ecosystem: Environmental > Aquatic > Marine >...
CATAATCGATAATCAGGATACCGTGACGAATCACCAATTGCCGAGGTGCAATGCGGTCGCCGAGGAAGACCGCCCGCGTACCGACGAAATTCCCATTCTGGTTGAGGGCTGCCGCGACATGGTAAAAGGTCCCGCTGCCGCCGGTGGTCTCGACCAGAAGGACGGCCGCATCCGTTACGCCATCACCGTCAAGATCACCGCTTGCCGGCTCGCCAAGAATCTTGACCACTGTCTTCGATGCAGCGCCGGGGAAATATTCGACATAGGCCTGCCCGCCATTCAGGGTAAAAGCCGTGCCATTGATCATATAGGTAGCGTCGCCTGGAGTTTGCGCTACAGCCCAGGAGTCTGATACGGCTAGCGGGTTCAAGGATGCACAGCCAAGCAGGAGCCCGGCACAGGTCAGGAAGAAACTGGTTCTATGCACCGACATACGACCCCTCCCGAAGGCAAACCTGGTCAATCGACCTCAACCGTAGTGGACTCATCCAGCCTGATGGCCTTGACACCGGCCCGTGGGATCACCGCCATCGCCATCGCCGCCCGGTCTTCGACCGGCATGGCCGACATGGTCTCCATGGCGAGGACCTCCGCGACGCCTTCGGTCAACGTCACTTTGAATATATTCGTGCGGTTGTAATAAACGACGTTACGGTGAAAAACCACCAGGTTGTTTTCAAAGTCCACGGCCGGCAGCGCGGCTTCCGGCATGAAGTTCTGCCAGATCCTGGCAAAAGTATCCACGTCGCCAATGTAACCGGCCCGGTTCTGCTGCTGTCCGGGGGGCAGCTGATCGAGTGCGGCAATCGGGTAGTCACCGCTCCACGTCGCGCTTGGTGTCAGGTTCCGCGGTTCGCTACTTTGCACGGCAACCGGAGTACAGGCAACCAGGCAGATGAGGCCAATGAGAAGGAAAAGGGTGGTCACTCTGGTCATCACTGCAAACACCTTTCGGAGGGATGAGTTCTATGGTTTACCTTCGCCCAATAATCAGCGCCCATATCACAAGAAGTTACTCACCCGCCATGTACTCCAGGAGGATCGTCACTGTTCTGTTGAACGCTCGAGCTTCCGGGGACACATTATCGTACAGGGGTTCGTCGGCACCAACTCCCTGATAAGTGATGCGCTCGGAATCCTCAGCACCGTAAAAATCGATGATCTGGTCGTAGACGGACTTGGCGCGCCGCTCGGAAAGTTTCAGATTGTAATCCGCTTTGCCGATGTTATCGGTGTGCCCGACAATAAAAACCTTCGCTTCGGGCAGTTCGCGGATCCGGGCAACGATCTCCGCGACAATCGCCTGGTTGCGGTCACCGATCGAGTCGCTGTCGAAGTCGAACAGGATCAGGGCATATTTTTCCTGAACCAGGTAATCCTGTTGCTCTGCCAGCAACTGGCTGGTCTGGATGAAGTTGACCTGAACAGGGGCTGCCGGCACCTCCAGCATCTGCCCTTTCAGGTCCTGGGCTTGCAGGGTAACCTGGAGATCGCCGCCAGTGGCCAGTTCCTTGAAATTTTTCGCCGTTAAAGGAGCGAGCACCACCGACGGTGGTTTCTCCTCGCCCCGACGTTCGGCAACCATGCCATCGGCATTCTCGACAAAGACGTGCCAACGGGAAAAGCCGTACGCCGAATCGGTCGACGGCTTGATGGTCAAAAACGAAGTGTCGGCCCGGTAGGCGATGTACGTGCTCCGGACCAGGCCGAGGATTTCCGGCGACTCGGTCAGGACCTCCACTCGCCGATTATCCGCCTTACCCTCGTCCAGGCGACTGGTGCTCGGCATGGCCGGCAGGTTGCGAGCCTCGATGTTGAGCCTCTGCGGATCAATGCTCCAGGCCTCCTGCAGATAATCGCGCACGGCCTCGGCCCGGGCCGTGGAAAGGGCCTTGTTGCCCTTCTCCACACCGGTGTTGGCGTTACAACCGACCAGGGTGATTGCCGCTTCCGGGTTATCGGTCATTCGTTTACCAAGGATATTCAGGAGCTGGTAGTACTTCTCGAGTGTGTCCTCAAAGCTGCTCTCATCAAATGCCGCTATCTGCGCGGCATCCTCGATGCGCAGGTACTGTTCGGGAATGCTGCTTTCCCCTTCGGCAAAATAGATGTGACCAAGCATTGGTGAGGCATCCAGGGTCTTGATCTCTTCGATGGTCAGGCTGGCGGGCTCTACCTCGAGTTTACCCTGTGGCGGAAAGATATAATTGACCACGTAATAACGCTGCAAATCAGTGGCGACTGCCTGGAAGACCGGGGCCAGCCCGGCAGTATCTTTGGCTTTCCAGATATCTCCACCACTGGCAGCGGCAAAGCCCTGCAGCGCCGGCATCATCTCCTCGGAAGGCATGAAGTCGATGGCATAGGCACCAAACTTCGGCAGGCCCTTAGCCGCCTGCTCAACGTCTTCGATCGTCACCGAACTGTCCCGGTCCTCACCATCGGAGAAGACCACCATGAACTTCTGCTCCTCTGTAGGGATCTTCCTGAGCAGATCGTAGCCGGCCAGCATCGCCTCGTACAGCCAGGTTTCGTAGGTGATGTGTTTGCCGTTATAAGACTGGTCCAAAAACCGACGCATTTCTTCCGTATCGCTGGTCTCCAGGATATTGACATGCAGGTCGCGCCCATCCACCGAAATGGTATTCTTCTTGTCAAACACGATCAGTGAGATGCGGTCAATCGGCCGGAAGGTCTTCAGCAGCTCTTCGGCCGCAGCCTTTAGCGGCTCCACAGCATCACGTTTCTGCATCGAATCAGAATTATCAAGCACCAGGATGATATTCAGCGGTACGTCAAATTCTTCCGCAAAGGGGACCACGGAGGTCACATTGGCTTGTCGCCCAGCCAGTTTGATAATGAAGTCTTTGAGACCAAGGCCAAGCAACGGATGTTCCTCAGTGTCTTCAACACTGACAACCAGCTTGCCCTCTTCAACCACCCGATCCACCTGCACCCGGGCACCAGGGTTGGCCACCGCAACCTCCAGGGCCATCTGATCTGCAGCAAAAGCCTGCGATACAACCAGCAGACAGCCAACACAAAACAGGCCAATCCATCCGTGCTTCATCCTCTCCTCCATTCTTCCAGTTGTTCAGTGTGATTGATCAACAAAGCCGGTTCAGTCGGTTCGGGGCACAACAACAATCCCGGAATCCGTCACCGTATATCCTTTGCGCCGATCAGCAGCATGGTCGCAACCTATCTTTGTACCATCCGGAATCACCACATTCTTATCAATGATGACCTTGCGGAGCTTGACATTTCGACCGATGCGGACATTTTCAAAGAGGATGGAATCTTCGACAAGACTGAAGCTGTTGATCTTGCACCGGGGGCCGATAATCGAACGCCTGACCGTGCTGCCGCTGGTGATGCAGCCGGCGCAGACATAGGAGTCGATATTCTGGCCGCGACGGCCGTCATCATCAAAAACCGTCTTGGCTGGCGGCAGGTTCCCCTGGTTGGTAAGAATCGGCCACTTGTAATTGTAGAGATTCAGCTGCGGTGAGACGTTGATGAGGTCCATGTTGGCCTCGTAGTAGGAATCGAGGGTTCCCACATCACGCCAGTAACCGCGCTCCTCGGGCTTCATGTCGGGGATTACATTATCGTTAAAATTGTAGGCAAAGACCCGGTCGCCATGTTCAAGCATCATCGGAATCACGTGTTTGCCGAAATCCAGGTCCGCGTGGGTTTTCTTCCCCTCCAGCAGCACTTCAATCAATTTCCGGGTAGGGAAGATGTAGTTGCCCATGGAGGCGAAACAGGTCTCCCGCCCCGGGATCCTTTCCGGGACCTCGGGCTTTTCGGTAAAACCGGTGACCCGAGCCGTTTCATCTACGGCAAAAACCCCGTATCGCCGCGCCTCCTCAAAGGGCACTTCAAGCGCGGCAATGGTGATGTCGGACTGGTTCATTTGGTGGAATTTGATCATCTGGGTCACGTCCATCTTGTAAATATGGTCGCCACCGAAGACTGCGACATAATCCGCATCCGACGATTCAACAAAGCGCAGGTACTGAAGGATTGCATCGGCCGTCCCCTTGAACCACTCCTCGCTTTCACTGCGGGTCTCAGGGGAAATACCGACAAAAAAATCTCCCAGACCGGTCCATTTCCCCCAGGACTCCCGCAGATGCTTGTTCAGCGAGTAGGCCCGGTACTGGGTGAGGATATAAACCTTCTTGATACCGGAATTGAACAGGTTGGAGAGAACAAAGTCGATGATCTTGTATTTCCCGCCAAAAGCGACACTCGGCTTGGCCCGGCGCAGGGTGAGCGGGCTGAGCCGTTCTCCCTTACCACCGGCCAGCACCATCGCAATAGTCTTACTACCGACATTAGCCATAGGACTCATAGGTGATTATCCTTATGAAATGTATTGACGGCTGACAAATTGAATCTACATTCTGACAAAACCTCTCCTGAATGCAAGAAGATTGCAAAGTTGACCAACGCGGCGAACAACCAGACCACAGGAACGAACGCAGACGGCGGAAATAATCGTCTTGTTTTCCAATCGCAAACAAAAAAACGGCCCCCGACCAATGGTCGGGGGCCCCCCTATAACATGAACTGCATTCCCTCTCTTCGTGTAAAACTTACAAAGCCTGCAAACACAAGCGTGATTTCTTTGCCTATTATACAGAGAGCCTCTCACAACTTTCTCACACCGGATATCAATGGGGCTCGTTGCAGAGGAATCTAATGGCCGATCAGTTCAATCTACCGGGAACCAGTCCTCTTGAGGTTTTTCCTTCGTGACATCCTGCAGGATATCTCGTATCTCATGCGTGGAGAAATTCTCTTTGCAAAGGGCCTCGCTGTATTGCTTGAGGAGTTGGCTGGCCTGCCCCGGGCTGTTCTGCGCCAGGCACAGTTGGTAGGACAAGCGGACAACGCCATCGTTGGTAGGATCGTAGCGCAAGGACTCGCGTAGAAGTTTCAATGCCTGTTCATGGCGGTTGTTCTCCGCCAGCAGGCGGGCAAAAGTCTGGCTGGCATCAAGATAAATCTGCTCAATCTCGTCCTGGTAGACAACCGCGGCATCGACACCGAAATCGGCGGGAACGAATGTCCCTTGCCAGAGGCTGAAAGCGGAGGAGAAGGTAATTTCTGCCGGCCAGTATTCGAGGTTGCCAACCTGCTGATGGGCTTTACGCACCAGGCGCCGGAACTCATGGGCGTCAACCCTGGAGTTCTCCAGGCAGAGGTATCCTCGCTTGACCACCAGGTATTGCTTGCTGTCAAACGGCGCAAACCATTCATCCATGGTCCCTCGCACCCGGGAGAGGAGGGAGTCGAAACTCGAACGAGCCTTTTTAGTGGAGCTGTCCGGCCAAAGCGCAGCCTGAACTTCTCCCTGGGAGATCTTGCTGTCGGTAGAACTGACCAGCAACGACATCAGCTGGCGTTGGGCCGGGCTGAACTCCTCGGCCCAGGACAGGCGACGGCCGCCAATGTCCAGTTCACACTTGCCCAATGTTTTCACGAGCAGCAATGCCGGGGCAACAGTTGGCTTGTCGGGGTCATCAGCAGGGCCCTGGCCGCGCAAATGACTGCCGCGCCGGAGCAATGCCTTGACGCGTGCGTCGACCAGTTTCGGCGAGAAAGGCTTGGTCACATAATCATCGGCGCCGACCTCCAGCCCGGCAACGATATCGTCTTCTTCGGACTTGCCGGTCAGCATTAGAACCGGAATTTTACTCAGCCAGGGGTCTTGGCGCATGATACGGCAGACATCCAGGCCGCTCATGCCGGGCAGGTTCAGGTCAAGGACGACTAAATCAGGCGGGTCTTCTTCGATCTGAGTCAGGGCAGCCTCGCCGCTTTGGGTAACAGAAACGCGATAACCCGACTTGGTCAGGCAGGAAAAAAGCAGTTCACAGACGCTGGCATCGTCTTCGATTATCAGGATATGTGACTTGTCCACGGATAACCTCTCTGAGGATTCCTTACTTTAACGCAACAGGACGAACCCCATCTGGCGACCGGTCCTGCCGTTGTCTCGTCGATATGAAAAGAAAGTCTCTTTGTGACAGCAGGTGCACTCGGCAACCGTATCGACAGCTGTGCGATCGATGCCGGCGGCGTCCAGCTGCAGGGCAATGCTTTTCTGCAGGTCAAGCTGCCAGTGGCCGAGGCTGACTTCCCTGGCAATGCGCTGCCACTGGCCTGTGCCCTGGCGGAACTGATCGCGGACCGGTCGATCGACTTCATAGCTGTGCGCCGCAATGCCCGGGCCGATTGCAGCTTTGATGTCAGCGACATGGCAACCGAGAAGCTCCCGCATTGCAGTAACGGTTCGTTCCAGCAGGCCGACCGCAGTCCCGCGCCAACCGAGATGGATGACGGCGGCAACATGCCTGCCCCGATCGTAGAGGATAACGGGGAAGCAGTCCGCGACAAGGATGCCGATCAAGATATTGCGTTGATTGGTGATGATCGCATCACTTTCGACCCGCTGGAAATGAGAGACTTCAGGGTTGGGCTGGTCGATCACCAGGATTTCACTACCATGCACCTGTTTCACGGTCAGGAACAGGTGCGGCTCCAGACCAAAGCTCCTGGCCACGACAGCACGGTTGGCTTCGACCTGGGATTGCTGGTCACCGGAGCCGAACCCCAGGTTGAGGGAATTGAACGGCGGTCGGCTGCTGCCACCATTGCGGGTGCTAAAACCGGCGACCAGATTTTCCTGGTCAGCCCAGGCCGGTTGCATGAATTGAACTTTGCCCTGCTTAACTGTTTTCATCAGGTATCATTTCAACCGGACCTGAGCGAGGCGGAACCTCGAGGTCCGTCAGAGAGTAGTGATATTTGCCTTCCAGGTAACAGAGAATTTCCTGCAGTTCTGACGGGACGTCCGCCTGAAAAACCATCTGCAACCCATTCGGGTGTTCAAAGCCGAGTTGCCAGGCATGCAGGAACTGTCGCTGCAGGGCCGCAACCATCTGGCGCAGCTTCTGGTCGGCGATCGCCTTGATCCGGCTGGCACCCCCATAGAGGGGATCGCCGACGACCGGGCAGTTCATCCCGGCCATATGGACCCGGATCTGATGGGTCCTGCCGGTTTCCAGGCTCAGATCGAGAAGTGTCATCCGGTCTGCTTCGTAACGCCTCAGCACCTGCCAGCGGGTGACCGCCCGGCGACTGCTGCGGGCTGCCGTCGACATCTTCTTGCGGTGCACCGGGTGTCTTCCGATCGGCTGGTCTATTGTCCCCATCGTTTCTGCAACCAGACCGTGAACCAGCGCCCGGTAACGCCGCTGTATCGAGTGGGCCTTGAACTGCCGGGCCAGGTATCGGTGCGTGCGGTCATCCTTGGTTGCGACCATCACCCCGGAAGTGTCCTTGTCGAGTCGATGCACAATGCCGGGCCGCAGTTCGCCGCCGACCCCAGAGAGGTCCTTGCAATGATGCAGCAGGGCGTTGACCAGGGTGCCGCTCTGGTGGCCCGGAGCAGGATGAACCACAAGGTGAGCCGGCTTGTTGACGACAACGAGCGCCGGGTCTTCATAAAGAATATGCAATGGAATCGGTTCTGCTTCGGCGGTGGCAGCAAGCGGATCCGGCAGAACCACGCAAATCTCTTCTCCGCCTCTCAATTTGAAGCCGGGCTTACTCGTTCCGCCGTTCAGGGTGACCGCTCCTTCGTCGATCAGGCGCTTGATCTGGGAACGGCTCAGTTCCGGCAGGCTGTCATCCAGAAAGCGATCCAGGCGCATCGCCACGTGCTCTGCGGTGACCTGAAGGGACTGGGACGCAGACATGCAGTTACCAGATTGAACTCTCTATTTTGCCCGCCTGCTTGATCATCACGTCGACAATCGCACGGTCGTAGAGGTGGTCGCGATCATCCAGGTCGGGAGATACCCGGCCATAAAAATGTTCCCGGCCCTCTTCCAGTTCCTCGGACAGAACGTCAAAAACCGAATCGTTTTTGATGCCATCCTTGACCTTCTCCTGGTTGTAGAGGGCAATGTCCGAGACAATGGCGCGGGCCAGTCGGAATGCAAGTTTGGGGTTGTCTACCAGTTTGGCCATGAGACCTCCACATTGGAGTAACATTATATTGTTCGGACGTCGACGCCCGAGATCCTTAATCTTCTGCCGGCAGCGCGATATAAAGGTGCGCGTCTCCCCGCTGCAGCAGCAACAGGACACTCTCCTTGAGCCGGATGCGCTGGCGGGCCCTGGTTAGATCAGTCAGGGTTTCGGTTGGATGACGGTTGACCGCCATAACCCTGTCTCCGGGTTGCACACCAGCATTCGCTGCGACACTTCCCGGGGCGACCTCGGTGACCAGGACCCCGTCGCCTGACTCTGCAAAGCTCATCCCGAGCCACGGCATCGCATCAGTTTCCGGAACCTGCGCGACCGGCGCCGTGTTTTCCTCTCGCGCGACGATGATCACTTCAAGGGTCAGGCGCGTGCCTTCACGCAATACCTCAACGGGGATCTTCTTCGCAAGCGCCGAACTCGCAACCAGCAGCTGCAACTCCTTGACACTGCGAACCGGCTTGCCGTTAAAGCTGAGCAGTACATCGCCGCGCTTTATCTCGGCACGTTCCGCCGGAGTGCCGGGCAGAACCTGGGTGACCAGTGCTCCCGTGACCCGATCAAGACCAAAGGATTTTGCCAGCTCGGCATCCAGCGGCTGGATACTGACTCCCAGCCAACCGCGCGTCACCTCTCCTGTACTGATCAGCTGATCGGCGATCTGCCTGGCCAGGTTGATCGGGATGGCAAAACCGATCCCCTGTCCGCTGGCAACGATGGCCGTATTCACACCGACGACTTCCCCATAGATATTCAATAGCGGACCGCCCGAATTCCCCGGGTTGATCGAAGCATCAGTCTGGACAAAATTCTCGTAGTCCTCGATCCCCACGTCGGTGCGTCCGGTAGCCGAGATGACACCGACCGTCAAGGTGCTGTCGAGGCCGAAAGGATTGCCGATTGCCAGGGCCCATTGTCCCACCTTGAGGAGGTCTGAATCGCCAAGCACCACAGCCGGCAGCGACTCCTCAGTTTCGATTTTGACCACTGCGATGTCCGTCTTCGGGTCGACCCCGACGACTTTGCCGGGGAATACCCTCTGATCTGTCAGGCGGACCTTGACCTCTTCCGCACCGGAGACAACATGTTCGTTGGTCAGGATATAACCATCCGCGCTCAAGATGAAACCAGATCCGAGGCTGCGCTCACGTTGCTCGGAACGTGGACCCCGGAACAAATCGCCAAAAAATTCTTCAAAGAGAGGGTTAACCCGACCAACTTCACGCACCCGCTCTGCGCGGATGTTCACAACCGTCGGGGTTACTTTTTCTGAAACCTCGATGAAAGCCCGCTGTGAAAGCAGCAACTCGGAGGCCGGCTCCTCCACGGGAGGAGAAGACTCTGCCTGACGAACAGTCGTTGTCAACCGGGTTTCCTGCTGCTCAGTGCATCCGGCACACAACAGCCAGGGCAGAGCCAGCAACAGGGCAACAAATAATCTTGAAAAGAGCTTGTACATCAAAAACAAAACCTCTCAGCTACAACTCTGCAGAGTAGCGAAAACAAGACTTTATGTCAATCTGGACGGCCCCTGGGGTTGCCAAGAGCAGACCTAGGCCTCGATCAGGGCCAGAAGTTCTTCATGCCGGCCCTGCCAATCGGGACGGAAACCCTCCCCGGGGCGTTTGATACACCAGGGCGTCAGCAGGCAGGTCTGCATCCCGACCTGGCCGGCGGACAAGTCGTGCAGCGTGTCATTTCCGACCATCAGGCAATGCTCTGCTTCGACCTGCAGCAACGCCAGGTTCTCTCTGAAAAAGTCCGGGTTCGGTTTGCAGAAATGTTCTGTTTCATAGGCCGTCACATGGTGGAACATGTCGCCGTCCAGTTCCCCCCACCTGATCCGCGCATCAACCACGGCCCGGGGAAAGATCGGATTGGTTGCCAGAACGACCTGCCACCCCCTGGCTCGTGCGGCACCAATCAACCGGGATGACAAGGCATGTCCGGCCACCAGCGGACGCAACTCTTCGAGATCGTCGCGCATGAATTGTTCGAGGCACTCCCGATACTGTTCCGGGGAGATGGCCAATTCATCGCTGAGGACCTCGAACAACACCGTTTCCAGAGTCTTACCGGCATCCGGGTTGGCAAACATGGCGGCAACCGCATGATGCATCGCCCTGGTCGCTCGTGCAGGCTCAACCAGCGCTTTCATCTTCTCGGTCAGGCGGTTCAGATAAACCGGCACGAAGCGGTGCATGTCGACATCGATCAGCGTGCCGTCAAGATCAAAGAAGACCGCCTGAACATTATCGAGGCTAATGGACTGTTTAACTCGTTTACGGAGAAATGACCGGAACATGGATAACACGATACCACGATCGTCGGGATGACCGCCAGATGACTCTTCCCTTCGCCTTGACATGCCGGAATTTTTCTTTAATCTTGACAGACCCGCGATGCACGCAAGCGACTCATTTAAGACAGAACAAGCTAAGGAGGAGAAACATGGCAAAAAAAATAGGCGTAATCTTGTCCGGTTGTGGCGTATACGACGGCAGCGAGATTCACGAAACGGTTATCACCCTGCTCGCCATCGACCGGGCCGGAGCTGAAGCGGTCTGCATGGCCCCGAACATCAACCAGATGCATGTCATCAATCACCTGGCCGGGGAGCCGGCCGAAGGTGAGACACGCAACGTTCTGGTCGAATCGGCCCGCATCGCAAGGGGCAATATCAAGGATATCGCGACTGTCACAGTTGCCGACTTCGACGCCCTGATCCTTCCCGGAGGATTCGGCGCGGCGAAGAACCTCTGTGATTTCGCCGTCAATGGCCCGGACTGTAGCGTCAATCCGGACGTGGCCCGCCTGCTCAAAGAGACGGTCGCGGCGAAGAAGCCTCTGGCCGCAATCTGCATCGCTCCGGCGCTGCTGGCGAAGGTTCTCGGCCCGATCAACTCTCCGGTGTTGACCATCGGCACCGACCAGGGAACAGCGGAGGCGCTGAATAAAATGGGGGCCAAACACGTTGACTGTCCAGTCAAGGAAGCGGTTGTCGACAGGCAGAATCGGATTGTCTCTTCACCGGCCTATATGCTGGCCGGCTCGATCAGCGAAGCTGCAGCCGGTATTGAAAAGACGGTCCAGGAACTGATCGCTATGATCGAGTAAAACTGATTGCAGTCAATTATTATTCTCGACTTGCACTGGCGGGCTATTATAACTAAAATAGTCCGAATAATTTCCGGCAGATGATCGGATGAACTTACCCTACCCAAGGAGTGAACCATGACCAAGTACCGCTGTGTAATCTGTGACTACATCTATGACCCCGCTGAGGGCGATCCGGGCAACGGCATCGACCCCGGCACGGCTTTTGAGGACATTCCTGATGACTGGGTCTGCCCACTCTGCGGTGCTGACAAAAGCAATTTCGAACCGGCGTGAGCCAACCACTTGCGACAACCGGCTTTGGTTCGCACCCGCTGACCGAGCCGAACGGGTTCAGGGTCTGGCGTCCCGGAAGGGTCAATTACCGGGACGCCCAGACCAGCCAGGTCGACCTGGTTGAACGGCGCCTTCACTGGACCCACGACCTGCTGATTCTCCTTGAGCACCCTCCGGTCATCACACTCGGACGAAATACAAACCGCAACAATCTCCTCTGGGACCAGGGGACTTTGCAGGCGGCGGGGATTGAGTGCGTTCCCAGCCACCGCGGTGGCGATATCACCCTGCACGGCCCCGGGCAGTTGGTCGGTTACCCAATTGTCGACCTGAACCATTACCGCAAAGACCTGCACCGTTACCTGCGCAGGCTGGAAGAAATTCTGATCCGTACACTTGCCGATTTTGATTTGGCCGGGGAGACCTTGACGGGGAAAACCGGAGTATGGATCGAGGGTCGCAAAATTGCTTCAATAGGCATAGCCGTACGGCGCTGGATAAGCTATCATGGCTTTGCTCTGAACATCGACAATGATCTCACGGTTTTTGAAGCAATCATCCCATGCGGACTGCCTGACGTGACCATGACATCGATGTCCAGGGAGCTCGACAGACCGGTCGACAAGGACCGGGTTGCCGGGGCCCTGATCAGCCACTTCGGCACTGTGATGCAAAGACCTTTACTTGGTGACTTTGATGACAGCACACCCTCCACGCAAACCTGATTGGCTCAAGGTACGCTTTCCCGCAGGGCCGAACTATGTTCGCATCGACCGGCTGCATCGTGAACAGGGGCTGCACTCGGTCTGTCGCAGTGCGGCTTGCCCGAACCAGGGTGAATGTTGGGAACAGGGAACCGCCACCTTCATGATCCTCGGCAATCACTGCACGCGCGATTGTCGTTTCTGCAACGTCGCCCATGCCACCCCGCTGGACGTCGATCCGCAGGAGGCGCTCAAGATTGCTGATGCAATTGCCGAGCTGGGGCTACGCCATGCCGTCATCACGTCGGTCACCCGCGATGATCTTGATGATGGCGGAGCCGGTCATTTCACCGCCGTGACCCGGGCAATCCATGAACGCTGTCCGGAGTGCCGCGTTGAATTGCTGATCCCCGATCTGCAGGGCAATGAACAGGCCTTGCAAACGATCCTCGCAGCAAACCCCGAGGTTCTGGGGCACAACCTGGAAACCGTTCCGAGGCTCTATCAGATCGCCCGTTCGGAAGCCGGCTACCAACGCTCGCTTGATTTGCTCACCGCAGCGCACAGAATTGCACCGGGGATCCCCACCAAGTCCGGCCTGATGCTGGGGATGGGTGAAACCATCGAGGAAATCCTTGATGTCATGCAGGACCTGCGTCGATCTGGATGCGCCATGTTGACTCTGGGGCAGTATCTGCAACCGACCCGGGACCACCTGCCGATCGACCGCTATGTGGAACCGGCAGAATTCGAACAACTGCGCCAATCCGGATTGGAACTCGGATTTGAGCATGTCGAAGCCGGCCCCCTGGTGCGCTCTTCATATCACGCCGCAGAGCAATTTGATGGAGATCATGATGACGAATCCTGACGTGATCTATGAAACGATCATTCTCGGATCCGGGCCAGCCGGTCTGACTGCAGCGATCTATGCCGGACGCAGCCGCTGCTGCCCGCTGTTGATTCATGGCATTCAACCCGGGGGCCAACTGACGACCACTACAGCAGTCGACAACTTTCCCGGCTTTCCGGAAGGCATCGATGGCCCGGACCTGATGGAAAATATGCGTCGCCAGGCGGAACGTTTTTGTGCGCAGTTCGTTGAGGGGGAGGTCACCAGGGTCGACCTGCAGGAACGCCCCTTCCGGATCTGGACCGGAGCAGAGATGTACCGCTGTCTGTCCCTGATTATTACCACCGGGGCCTCACCAAAACTGCTCGACCTGGGCAACGAGGAGGCACTGTATGGCCGCGGGGTATCGGTCTGTGCCACCTGCGACGGATTTTTCTATCGCGGCCGTGAAGTCGTCGTGGTCGGAGGTGGTGACACTGCCATGGAGGAGGCCGTTTTCCTGACCCGCTTTGCCAGCAAGGTGACGGTGGTCCATCGTCGCGACTCTTTGCGGGCCACGCCGGTCCTTGCCGATCGTGCACTGACCCACAAGGCGATCAATTTTATCTGGGATTCGGTACTGACGGAAATCCTCGAGGATTCCGCCGGGGTCACCGGCATCCGCACCAGGAATCTGAAGACAGGCAACGAAACCGAGCTGACCTGCGACGGTGTGTTTATCGCTATCGGGCACCGGCCGAACACCGAACTTTTCCTCAACCAGTTGGAGATGGACGATGATGGCTATATCCTGACCCGCAACGGCACCGAGACCAATATTTCGGGAGTTTTTGCCGCAGGGGATGTTCAGGATCATCAATTTCGACAGGCCGTGACAGCAGCCGGCACCGGCTGCATGGCGGCCATCCAGGCGGAGCGTTTTCTCGACAACCTCCCCTACGACTCGACCCTTTCCTGCAAGAAAGGGATCTGCATGCCGAAAGGCTAGGAACTGGATGCGTCAGCCACGCGTCCAGCGCATTTGCCGGGGGGGACCCCGCTTGATATAATTCATGGAGTTTCGATCCGCTATCGACTGTAATCACAGGGGCATCAATGAGTCTATCCAGTAATGTAAGCCCGGAGTGGTTGGAAGAACACTATCAACTCTGGAAATCCGATCCCGACAAGGTGTCATCCGACTGGCAGGCGTTTTTTCAAGGGTTTGATCTTGCCCAGCAGGCACCGGCAACCGATCGCGACCTTGCCGCCAAGAATTCCGCCGTCGACTCCCTGATCTACCGTTACCGGGACCTCGGCCACCTGCAGGCCGCTACGGACCCCCTCACGCCGGAGCGCACCGACCATCCCGAACTCAGCCTCGCCGCATTTGGCCTGACTGAAGCCGACCTGACACGGACTTTTTACCCTCTGCGCTTTCCCCACCAGAGTGCCACACTGCAAGAGATTATCGAACTGCTCGAGGAAACCTACTGTGGTGTCATCGGGGTTGAGTTCATGCACATCCAGGACCCGCACAAACGGGACTGGTTGAAACAGCGCATGGAGGAGAAACGTAATCGAGCAGATTTTTCCCGCGATGAGCAACTCCACATCCTGAAGAAACTCCAGGAAGCGACCCTGTTCGAAGCCTTCCTGCATCGCAAGTTCCTCGGCCAGAAACGCTTCTCGCTTGAAGGCGGCGAGGTCATCATCCCCATGCTCGACAGCCTGTTGATCCAGGCGGCACAGAGAGGTGTCAGTGACCTGCTGATGGGTATGGCCCATCGCGGCCGGCTCAACGTCCTGGCCAACATTTTCAACAAGCCCCTGGAGAATATTTTCGCCGAGTTCAAGGACAACCTGGAGCTGGCGTTCGTCGGCGACGGCGACGTCAAATACCACAAGGGCTATTCCTGTGACCTCACGCTTGCAACCGGGGGGACCATCCACTTGAGCCTTGCCGCCAACCCGAGCCATCTCGAGGCCGTCGACCCGGTGGTGATCGGCAAGTGCCGCGCACGTCATGTCAGTTACGGCCCCGGCGGCAAAAAACGGGTCCTGCCGGTGCTGATCCATGGCGATGCAGCCTTCGCCGGACAGGGACTGGTCACGGAAGTGCTGAACCTTTCGCAGATTGACGGCTACCAGTCGGGCGGGACTTTCCACCTGGTCCTGAACAACCAGATCGGTTTTACCACATCCCCGGTCCACGCGCGTTCGACCCTGTATGCCACCGACGTGGCGAAAATGCTTATGGTTCCGATCTTCCACGTCAACGGCGAGGACCCGGAAGCCGTTGTCTACGCAACCAACCTGGCCCTGGAATATCGCCAGGAGTTCGGTGAAGATGTGGTCGTCGAAGTCATCTGCTATCGCCGACATGGCCATAACGAGGGTGACGAGCCATTTTTCACCCAGCCGCTGATGTACGGCAAGATTCGCAAGCGGCCGCCGCTGCACGAGATTTATGCCGAGCGCCTGGTGGCTGCCGGGATTGCCCGGGAGACCATCGATGAAAGCGCCGGACAGATCACCAGACGGCTGGACGAGGCCCTCGAACAGGGGCCCAAGGAACAGACAGATATCGGCTTCCAGGCCAAGTGGACAGGTGTCCAACGTGACTATTCACCGGAAGAACCCGAAACAAAGGTGCCTGCAGAGACTCTGAAAAAGCTGGCAGCCCGCCTGGCGCACCTTCCGGAGACCTTTAACGCCCACCAGAAGATCGCCCGCATGCTCAAGCGTCGCGAGGAATGTGTTATGCAGGGCGAAGGGATCGACTGGGCCAACGCAGAGGCCCTCGCCTTCGCCTCGCTGCTGACTGAGAATACTCCGGTGCGGCTGTCGGGCCAGGACTCGCGCCGCGGCACCTTCAACCAGCGTCACTCAACCCTGGTCGACCAGAAGACCGGACAGCTCTACGTTCCTCTGGCTTTCCTGGAAAAGGGACAGGCTGCCATCCAGATCTACAACAGCATGCTCTCCGAGGCCGCGGTGCTCGGGCTGGAATACGGCTACTCCCTGGAGAGCCCGAATGCGCTGACCATATGGGAAGCCCAGTTCGGCGACTTCGCCAACGGCGCCCAGGTCATCATAGACCAGTTTATCGGTACCAGCGGCACCAAGTGGGACCGGTCAAGCGGGTTGGTCATGTTCCTTCCCCATGGCTACGAAGGTCAGGGACCGGAACACTCCAGCGCCCGCATCGAGCGCTACATGAACCTGTGCGCGGGCAACAACATGCATGTCGTCTACCCGAGCACCCCGGCACAATTCTTCCACCTTTTGCGCCGTCAGTGCAAGCTGCCTTACCGGCGGCCGTTGATCGTCTTCACCCCGAAGAGCCTCCTGCGCCTGCCAGCCTGCTCCAGCACCCTGCAGGAGCTGAGCGATGGGGCTTTCCAGGCGTTCATCCCTTGCGCCATTCCCGACGATGAGGTGAAAACCCTGCTGCTCTGCAGCGGCAAGATATTCTATGAAATCCAGGCCGCAATCGAAGAGGCGGATCGCAACGATGTCGGTGTCATGCGCGTAGAACAACTCTATCCGTTGCATGAGGAGAAACTGCAGAAGATGCTGTCCCGTTACAGCAAAGCCAGCCGCGTTGCCTGGGTCCAGGAAGAGCCAAAAAACATGGGGCCGTGGCCGCATCTGCACACCAGCCTGATAAGGGCCCTGGGAAGAGAACCGGACTACTGTGGTCGTCGGCCTGCATCTGCCCCTGCGGTCGGCTCCCATCGCCGCCATCGCGAAGAGCAACAGCAGATCATTGACAGCGCACTGAACAACAAGGACTGAAAAAATGGAGATAAAAATCCCTGAAGTCGGCGAATCGATCCTCGAAGCCCTGGTTGCCAACTGGTTGAAAGACGATGGCGCCACGGTCGCCAAGGACGAGATTATCTGCGAGCTGGAGACCGACAAGGTTAACGTCGAGTTGAACGCCGAGGCCTCCGGCATCCTGCACATCGTCGTCCCGGTCGGCGAGACGGTGCCGATCGGCACCGTGATTGCCACCATCGAAGAGGGCGAGGTCGCCGAAACGGCCGCGGCCGAGCCGGCAGCAGCACCGCCTCCCGCAAAGCCCGAGACAGAACCGACTACAGCAACCCGGGAGCAGACCAGTACAGCCCCGGTCAATCCGGCGGCACGCCTGAAGGCGGAAGAGCGTGGCATCGATCTCGACCGGGTGGCCGGCAGCGGTCGTCAGGGCAGAGTGATCCTTGACGATGTCCTCGCCCACGCAGAGCCCGCCAAGCCAGCGCAGAAGGCCCAGGGAGAACCGGCTGATAAACAGGCATCGAAGGGCGAGCCGACTGTCACCGTAGCAGCAGATGACGGCCGTCCGGTAACCCGCCAGGCCATGACGCCGATTCGTCAGCGCATCGCGGCGCGCCTGCTGCAGGCTCGTCAACAGACCGCCATGCTGACGACTTTCAACGAAGCGGACATGTCGTGGGTGAAGAAGCTGCGTGTTCGCCACCAGGAGAATTTTACCAAGAGGCACGGCATCAAACTCGGCATGATGTCGTTTTTCGTCAAGGCCAGCATCGAGGCCCTCAAGGAATATCCGGCGGTCAATGCCCGCATCGACGGCACCGATGTTGTCTATCAGCACTATTACGATGTTGGCATAGCCGTCGGCACCGACCGCGGCCTGGTGGTCCCGGTCCTGCGCAATGCGGACCAGCTGACCTTTGCCGAGATCGAACAGCAGATTGCCGATCTTGCCGCCAAGGCCAATGCCCGCAAGCTGACCCTTGCCGATCTCGAAGGCGGCACATTCACTATCACCAACGGCGGCATTTACGGCTCATTGCTGAGCACGCCGATCATCAATCCCCCGCAATGCGGGGTGCTCGGCATGCACTCGATTCAGGACCGGCCGGTGGTCGAAGACGGTGAGATCGTCATCCGTCCGATCATGAACCTGGCCTTGAGTTACGATCATCGTCTGATCGACGGCCGCGAAGCGGTCGGTTTCCTCAAGCTGGTCAAGGAATACATAGAAGATCCCTCAGAATTGTTTCTTGAACTTTAATAGATTTTCCGCGTTTCGCCCTTCGCGTTTCGCGCTGCTAATTTGCGGAGCAAATTATGAGTAATGTTTATGATCTGATCGTTATCGGCGGCGGCCCCGGTGGCTATGTTGCAGCAATCCGTGCCGCACAGCTCGGCTCTAGCGTCGCCGTCATCGAAAAGCGCAACGCCCTCGGCGGCACCTGCCTCAACGAGGGATGCATTCCGAGCAAGGCGCTGCTCGATTCCAGCGAACTCTTTGTCCAGGCCCGCGACAAGTTCGCCGGACATGGTATCCTGGTGAACCCGCCGTCACTGGACCTTGGCAAGATGATGCAGCGCAAAGAAGAGATCATCACCCGCCTGACCCGCGGCATTGCCAGCCTGTTCAAGAAGAACAAGATCACCCTGATCACCGGTTCCGGCCGACTTGGCCCTTCGACCGACGGCCCTCTGCAAGTCGTTGCGACATCCGAAGCAGGAGAGCAGACCCTGCAGGGCAAGCGCATTCTGCTGGCGACCGGCAGTGTGGCTGTCGACATTCCCAGTCTGCCCCAGGACGGCAAGCAGGTTGGCCAGGCCCGGGATGC
>Ga0210079_1000032_pt1 | contig 18504 bp, 15 predicted proteins | sample White_CordA_D2_FD_185587 | JGI IMG/M metagenome (GOLD analysis project Ga0210079, IMG submission 185587) | Wetland microbial communities from the San Francisco Bay, California, USA, that impact long-term carbon sequestration - White_CordA_D2... | ecosystem: Environmental > Aquatic > Marine >...
GAGCATATTGCTGTAGCGGTGACAATGCTGCCAGAATCGGTGCCGCCAATTGCCGGATCTTTCATTGGGCCTCCGGGGGCGAGCCTCGATGTGGGAGTCTGGGTGTCTCAATTAGAATAACGCTGGTTCAGCCAACAGCCTGTCGATAAGCGCGAATCTGTTTCGTATGCAAAACTAGTAAGTTTTGACAGGTCGGAAAACGTCTTGGATTTTGTGTCAAATTGTTTTCTGGGCCTAAAATCTTAGTAGTTCTAAAATTACTGAATGCCCTGACTTTCAAGACAATCGGGAGAAGTGCCTTATAAACCTTGCATCAGATACAATATGTCAGGTTATAGATTTCTTGATAAACGGACAACCGATACTATCCAGTAGATCAAGCAACAGACTACGGCTATAAGTGTTCCAGACAATGTAATACGCCCACCAATCGAAAATGAAATACTTACAGCTATCAACCAACCCAGAATAGGAACGGCCAAAGGGAAGTACAGGTAGCGACCTACTCTAACAAGCTTGTTACTTGCCAAGAGCAGCAAAAAACTAAACACCAGCGAGCCAAAGCCTGTAGCAAAAGATAGAGGGGAAAGAAACTCGCCGTCTAGTGTACCAATGAGGCCTACTGCACCATACATGCACACAAACAGACCAACGACGAGTAGAATAAGACTTCCTAGAGTTTTCATAGCCGACTTAAATACCTAGTTCCTCAGAACCCTTAAAAATTTTTCAGTAGACTGCTACTGACACACTGAAAATTATCAGAGATCCTCTCATATTGTTTTGGTGCGGTCAAACTTACAGCGATGCGAAATTATTACTAACCCTGATTTCTAAGATTCCAAAGTACGTTTCTTTTTTGGAGTTATACTGCAGGGGCCATAAACTTCATTTTTCAACGGTAGATTCCAGATACCCGCATCTATTTTTCACCGGTCCATTCTTCAATGACCTTCCGCAGGTGCTCGCGATAGGCAACCCCTCCGGCAATCAGCCCGTTGTTGTGATCGGCTCCGTCTATCCAGTAAACCTGTTTCCGGGTTGCTGCTCGGGCATAAAGCTCCTCGGCCATAGCTGGTGGACAGATCGTATCGTTTCTGCCGTGGATCAGCAGTACAGGGTTTTTCAGATCGCCGATTTTGTCCAGATTGTCGTACTTCGCATCGATCATCCAGCCAAGCAGAGCGTTGAGCAGCGGGTAATGGTGCCGGCCCATGGCGGCAACCGAGGTGAAGGCCGCCTCGATGATCAGCCCTGCCGGCTTTGTCCGCAAGGCAGTTTCCATGCCGACCGCGGCGCCTAGCGAACGGCCGAAAATAATCACCCGGTCGGCTGTCCAGCCACGCTCGTGCAGACACCTCATGGCTCCGGCGGCGTCATGGTAGAGCCCAGACTCGCTGGCTTTGCCCTTGCTCAACCCGTAGCCCCGGTAATCGAAGATGAAGGTTGCGACGCCCAGGTCGTGCAGCAGCTGTAATGTCTCCAGGCGATGTGAGATGTTGCCGGCGTTGCCCATGCAGAAGAGCACCACCGGGGCGCCGTCCCGGCCGGGGATCAGCCAGCCGGCCAGCTGGGTCCCGTCGGTGGCCCGAAAATCGACCTCTTCATAAACCAGGCCGATGCTCGCCGGTGTCGCCTCGTGGCGGGTTGCCGGAAAGTAAAGGAAATGATGCTCGAGAGCGGTGCGAAGCGGCATGATCAGAGCCAATGCGACAACCAGGTAAAGGAGGAGCCGGTAACGCAGCTTTTTAAAGATCGCAGCTCTGCTTTTGAAAGACATACGCAGATCATTTGCGCCAGAAGCTCGGGAATATCAGGACCAGCACGGTAAAGAGCTCCAGTCGGCCCAGCAGCATGCAGAAAGCGAGTACGAGCTTGCCGAAAGCCGGGACATGGGCGAAGTTGTCAACCGGTCCGACCGAGCCGAGACCCGGGCCGATGTTGCCCAGGGTGGCAACCACCGAGGCGGCCGCAGATGTCAGGTCCATGCCAAGCCCGGCCATGATGAAGGATGCAGCAACAAAGACGCCCAGGTAAACCGCGAAGAAGCCGAGAATCGACTGCATGACCTCCTTGTCGACCGGTCGGTGACCAAGTTTCACCAGGCGTACGGCGCGGGGATGAATCAGGCGGTAGATCTGGACATGGGCATGCTTGAACAGGAGCAGAATCCTTGCGACCTTCATGCCGCCTCCGGTTGAACCGGCACAGCCGCCGATGAACATGGCAAACACCAGGAGGTACTGACAGAGAACCGGCCAGAGTTCGTAATCGGCTGTGCCGAAACCGGTCGTGGTCATAATCGAAACCACCTGGAAAGCGCTGAAGCGCAGGTTATCAAAAAAATCCGGATAGGTCGCACCCATGTTGAGCAAAGTGATCAGGATTGTGCCAAGTGCTGTCAGGCTGGCATAGAAAAGAAACTCCTCGTTGCGAATGAAGTCGCCGAGTTTGCCACGCAGGGCCAGGTAGTGCAGGGAGAAGTTGACCCCGGCCAGGAACATGAAGAGGGTGATGACCCAGTCGATAAAGGCGCTGTCATAGGCGGCGACGGAGGCATTGCGGGTGGAAAACCCGCCGGTAGCCATAGTCGTGAAGGCGTGGTTGAGGCCATCGAAAAACCCCATGCCGCCGGCCATCAGGAGGATGACTTCAACACCGGTCAAGAGGACGTAAACTCCCCAGAGAAGCTTGGCGGTATCCTGAATACGCGGCTTCAAACGGTCGGCGGTCGGACCCGGTACCTCAGCCTTGAACAACTGCATACCGCCGACGCCGAGCATTGGCAGGATCGCCAGCGAAAGGACGATGATTCCCATGCCGCCGAGCCACTGGGTCAGGGAACGCCACAGCAGCAGGCTGGGGGGCATCGCCTCAATATCGGTCAGGATCGTCGAGCCGGTGGTTGTGAAGCCGCTCATCGTCTCGAAGAACGCGTTGAGATAGGAAGGGATTGCCCCTGAAAAGACAAAAGGCAGAGCTCCGAACAGCGCAAAGAAGGTCCAGCCGAACGTCACAACGGCAAAGCCTTCGCGCACCGACAGGTCGGTTTCCGAACGGAATTGGCTATAGAGCAATCCGCCACAGCCTGCCGAGATAATTGCCGAGAGGATAAAGGCCCCCGCTGCACCATCGCCGTAAAACCAGGAGAAAGGCACCGGGAAGAGTAAAGCTATGGCCAGAAACAGCAGCAATGCTCCGAGTATGCGCAGAGTCAGGGTGATGTTCATCTATTCGAAGAACCTTTCCACCTTGGCGAGCGCTTCGGGCAGGGCGAAGACCAACACCCGGTCACCGACCTTCAGACAGTTTTCACCATCCGGGATCTCATAACTTTTCTCATGGACTATGGCGCCAATGATCGCCCCGCGCGGAAAGTGCAGTTCCTTGAGCGGTGTATTGACGATCGGACTGCCTTCCTTGACCTCGATTTCGAGGACCTCGGAGTTGCTTCCCTCGATCGTGGCGAGGGAGATGACGTTGCCCCTGCGGACGAACTTCAGGATCGCTCCGGCAGCGGCAAGTCTTGGCGAGACGCAGGCGTCGACGCCCAGGGAGGGCGCCAGGTCGAGAAATTCCGGCCGGTTGACCAGGCTCAGGGTGCGATGGGTGCCGTGTCGCTTGCAGAGCAGCGAGCAAAGGATATTGGTCTCGTCATTTTCCGTTGCGGCGATAAAGACGTCGGCATCGGCGACACCTTCGTCAAGCAAAACGCGAATGTCGGTGCCTTCCGCATGGATAACCATGGTCTTTTTCAGCTTCGCCGAGAGCTTTTCACAGCGCCGCAGGTCGCGCTCGATGAGGCGGACGTGGAAATTACGCTCCTCGAGGTTGCGGGCGACGCGCAGGCCGATTCGACCGCCACCGAGGACGAAGGCTTTTTGCGCGCCGCGCCGGGTTTCCTCCTGGATCTGCAGCATGTACTGGATAGCCGGCAGTTCTTCCTTGTGGGCAAAGATAAAGATGCTGTCGCCGACCTGGATGGTGTCATCCCCGCGCGGGATAATGGTATGGCCATGCCGCGTGATGGCGACGACAACGAAGCGGTAGATGCCGCGTATTTCGCCTAGTTCCTTGAGGGTCAGGTCACAGAGTGGGCTTTCCTGGGTGATCCGATAACCGAGGAACTGGATCTGCCCGCCGACGAATTCGGCCACGTCGAAGGTCCCGGCGCGTCCGGCGAGATTGGCGAGTTCGTCGGCCACGGCGTCGTCCGGGTTGATCATCAGGTCAATGCCGAGCTTGTCCTTGGAAAGCACCGCTCCCCGACTCAGGTAATCGATGCTTTTGACGCGGGCGATCCGTTTGCCGACGCCGTATTCCCTGGCCAGCAAGCAGGCCAGGATGTTGACTTCGTCGAGATCGGTGACGGCCATGACGATGTCTGCAGACTTGATGCCGGCCTGTTCCATGGTCTCGGCGCTGGCACCATTACCGTGGATGCCAAGCACATTGAGTCGATCCTGGGCGGCATTGAGGTTATCCTGATCGCGGTCGATCAGGGTGACTTCGTGTCCTTCCAGTGAAAGCCGTTCGCAGAGAAAGTAGCCGACCTGGCCGGCCCCGACGATGAGTATGTTCATCTAATGGTCCTTGGATAAATGCAGTAGAAATCGAGTATCAAGGATACAGAAGCAGGAATCCAGTATAAAGTCATCAATGATGAAAGCCGGAATCACAACTTCGGCCTGGTCATACAGTGACTGAAGGGGCATTGATTTTCTGCTGTATTCTGAATACTGAATTCTGTATTCTTCTTGTCATGTCCTTCTATAGCGATGTCTCCGAGGAACAACTGCGCCGCGAGCGGCAAAAAGCCCGCGATCTGCGCCGGACCCAGTGGTGGCGCAACCGGATCGCTATCGGCATTTGTCACTATTGCGGCAACCGGCATGCCCCTGCAGAGTTGACCCTTGATCACGTCGTGCCGCTGGTCCGGGGCGGGCGCAGCACCCGTGGCAACTGCGTACCTGCCTGCAAGGATTGCAACACGCGCAAACGCGACCTGCTGCCAACCGAGTGGCAGGAGTATCTGGACACCCTGTCCGGCTCTTAAGTCTGCTCCCGGTTAAAGTTCCTCGTCCATGTCCGGCTCGTCATCGACGACGAAATCATCCGGCTCGTCATCGTCAAGTTCATCGAAGTCTTCATCCATGAAACGCTCCAGAAAACGCTGGTTGCTGCGCAGCCGCCGCTGGATCTTCTCCTCCAGCTCAAGGAGTTCGGGAAAGCGTTCCGGTTTGGCTTCCGCCGCCGGTTCCTCAGAGACCTCCGGTTCCGGGGTCATGGCATTGTCCTGCTGTTCGTTCATCGGGATTCCCTCGTGCACATCCGGTAGAGATTGACATAATCGCCGGCGGCTTGCTGCCAGGACATGTCCTGGTTCATCCCCTGCAGCATGATTGTCCGCCACGCGTCAGTTTTTGCATAAGTCTCGAGCGCCCGGGCCAGGCATTCCAGAAGACTGTCGTGCCGGTACTCATGAAAGACGAAGCCGTTCGCCGGGCGCGCCGGGTCCAGCGGATCAGTAATCGTGTCAGCCAGGCCACCGGTCGCGTGGACCACGGGAACAGAGCCGTATCTCAGGGCAATCAGCTGCCCCAGGCCGCATGGTTCGTAACGGCTCGGCATCAGGTAGATATCGCTGCCGGCGTAGATCCGCCGTGACAGGGCATCGTCAAATTGGAGTATGACCGCGGCCTTGCCGGGATAATAGCTCGCGGCCTCGGCAAGACGGTGTTCGAAGTCGGTGTTGCCGGTGCCAAGGATCACCAGTTGCAGGTCGGGCCGCATCAGCCTGTCCCAGCTTTCCAGAACGAGCTCGATCCCTTTCTGGGAATCGAGTCGCGTGACCATGGCGACGGTCGGGGTCTTCGGTGCGAGCTTCAGCCCCAGCTCCTTCTGCAGCTGTTTTTTGCACTCTTTCTTGCCCGACAGCTTTTTCGCCGAGTAGTTGTTTGCCAGCGCCCCGTCGTGGACCGGTGACCAGAGTTTTCCATCCAGGCCGTTAAGGAGTCCGTGCAGATGATCGCCCCGCGAGCGCAGCAGGCCATCGAGTCCCATCCCCTGCTGCGGAGTCTGAATCTCCCTGCAATAGGTCGGAGAGACCGTATTGACGTGGCTGGCGAAGCCGATGCCGCCTTTCAACAGGGAAATCTGCCCGTAATATTCCAGGCCGTCAGGACCCGTCAAGCTATCGTCAAGGTCTAGCAGACGTGCTGATTCAAGAGGGAATACGCCCTGGTAGCCAAGATTATGGATGCTGAAGAGGCTGCCGGTACCGGCGAAAAAAGGGTCACGCCAGAGGTGCCGGTGCAGATAAACCGGGACCAGGCCGGCCTGCCAGTCATGAGCGTGGATGACATCCGGAGCAAAGCCGATCTGCCGGGCAAGCTCCAGGGCGGCCCGGCTGAGCAGGCCGAAACGCTCGGCATTGTCGGGATAATCCTGTCCCCGTTCGCCATAGAGCCCCTGGCGGTCGTAAAACTCCGGGAAGTCCAGGAAGTAGACCGGCACGCCCTGGTTCTCCCCGGTGCGCCAGGAGAGCTGGTAGACCCGGCCCCCCATGGGAACGGCGATTTTTTTTCGACCGGCCCGGAGATTGCCGGTGGCTTTGCGCACGGAACGATACCAGGGGATGATCAGGCGCACGTCATGGCCGAGGGCATGCAGGGCCGTCGGCAGGGAACCAACGACATCTGCCAGCCCCCCGGTCTTGGCGAAGGGCGCCGCCTCCGATGCAACCATGAGAAGTTTCAGGGGCGATTCAGACATAATAATCACTGTTCTTCAAGAGGCTCATGAGAGGCCGGTATTCTACTCCAGGTGCAGGAATTTATCCAGTCGGTAGCCCACGGCAGCGGCAAGCGCCAGGCGTTCACGCAGCCGTTCGTGAATCAGCCTGGCCATGACCTTCGGCTGTTCGGTAACTTGCGGAGAAGAAATGATCATCAGAGCGGCCTGGAGCGCGACGCAACCTGCCAGTGCGGCCAGCCCTTCCTTGGCGAACCAGCTCTGGCCGGCGTGGCTGTTGATGCCGAGCAGGGCGGCATTCTTCGGGTCGGTGACAAGCTCTGCAAAAGCCGGATCGTTGGTGGCCGGGTGAAGAGCTTGTGTGGGCGTCTGCATCAGCAGCATGCCGAGGAAGACGTCCCTGGTCTGTGCCTGTGAAGCAGCGCTTTCCTGCCAGGCAAAGTCGAGCCCGAAGCCGCGCAGAAGGTCCAGGCACTGCCGGTCGTCTGCCAATCCCAGCTGCCGACCCAGGTCGCGCAGCAGCAGCCAACTCAGCAGCACGGCGCCCAGTCCGGGTCGGTCGCTTTTGCCCTGCCACATCTCGTGCAACAACTGTCCGGGCATTTCGGCTTTGGCCATCCGGGCCAGCCAACCGGTGAGCTTTTTGACCAGGTCATTGAGCCCGCCAGGTGGGGGTGCAGACGTCTGGATCTCTGCAGCAACCCGCAGTTCAGAGACAAGTGAGTCGAGCTCATCGAGCAGGGCCTTGAGCGTTGCCTTGACCGGTTTCGGTTGCGGGACCACCCCCAGGCCTTCGGTCAGCTCACGCAGGCGTTCCGGGTCGAGGAGCCGGGTCATGGCAAGCCAGAGCGGCTGGTAGCGCAAGCGCAGCAGCTCCCGATCGAGATTGTCCACGGGCTGCCCCTGCAGTTTCCGGTGCAGGGCGAGCCACCAGCCGTCCCGGTCGTCGAGCATTCGGAAGTCGAGGCAGACCCGATGTTCATAGCCGTTCAGGTGCAGTTCCAGGCCGTCATTCAACTGATCGATGTGTAGCAGGTGCTCAGCACCCTGAAGGGTGCGAAAACGGCAGAACTGCCCGTGCCCGGCATCGAGGCCGAGCTCTTGTCGTAGGACAGGCATGGGGTGGGCGATCCCTTCGTGCTCCGCGGAGGCTTTTGGCGCAGCGTGGTGCAGCCGCCCGTGGGTGGCATTCAGGGTGTTGTTGTAAACCACGAGGATCTTCTGCCCGGGCGGGCCGTTGCTGAAAGCGTACACATTTTCATCGACGCCATAGCCTGTCGTGAAATCATACATGGAAAAATTCTCGACCCCGGAGAAACTCCGGCGCATACGCAACAGGGGAAAAATCTGGTTTTCATGATGGGCGACGAAACCATCGTCCGGGCTCTCGGCCCAGTATGCACGACGATACTCCATGCCGTATTTTTCCCGGAATCCCTCGATCTGGCCATGCCCGAACATCGGCAGCCCCGGCAGGGTGGCAAGCAGGGTGGCGACGCCGAAATACTTGTCAAATTTGCCGAACTGCTCGACGGCGGTCGCCTCATCCGGGTTGTTCATGAAGTTGACGTAGCGTTTCATGATCTCCGGATTGTAGGCAAGGATGTCCTTGAGGATTTTCCGGTACTTGGCATTCTCCTCAAGCTTGAGCATATTCATGAAGGCGCTGTTGTAGACCCGGTGCATGCCCAGGTTGCGCACAAAGTAGCTCTCCATCAGCCAGAACGCCTCGGCGATCAACAGGGTGTCGGGAGCCTCACGATTGACGCGGTCAACCACCTCTCTCCAGAATTCAACCGGGAAGGCCCTGGTGAAATCGGCATCAGACATCCAGAAGGCGGAGCGCGAAGGGACGCCGGCGCTGCCGCCCGGGGGCGGGAACCAGAGCCTGCGGAAATGCTTGCGCGCCAGGGTCATCGCGGCGTCGAAGCGGATCATGCTGAAGCGCCGGGCGATGCTGATGATCAGGTCGCTCATGGCCTGACGCACTTGCGGCAGCAGGAAGTTCAGCTGGGCCGTGTCGTTCCAGGGCATGTGTGTGCCGTCGTTGCCGTGGTAGATGTAGCGGCGACGACCCGTGGCGTGGTCATGGTGTTCGCAGACCACGGCCGCATCGCTGTTGTCCCAGTAGCCATCCTCGATGCGGATGCTGATGCCCTCTGCGTCACAGAGGTCCGGGCCATTGAAACGATAGCCGGGGTATGGTGGCGATTCAGTCTGTAAAAACCAGTCCGGGTGCTGCAGGACCCACTCGGAGTCGATACCGGTATGGTTGGGCACGACATCGCAGGCGAGGCGGATGCCATGCTGGCGACAGCGGGCTTCCAGCTCCGCCAACGCAGCATCACCACCGAGGTCCGTGGCGACGCGATAAGCGTAGAGCGCATAGGCAGAGGCTTCCGCTTCCGGGTTGCCGCACAGTCGCTTGATTTCCCTTGATGCCGAGGAACGTTCCCAGATGCCGATCAGCCAGATGGCGTTGAAGCCCCAATGGGCGAGGCGTGCCAGCTCCTCTTCGGGGATGCCGGCAAGGGTGGTGATGGAACGCTGGTAACGACTGCTGAGCTGGTCGAGCCACACGTAAATCGATTTTGCCAGTAAAACCGCGCTGGGCATCCAGTCGATGTCGGCGCTGAACGCAGCCGGTGAATCACTGCCGTCCTCACGGCCGAACATGGGCATCGGCGCCGGGCCAGGGCCAGACAGGCGGGGCTGATTTTCTTCGATGCTGATCGCCCGGGCAAGCTGCAGTTCGGCGACCAGTTCCGGCGGCAGCCACGCTGACCAATGCTTGATGATATAGGCGACCTGCCCGGCCAGGCTGGACGGTGCCGCCCGCATCGGGCTTTTCAGGAGTTCTGAAAGTTTTTTCTCTGCACTGATAGAGCCCAACCCGGGTTGCATGATCCTGTCGAGTTTTGCAATCAGGGTGTGATAATCAAACTGGCCCCGGAGGTCCGCATCGTCAAACAGGGCCCGGAAGGCTTGTGCCACCGGGTTGTCAGTCAAGGTTTCAAGAAGAAACAGTTCAGCGAGAAGCTGGAGCCTCGGCACTTTGCGGGAGGGCTTGTCATCAGGCTCTTTGGCCTGCTCCAGCTTTTGGTTCGGGTAGAATTCCGGGAACAGGCGGTAAATCCCGGCGAGTTCCGGTGCCGAATGACGCTGGTCGGCAACCTTGACCATGCCAACCCCGGGGCGCAGACCCAGGCGCGAGAAGTAATGCAGGGCGGTCTGCCTGGTTGCCGAGTTCAGCAGGGCGAAGAGGTAGACCTCTGCCCCTGATTTTTTATTCCACAAGGCAAACCGGTGCGCCGCGCTGATATCAGGCAAACCCTGGCCCAGTTCTGCCAGTCCGGCCCTCTGCAGTTGTTGCAGGGCGTGTCGATTCAGAAGCAGTTTGTTGTCAAGACGTTGAGACATGTCAGTTGATCTGGCTCTCTTGATATGCAGGTGAACACAAGCCGATCAGAATCTCAGGTCCGGATCGATTGCGCGCAGGAATGCCGCGGCTTCTTCAGGCGGCAGTGGGTTGATGAAGAAACCGCTGCCCCATTCAAAGCCGGCAATCTGGTTGAGGCGCGGGACCAGCTCGATATGCCAGTGATAGTCTCGGGGGAGGGTCTCCCAGTAGCCGGGCTTGCCGCTTTGTGCCTTGATCGGCGGCGCCGTATGCAGGATGAAGTTGAAGGGAGGGTCCTCGAGCAGGCTGTAGAGCCGTCGCAGCATATTCCGCAACGCTTTGGCACAGGCCAGCAGTTCCGCATCGCTCTGCAGCGCAAAATCATGGTTGTGCTGGATCGGGTAGAGGCTCAGCTCAAAAGGAAAACACGAGGCGTATGGCGCCACGACCAGGAACTGGCCATCGTTATAGACCACGCGCCTGCCATCTTCGATCTCCTGGGCCAGGAGGTCACAGATCAGGCACCGATTGGTTGCGAGGAAATGTCCCCGACAGGTGTTCAGTTCGCGACGCATCACCGGCGGCGTGATCGGCACGGCCATCAGCTGTGAGTGGGCATGGGGGAGCGGCGCGCCGGCTTCTATGCCGTGGTTTTTGTAAATCTGCAGGTAGCGGAAGCGCAGGTCCTTCCTCAGGTCGAGAAGCCTGGCACGGTACGCCTGCAGGACCCCCGCGGTTTCCGGGATATCCAGGTGGGCGAGGCTGCGATGATGGTCAGGCGTTTCGATAATGACCTCGTGGGCACCGACGCCGGGGATGTTGCGGTACAAGCCGAACTCGTGCTGCTGCAGCTCGCCCTCGATTCTCAGCACCGGGAACTTGTTCGGGACCACCCTGACTTGCCAGTCCGGGCCGTTGACCGGCATGCTGTCCGGCCGCAGAGCGAAAACTTCCGGCGGGGTTTTACTCTCCTGTCCAGGACAGAAAGGGCAAACCGTAACCGGCGTCTGCTGACGTTCGATAATAAACTCGCGAGGCTGGCGAGCGCGTTGGTTTTCTGTGATGACCCAGGCCCCTTTGAGGGGATCCCATCGGAATTCAGACAATTTCAGATCCTTCCAGATACGATAGAGGTGGAATGCGAACCCTTGCGCCGGTTATCCCGCCGAGAGTTCAGCCAGCCAACCAGAGACCTTTGCATGGTATTGATCGCGCAAAGCATTGGCATCGGCGTTGTCGATTGCTTCAACATAAATGTGCACCACTGACCGGTGCTGATCAGGCAAAACCAGGACCCAGCCCCGCTCCGTATCGATCCGAACCCCGTCGGTAAAAGAGGCCTGCTGGTCCACGGCATCCTCGCTCATGCGCCGCATCAATCCGCCCTTGCTCTCCCATGGGCAGGGCAACTGCAGATGATGATAAGTGTGCCTGGGAAGTTTGGCAAGGGCCTCATCCAGAGAAAGCCCGGCCCGGGCACCGAGTTCCATGATCTTGGCTGCCGAAAAGAGCCCGTCAAAGTGGGGCTGGAAAACCGGGAAGCCGAAACGGTCATCCATCGAGGCGACCAGACGGACACGACGGTTGTTGGCTGCCTCAACCAGCGAGTGGCCATCGGAGCGCGTTCGCTGCACGGTCAACCCTTTACTCCTGGCTAAATCGTCAACTGTCTGGGGAGCAGCGACCGGGACAACCAGGCTTCCTTCGCTCTCTGCTTCGCACACCAGTACCGTCAGGGTACTCAGCGCCTCGTGACTGGAAAAAACCCGGCCGCTGCCACTGACCATGCGAATTTTCTCTCCCGACGGGCCGATCCAGAAGCCGGCATCGGCTTCGAGTGACTTGACAATCCGACTCAGCCGGTCGAGTGCAGATTCAAGCTCGTCTGCAGTGAAATCGATTGACTTTTCGTGGACGTGGGAGTTCAACTCGGTGACCTCGAAGCCCAGATCGCTGAGCAGGTCAGGCAGGAGATCCGCCGCAGGCGAGTGGTTGAGGTCGAGGACCACCTTGGGCACCGATTTTTTCAACAGTTCGCGATCAAGGTTGCGCAGGAACCCTTCACGATAGTAATCATATATGCGAGGCAGCTCTTCTATCCCACCCGGCTCGGAATGATGGGCGCGACGAAAGTTCTCCTTGAAATAGATACGCTCCATGCCTTTAGCGGTGCCGGACGAGATTTCGTTGCCATCGGTATCGAAAAAGATGATTTCCGTAGCGGCCGGATCCTCCGGCGACTGGCGGAAATGAATGCCGCCGACCTCGCCGAAGGTGGTCAGCTTGTAACGCAGAACCGGCAGGGAGATCATCTTGACGTCTCGGACATTGACTCCCGCAGAGAGCAGGCCGCCGACAAAGGAGCGCTTGAGCATGCGTGATGAGCGTATCGCATCACGACCGGCCAGGACATAACTGCCCTTGGGCAGGGTCGAACCGTAGGCGGCACCGAGCCGGGCTGAGAATTCCGGGGTCATCTCGACATTGGTCATGCCGCGCACCACAGCGCCTTCGAAAAGGCTCTTGCGCCACTTCTCACCCCAGATCATGTTTCCGGAAACCGTCGAGCCGTTTTCGATGACCTTGCGTGGCCAGATCTTGACATCCGGCCGGATATTGACATCATCTCCGACCGTGGTTTCGTCGGCAATAATCGCACCGTTCTCGATCAGGGCCCGCTGCCCGATTCGAACCCGGTGACCGAGATTGGCTCCGGTAATCTTCGTGCCGGCCTTGACATACACATTGTCCCAGAGCACGGCGTCCTGCATGATGACCCCGTCCTCGATCAGGCAGTTGCGTCCGACAACAGAGTCGGTGAGACGGGCGCTCCCCTGGACTCTGGTGTTGCCACCAAGGACAACCATCCCGGCGAGCGCCGCCCGCTCGTCAACTTCGGTGTCAGGGCTGAAAAATATGCGGCCATCTTCGGTGATCGGCGGTTCGTCAATCTGTACGAAGACCTTATCATGGCAAATGTCGCGGCATGCTTCAAGATAGGCTTCCGGATTGCCGATATCGGCCCAGTAGCCCTTCATGTCGCAACCGTAAAGAGCCGCACCGGTTTCAAGCATTATGGGGAAGATGTCCTTGGCCCAGTCCCGGTTCTCTCCTTCGGGGATCAGGTCGAGGACTTCCGGCTCCAGGATGTAGATGCCGGTATTGATGGTGTCGGAAAAGACTTCCCCCCACCCCGGCTTCTCAAGGAACTTGGTAATACGGGCGTTCTTGTCGGTTATCACCACCCCGAACTGCAGGGGATCGGTCACCGATGTCAGGGTGATGGTTGCCTTGGCCTGTTTTCGATGGTGAAAGTCGATCACTTGCGAAAGGTCAAAATCGGTCAGCAGGTCACCGCTGATGATCATGAAGCGCTCATCCAGATGGCGTGCCGCCGCTTTGACAGCTCCCGCGGTACCATAATCCTCAAGCGGCGTCACGTAGGTGATGTGAACACCAAACTCGCTGCCGTCACCGAAGTATTTCTTGATGATCTCGGGCTGGTGAAAGAGCAGCAGGACCAGGTCAGTGATCCCATGACGCTTCAGCAGGTTGACGATATGTTCCATGATCGGTCGATTGATCAGCGGGATCATCGGCTTGGGCAGGCTGATGGTCAGTGGGTGAATCCGGGTGCCGAAGCCACCCGCCATGATGACGGCTTTCAATGAGAACTCCTCATACGTCCGGGACCGGAATCAGTGTTGTGCGAGAATGCGGCGGACTTCTTTTTTCAAATCATCAAGGTTGGAGCTTTTGACGACGTAGGCATCTGCCAGCCAGGAAGAAAAGTCGTCTTTGTAGCAGCTGTAAGCTGTGCAGAGGATCACAGGGATATCCTCCTGCTCCTTGGCAATCTTCTGCAACAGATCGAGACCGCTTTCCTGGTCGAGCTGGATGTCGAGAACAACCAGGTCAAAATTCTGATGCCTCATCCGTTCCAAGGCTTCCTGACTGTTGCCGCAGGTAACAACCGTGTGGCCTTCATCCTCAAGCTCAGCAGCGTAAAGGTGGCGGATGTCACCTTCGTCGTCGATTACCAGTAAATTCGCCATGACAAGCTCCTTGGGAGGGGAGAGGGATGGGACCGTTTCATTATACCAATCAGAAGTGCACCTGCAATCGCGAAAAGGCTTTGCCCTGTTGCACTTGAATGGCGGCAATGGCATAGTCCTTATTGTTATGTCAGTCAAACCTTACCAGCTTTTTTCCGAGCACCTGAAGAACCGTTTCGGAGTACGTGTACACAAGGTCTCGGTCGATGCGGGCCTGGGCTGCCCGAACCGCGCCGGTGGCCGTACCGGCCCGGGGTGTCTGTTCTGCGACCCGGGTGGTTCAGGCGCCGTCGGCATAGAACGCCAATCGAGCATTGCCGCACAGATCGAGCAGGGCAAGGAGGTCATGGCCCGCAAGTACAAGGCCGGCAAATTCATGGCCTATTTCCAGCCTTTTTCCAACACGCTCGCCCCGGTCCATCAGTTGCGCTCACTTTATGATCAGGCGCTGGCTGTCGACGATGTTGTCGGCCTTGCCGTCGGCACCCGACCCGACTGCGTCCCGCCGGACGTTCTGGATCTGCTCGGCGAGTACCACCGGAAGAGTTACTTCTGGCTCGAACTGGGCCTGCAGAGCAGCCATGATCGAACCCTCCACCGGCTTAGACGTGGACATGATTATGCTGCCTTCGCCGAGGCCTACAGTCAGGCAAAATCACGTGATCTGAATATCTGCGTGCATGTGATCCTCGGACTCCCCGGCGAGAGCCACGAAGATATGCTGGCGACCGCCGATGTCCTGGCGGCGTTAAAAGTCGACGGTGTCAAACTCCACCTGCTTCATGTCCTGAAAAACACGCCGCTCGGTCAAATGTATGCCGAGCGTAGAATTGAATTGTTAGAGATGGATGAGTATGTCGAGCTGGTCGTTGATATCGTGGAACGACTGCCTCGTCAAACACTGATTCACCGCCTTACCGGTGACGGGCCGAGGGACCAGTTGCTGGCGCCGCTCTGGTCGCTGAAAAAATGGGAAGTGCTGAATGCGATCGATGCGGAATTTGCCCGGCGCGGCTCTTGCCAGGGGAAGCGTGGTCAATCACGGTAAGCATTCGGCAATGTTCCCTGGGAAGACTTGTACAAAGGATCAATTGAAAACGCCCCCTGTTTCAGGAGGCGTTTTTGACAATCGGTGCAGGCTCGGCCGATGTTTCTGACGGATCGCTCCACGAAAGCAACAGCAGGCTGGCCCAGATAATGCCGACGAGTAGAATCAGATAACGGAACATGGCGCGGAGCATAACCGAGCGAGAAAGAAAAATCAAGTCGGCAAAGCGTGTCGCAGGAAGTTTTTCTGGCTCTGCCGCGGAGTCCTCCCCAAGCTTAAAGCAGCAGGAAGACCACGATCGCAAGCACAACCGCTGCGATGATGATGCCGACCGTTATTTTGCCGCTGCCTCCGGTCGTCGGTGCCGACGCTTCAGCTTCAAGCGTGCCGACCACGGGAAATCGCTCGACGACCGCGCGCACATGTGGTGCCGAGGCCAGTTCTTCAGTCAGGTCCATCCCTGCCTGGTGGTCGGGCGGGTGCTGGCCGTTCTGCCAGCGGGGGCTTTCAGTAACATCGTAAATTGTGCCATTGACGGCGACGTAGGCCGGTCTGCCGTTCTGACCGTTGTTTTGCGCGAGTTCAGCAAGGGTCATCAGCCTTCTCCTTAAGCTGCAGTTGGATAAAAACGAGTGCCACAGTTATTTTCAAGCCAGTAACAATATTACTGATTATTCATCTGTCGGCAAGCAATCTTGTCCTTTCGAACCAGCCTTTTTGCAAAGATTTGCCGATCTCTGTTTTTCCTGCAGAAAAAAATCCTGATTTGAAGCTGTTCACGATATTTTCAGTACTGTGCATTTGCACAGTGTTCGGCATGATATTCTATGGTATTTTCTGCTTATGCGACTCGCTTTGAAACACCAGATAATCATGGCCCCGGCGGCGGTGCTCTGCCTGATGACCCTGTTGCTCGGTTTCCTGCAGTTCACCTACTGGGATATTTCGGTCAAACGGCAGAAAGCCAAGGACCTAAGGACCGCGTTTGTCGCCCTGGCCGAGGCCGACATGGCCACCCAACGCATGCATGGCGTCGTCGGTTTCCTGGCTCAGGCCCAATTCCCTGATCCGAGAGCACTCGAGCAGATCGCGAACCTCCACCGACACCTCGAGGTGTCAATTGACCGGCTCCAGGAAACCGGGTTAATGGCGACGCCATCCATAAGCCGGATGCGACAGAGTATTGTCGACCTGAACCCTGAACATGGCATTCAGCTCGATCAGTTCAATCAGGCCCTCAAGGTTCTGCACCCTCTGATCATGGAGCAGCTCTCCAAGTTGAACGAACAACGGGATGATCTGAGCGTCCTGCATCGCGAAGATATCGATACCCTGGTCGCTGAAACAACTTTTGTCTCGATCCTCGTGCTCGGTGTTGCCATCCTGGTGGGGATTCTGCTATCGCTGGCTTTCGCCCGACATATCCTGCGCCGTATACAGGTGCTCTCCGACGGTGCCGCCCGGATTACGGCCGGCGATTTCTCGCCCCCTCCCGCTCCGGACAAGGTGCGTGATGAGCTGGACGGGCTGGCTGTATCGATCAACCAGATGACCGATCAGCTGATCCGGGTGGTCGCTGCCGAGAAGCTTCTGGAAGGTGCCGAGGAGGAACGTCGACGCATTGCCATGGACATCCACGACCAGACCCTTGCCGACCTCGCTGCGGTGAAGCGAAAGCTCGAACATATGCGCCAGGAGGCCCCCGGCAATGAAGATGTAACAAAAATTGAAGTCGACCTGCAGAGGGCGATGACCAACCTGCGGGTGGTGATGGATAACCTGCATCCGCAGACCCTCGACATCCTCGGCTTGCCGGCTGCGACCGAGTCCTTCCTGGAAAAGACCTGCGAGGCACCAAACAGTCCGGAATATCATTTCCTGGTCGATGATGAGGTCGAAGCCCTCAAGTTGTCGCGACTTACCCAGGTTACCCTTTACCGGATCATTGTCGAGGCCGTCAATAATGTGATGCGGCATGCGCACGCCAGCCAATTCGAGGTTGGCATGGGCTTGCGCAGCGGCTCACTGGTTATTACAGTGGAAGATAATGGCCGTGGCTTCGATACGGCCCCCCGGCTACCGGACCAGGTTGGCGGCAGGGGGCTGCACAACATTCGTGAACGAGCCCGGGCGATCGGTGCAGAGGTCAACTGGCGTAGCTCACGGTTTTCATCCGGAACGCGTTTTGAACTGGTCTTGCCGCTCAAAGATCCGAAACTTTCGGGTTAACTATTTTCATTCTCTCTGCCCACAACATTTCAGGAGACGACATCATGGCTCCATACGCTCTCATCATTGCAGAAGACAACCCCAAGGATTTTGAATTTCTCAAGCAGATGGTTAATGATTGGGAGCAGGAATGTTCGATTGAACACGCCCCAGATGGTCAGGTCGCTTTCGAACTGGCCCTGGCTCATGAAGAACCTCTGGTGATCAGTGACATCCAGATGCCGAATATGAACGGGGTCGATTTTGCCAGGGCGCTCTGGGAACGCCAGCCGCATGCCCGGATCGTCTTCTGGAGCCAGTTCAAAGACGAGATGTACGTTCGCTCCCTGGCCAAGATCGTCCCGCCGGAGACGGTCTACGGCTATGTCCTCAAGTCCAGCCCAAGAGAAAAAATTTCGACGGCCATGGCAACTGTTCTCTTTGAAGACCAGTGCTGGATCGATCCCGAGGTGCGCAAAGTGCAGGGGCGGACCGGGCACAGCCAGACGGCACTGTCTGACATTGAATACGAGGCACTGGTCGATATCTCCCTCGGGCTGACCGACAACCTGATTGCCCAACGTCGCTACCTGTCACGCCGCGGCGTTCAGAGCCGCCTGAATTCGCTCTACGGCAAACTGAGTCTCGACCAGGAACAGTTCCAGAGCGACAAGGTCGGTGACGCCTTCAACCTGCGAAATCGCGCCGTAGCTGTCGCTCTGCGTCGCGGGCTGATCAATGCCTTCGAACTCGAACACGAAGAAGAGGAACTCCAGCACTGGTTGAAGCGCTACAAGAGCGGCAGGGGCTAGGATGACCTCCGAATCGGGAACCCTTTTCCTCTACGGCTTTGGCATTGTAAATCCCCCCTGATTATGCTAAAAATTGGTCATACCATATCACAACTGGAGAAAAGGCATGACCATTGTCCTCGAGCCGATTCGGCCCAAGAAAATATCTGAAGAAATTGTCAGCCAGGTCAAACAACTGATCTCCAAGGGCGAGCTCAAGCCGGGCGATCGCATCCCCTCGGAACGGGA
>Ga0210079_1000033_pt1 | contig 18450 bp, 19 predicted proteins | sample White_CordA_D2_FD_185587 | JGI IMG/M metagenome (GOLD analysis project Ga0210079, IMG submission 185587) | Wetland microbial communities from the San Francisco Bay, California, USA, that impact long-term carbon sequestration - White_CordA_D2... | ecosystem: Environmental > Aquatic > Marine >...
TTGCAGGCAAAGGTCTCACCGACCTCCACGTTGATCACCAAGTCAACCGGATCAACCTGTTCATTGGACCTGAGCCAAACAGTTCTGAAAACACTTTTATATTTGCCACCTTTTGCGTCGGCTGGTACCTTGACTAGAAACGGTACCTGTCTTGTCGTGTACCAAGAGTTGAGTGATACATAGAGTTGACTGTTTATCCATTTAGGGTCAAGGGTCCCGTCTACACGGGAAAGGCTGAAACTTGCGTAACTATTCGGCGTCGTTGTATCGTCCAATGTGACTGCGACAGGGACCGTCACGACTTCTCCGGGCGCTACGGTTGCGGTTAATTCGCTGGGCTCAAAGGTAATCTTCGCTGCTCCGGCTTCGGTTGCCAACAGAGACAAGGGCAATAACAGAAGTAACAACAAGCTCATTGTCCAGAAGGCCTGACAGGTATCCGGGTTTTTCATGCTTGCCTGACTCACTGCTGTTGTTTTCATGATGAACCTCCCTTTTCCATTATAAAACCACCGAAGTCTTGATAATTTTGGCAGCTCGGCTGGCATCTGAAAAAACTTCCTTTAGCTCCGCAGCTCTACGTTCCCCGGTTTCCCGAGGTTTGCTTTGGCCAGAGTCTAGATCAAAAAGCTTGATCCAAGCTGTAGGGCTATTTTAAAGGGGAGGTGCAAAGAAAAATGTAATTTGAATCACAAAGTGAAATTTTCTTCAAAAACTTTTTGGCTGACCAGCATGTGGCGGTTTTCATCTATGGATAACAGGCCTGTCTTTTTCCATTTATCAATAACCCGCGTAACGGTTTCCCTGGTCAACCCGGTCATATCGGCAATGTTCTGATGGGTCAGGCGCAGCTTCAGCAGAACACCCTCCGAAACAGGCTCGCCTCGTTCCATGCACAAATTCTTGATCGAAGTCATGATCCGGTATGACGCGTCCTTGAAATGCAGCATCCGGACCTGGTTCCAGGCAAGTCGAAGACGTCCGGTTAACAAAAGCAGGAGCTTGTGCATCACTTTGGGCTGAGTCCGGAGGATCTCGAAAAAATCATCCCTGCCGATGATCAGGACCAGGGATCTTTCCAGAGCAACCACCGTTGCAGGAATTGCCTGTTGATCGATCAACGAGACTTCGCCGAAAGATTCGCCGACCCCGTGGAATGCAACGATCGACTCTTTACCCTCTTCGGTCGTATGAAACACTTTTACCTCGCCACTCAGGACTGAATACATGTACTTGTTGGCGTCTTCTTCGAAAAGGATGACCTGCCCCTTCTGGAACTCACGAATTGCGATATGCCCTGTTACAGAGGCCCGTTCCTCAGCAGTGAGGTCTGAAAAGAGTTGTGTATGCTCCAGGAAATTGATGTTTTCGTTGTTCTTGATCATAAATAGTCGTCCAGGTTGAATCTGGGCCTTCAATCCGAATCGTGTCTTGATTTGCCGGAATGACTCCCGGCATTCGGGCTCATCTTATCAGACATTCCTGAGATCATCCAAGTAAACCTTAAACACGACCCTGTAGTGAACCAGGCAAGACTCTCAATGACAACAAGTCATGCACTTTTTGCATATTCTTTTGTCAAAAGACGTTGCCATTCAGACTTAAAGCGAACCGCCTGGGTATCACGCTAACGCGAGTGTCTGCTGCATCTAACTGAAAAGATTATTCTTTTTAAAGAATTTAGAAAATTTTTCGAGGATAACCTTGCTTGGGAACAACTTTTGCTTTTATTACCATATAAGTAAAGAATCTTTTCTCTGGCCGGGCTTTCCGGCCAAGCAGACGAACCAGGGGGTTGTCATGGAAAAGATATTCATCGATATTACGGACCTGCAGTCGCTGATTTTCGAACGTCAGCAGATCGTGGCCCTCTTAGACAACACTGAACTCTGGGGGAAAATCCCCCTCGCACAGCGTTTTGCAATTGTCGACTCATGTGAATTTGTCACCCTGATGGGTTCATCCTTCACCGAACATGCACGGCGCATGCTGGAAAATGAAGTTGAAGCAATGGCGTCAACTATTCATTAACAGAGGGAAGCCATAGACAGAGAAGGGCCGGAGTTACCTCCGGCCCATACCCTATCACGTCAATTTCTCAGAGATTACCTGTCCCTTAGTTTGGACAGCAACCGCAACAGCTCGAGGTACAACCAGACCAGCGTCACAATCAGGCCAAAAGCCGCGTACCACTCCATATAGCGGGGTGCGACACCATCGCCGCGCTCGATAAAGTCAAAATCAAGCACCAGGTTCAACGCAGCAATAACGACCACGAACAGGCTGAACAGAATACCCATCGGCCCGGATTCGTGGATCACCGGCATCTGCCAGCCGAACATGCGACCAACAAAACTGATCAGGTAAACCACGGCAATGCCGCCGGTCGCGGCGAAGATACCCAGTTTGAAATTCTCCGTCGCCCGGATCAGGCGAGCCTTGTAGGCAAACAACAGCGCGAACAGGGTGCCGAAGGTCAGGCCGACAGCCTGTATGACAATCCCCGGAAAACGTGCTTCAAAAAATGCGGAGATGCCGCCAAGGGCAAGCCCCTCGAGGACGGCATATATCGGTGCTGTTTTCGGCGCCCAGGCTGCCTTGAAGATGGTGATCATGGCAAACACGAAGCCACCGATCAGGCCGCCGATCATCCAGGGTTGAACAGCTTCGGGCCCCTGGTTGTAATACAGGTTCCAGGAGTAGCTGGCACCAATCACCACCAGGGCAAGCAGCGCTACAGTCTTGTTTACCGCACCTTGCAGGGTCATGGTTTCAGTACCGGCGATCGCCTGCGTAAAAACCTTTTCTTTCATCATCGGATTTGATGTACGCATTTACAGGTGTCCTTTTCAGTAACGACAGGGAGTTTTCTAGCCAACTATTGCTGTGTTTCGTCTCTTTAGCGACAAGGATTCACGATAAATAAAAACCGGGCGGTCCCGGTACTTCTACCTGCATGGATGGACGTAGTAGCGGCCAACGATTTTCGGTTGCTGATAACTCCTCCTTTTACATTCACAGCCATTCTAACCCTGCCACGAATCTCTTACAAGCCCAGCTGGTCGGCAATGCCCTGCATTGCCACGAGTGAGAGGTCGCAAAACTCTTCAAGTGGGATGCCGCCGACCTCACATTCGCGAATGATATCGCGGTTTGCCCCCGCGGCAAAGGCCTTTTCCTTGATCCGTTTGCGAACCGACTTCGGCTTGACGCTGGCCAGTTTCCTGTCTGGATAAACCAGAGCCGTAGCGACAATCAACCCGGTAATCGTTTCGCCTGCCGCCAGCAGGTGCTGAAACTGCGTGCTGCGCTTTGTGGCCGGGTGAGCCTGTTCGTTGTGCAGGCATACAGCTTCGATTATTTCTGCATCGACTCCAATTTCACCTAGGATGCGCGCCGTCTCGCGGGTATGAACGTCCAGATCGGGATGAGACTCGGCATCCAGATCATGTAGCAGACCGGCAAGCCCCCACTTCTCGGGGTCCTCACCAACCTTCTCGGCCAGAGCTCGCATCACGGCCTCGGCAGCCAGGCAGTGGTTGAGCATATTCGGTGATTTGACATGCTGCTTGACCAATTCAAACGCTTCTTCTCTGTTAATTCCATAGTTCATAGATATCACTCAATCCGGGGAAAAGGATGGTGATCTTGCCCCTCATCAGCTGCCCCTTACCTGCTTTTCTACAACTTTTAGTTCTTGGTTTTTTTTATCGTCTCATACGCCTCATTGATTTCACGAAATTTCTCTTCGGCAAATTTGATAAAATCCTCCGGAAGGCCCTTGGAGATAACCTTGTCGGGGTGATATTCGCTGACCAGTTTGCGATAAGCCTTTTTCACTTCCCCCATATCGGCATCATTCTCCAGACCAAGCATGGCGTAGTGATGCGACAGGTCACTGACAAACTGTCGCTTAACCGTGTTAAAGACATCACCATGCAGACCGAGAAGCTGCGGTGCGGCACGCAGGATCTGTTCCTCGGCAGGGTGCAGGACACCGTCTGCCAACGCCATGGTGAAGAGCATCTCGTAGAACATCATGCGTAATTGCGGCTCTTGCTGGAAAACCTGGCCGAACTGCCGTGCGTACTCCTCAAACGACGTGCTGTTATCTTTGGACTCGTTGAATACACTGATCGCAAATTGCTGGGACGGGCCATCAAGGCGCAGCTTGTCGTGCATGAAACTGCGGACGACACCGATTTCGTTCTCACAAACCCGACCATCAGCCTTGGCCATTTTGCCAAGCATCGCAAAGGTCGCCGTAAAGAAGACTGCCTGGCGCTGTTCCTGTCCGGTCAATCTGCCAGACTCGGCGAGACCGGAACGGGTCTTGTCATCTATCAGAGCATGCCCCAGAGATGCGCCGACCAGGGCCCCGATCGGGCCACCGAGCATGAAGCCGACGCTGCCACCCATGATTTTACCGAACCACGACATCGATCACTCCTCCTGTATATCAGTCAGTTCCTGGATATCACAAACATCGACAATCTTGCCACCGGACAGTTCCTCAAGCAGGGAGAAAGACAAGGCAACCGCTGAACTGTCAGTGGCCGCAGCCGGATAAATCAGTTCAAACCTTTGCAGCGACTGATCAAGAAAAACCGGCAGACCCTCCGGCAGAAGAAATGGGCTGACCCCGCCTGGAGCGAAACCTGTATATCGTTCCACCTCGTCGGCATCGGGAAGCTTTACTTTTCCGGTCAGGCCGGCAGCCTGTTTCAGTCGACCGCTTTTGACTTTGGTATCTCCACTGGTTAAGACTATGACCGGCTGCTTACCGACCAGCAGGAGAATGCTCTTGGCAATTTCTCCCACACTGCACCCGACCGCAGCAGCGGCTGCGGAGCTGGTTGGAGTCGGTACCGTAAAATTCTGCGGCACCAGCCCCTGCCGGGACAGGTATGCCTGAACCTGCTTCGCTCTCAAATCCATCATTGGCTGATTCCTTACATTACAGACGGGTTAAGGCTCGAGGAGTGGCATGGTATCATGACATCGGCTTCTCTGCCAGATAGTAAGCGGAGAAAGAAGCCAAAACATCATGGTCCAGAATGCCTTCACTGCCATACTTTCTTCCGGGGAACAATTTAATGTATCAACTGTGTTATTTTTTCTGCAACGGTTATGGCGAAATGACAACACACATAGCCAAATGACAACAGATACAGCTTTCGGATTATTGTAAGAATCTATTTAAATTAGAACGTTAGACAATTCTATTGATATTTTTCAGTCACACAAGCTTCCGAAATAACTGATTAAAATGGCTCCACGCGGTCGCATCTGCACTCTATAAAGACCTAATGTGACAGACGCCCGTGACTTGGCACATCGCTTGCTCTATTGATGACTATATTCGTTCTTTAACCGTTGGGGGAGAAAGACTGGAATATGTACCCAAAACTGCTCATCATTATCCTTCTGGCTCTTTTCACAAGCGCATGTGCTCAGCAGGCAGCCTTTGTCTCGACACCACCGGGCGCGCAGGTCTTTATTGATGGCGAGGAAATCGGTGTCACTCCATGTGCTTTCGATTACAAGCTCAGCAATAATGCCCAGCATGATGTAACAATTGCCAAGGAAGGTTTTGAACCGGTCAATTTCGTCGTGGTAACGGATGAAGTCGACGCAGAAGCACGCAACCGCTGGTTGGCGGCCGGCGCGGTCTGGAGTCCACTCTGGCTGGGGACCATTTTCACCAAGAAGCTCAAAGACACCTACGATTTTGCCCTTCGATCAGAACCTGCACAGCTGACGGCAGCTGCAGAAGTGAGCGTGAAGGCCGAAGATCTGTAGTCGCACAAAATAAACAACAAAAAGCCAACTTCTGAATGAAGTTGGCTTTTTTTATATTATTTTCTCAGTTTCAGGCGACTTCGGCAAATTGCTGTTGAATCATTTCAACCTTCCCCGGGTTGTCAACAAGGGCGTTCACACAGTCCTTGTCAAGCTTGTCGATCGACATCAGCTTCAGCATGGCAAAAGCATGTTCGTTTGACCAGGGCTCCTTGTAAGGTCTGTGGGTTGTCAAGGCGTCAAAGATATCACTGACCGCAACGATGCGCGCCTCGAGGGTAATCTCCTTGCCGCGCAGTCCGTGCGGGTAGCCACTGCCATCCATCGACTCGTGATGCAGTTCGGCAATATGACGCAGATAATCGATATACGGAACACGTTCGAAACCAAAATTGCAGATCAGGTCATCGACAATATGTCGCCCCAGCACTGTGTGCGAGTTCATCACCTGGCGTTCATCCCGGCTGAGCCGGTCAGGTTTCTGCAGAATGCTGTCAGGGATACCGATCTTGCCGACATCGTGCAATGGTGAGAAAAGCGCAATCTGCTCGATCTGTTCGTCGTCTAGTTTCTCAAGCCCCCTTTTAACCAGGACACTGGCTATCAGGCGGACATACCGGGCCATTCGCTCGAGGTGGCTGCCGGTCTCCAGGTCATGCTTCTGGACCATACCGACCGATGTACGCATGGCGGCGACGAGTGCCCGGGTTGCAGCAAGATCGTTCATGATCATTTCCGAGATCAGGTGAACGAAAATCTCCACATGTTCCAGGACACGCTCCCGGAAATACCGGTTGTGAAATGAGTTGAAGAAGATGAAGCCAGACAATTGCCGGTTAAAGTAGATCGGGTGAGTATAGCTGGCCGCATATCCATGTCCGACCAGTGCGTGGGAGTGAACCGAGGGATGATCCTCGTATATTCTCAGGTCATTGACGATACGAGGTGTTGAATCGCGGCCAACCCTGCTCAGCGTGGAATCTTCAGCCAGAATGGCCTCGTAATTGGTAAGCGGACTTTCTTCAACCGGAGAGGCGATAAACGTTTTCAGTGAATGCGTCTTGATATCGTACAAAGCAATACTGATACGGTCTATGCCGGGACAACGTTTCTGCAACACTTCATGGACGACGGCCAACTGCTCCTGATAGGTTGAGGCGGTACCGAGTCTGGCCAGCGGGTCTTCACGAAAGACAATCTGTTCCATTATTCCACCTCCCGCCATTAACTATTTTTTATATTCTATCAGTCCGCGTTATGATTGCAATTATGGTAAATTCTTATGACTCTATCCTCAGCCGAGCGACGCACCACCCTTCATACAGCAGGGCGACGGATGACATATGACTGGACATAAGGCTGAACACTGCATGGTTTGCGGGTTGGCTCTCGTATATCGCGAACAGGGAGAAATTGTCAGGTGTGATCAATGTGGACACCGGGGACAGAGTGCGATTGGCTGCCCGGCAGGCCATTATATCTGTGATGCCTGCCATAGTGATCGCTCTCTCACACGACTACCTGAACTGGCCAGGAAAACAACGGCGCAGGCTCCGGAAGATATTCTTGAAGAGTTGATCAGGCTGCCCGATCTGCCGTTGCACGGCCCTGAGCATCATGCCATGGCCGGCCTGGCCCTGCTGTTGGCCAGTGAGCGGACTGGCGTGAAACTTCCGGAACACTATATCGAAGAAACAATCCGGCGCAGCATGCAGATACCGGGCGGGACCTGCGGCTATCATGGCGCGTGTGGCGGGGCCGTTTCAATGGGGGTCGCGGTCAGCATAATAACCGGCGCTACACCTGTGACCGGGCCGGCACGCGGCATGGCCCACCGCGCAACGGCCAGCGCTTTGCTTCGTTGCGGCGACGCTCAGGCACGCTGCTGCAAACGCGCTCTGAGGAAGACCGTTGCCGCCGGAAGAGAATTCTTCGCCGAAGAACTCGGCATCCACTTTCCACGGCCGAACGAACAAATAATCTGTGCCGATATTTCGCGCAACCAGGAGTGTGCCAAGGGCCAATGCCCCTATTTTCGCAGGAACCGAAAGAACAATTTTAAGTAGCACTTATCGTTTCGCCCTGCATCATAAAAGGTCTTTCACCGGAGTACTGTCGAGACCGAAAGCCTCGGCAACACCGGCGTAAGTCACCTTGCCATTCACCACGTTCAACCCTGCCCTGACACCCGGGTCATTGCGTGCGACTTCCTGCCACCCCTGGCTGGCAATCCGCAAAGCATAGGGCAGAGTGGCGTTGGTCAGCGCAATGGTCGAGGTCAGGGGCACCGCGCCCGGCATATTCGCAACACAATAGTGCACGACCCCGTCGACGTCAAAGATCGGCTCGCTGTGGGTCGTCGGACGGGAGGTTTCAAAGCACCCGCCCTGGTCGATCGCAACATCGACCAGAACCGCACCGTGCTTCATTGTTTTGAGCATCTCACGAGTCACAAGCTTCGGGGCCTTGGCACCATGCAGAAGGACGGCACCGATAACCACATCAGCTTCCTGGACCAGTTCTCGTATCGTGGCCGGCGACGACATGAGCGGAAAACAGTTCTTCGGCATCACCTCAGAAAGGTGGCGCAGCCGGTCAAGACTGGTATCCAGCAGGTAGACTTTGGCTCCCAGTCCTGCGGCCATCTGGGCGGCATGTGTACCGACCGTCCCTCCCCCCAAAACAAGCACGGTTGCCGGCTGCACGCCGGGGACACCACCAAGCAGAATGCCGCGTCCGCCCTGTGTGCGCTCGGCATATTTTGCCGCCTCCTGAGCCGCCATGCGCCCGGCCACTTCACTCATCGGTGTCAGCAGCGGCAGGCTGCCGTCGGCACCAACGATTGTTTCATAAGCAATGCAGACCGCCTTGCTCTTGATCATTGCCTTGGTCAACTGTTCGGATGCGGCAAAATGGAAGTAGGTAAAAACTATCTGACCTTCGCGGATCAGAGGATATTCAGAGGGCTGGGGTTCCTTGACATGCATAACCATGTCGGCCCGGCGAAAAATCTCTTGTGGTGTCGCAACAATCTCCGCACCGGCTTCACGGTAGGCGGCATCGTCGAAACCGCTTCCCGTACCGGCGTCACTTTCCACCAGGATGTCATGTCCATTTTCGCGCATGATCTCAACACCAGCTGGAGTCATGCAGACCCTGTTCTCTGCTACCTTGATCTCTTTGAGTATGCCGATAATCATGAGAAGCCCTTTCAATACAGAAGGTTGAGGTTATTCATATAGCCAGAGTCTATCAGCAATATGACAAAATTATCTTGCAAACTTCGACAATAACCGCTATTTATTAGCAGATTATTTTATATTTTTAGATAATAGAGAATGATTATGCCAAACATTGAAATCGACACCATAGATCGTTCCATCCTGAAAAAACTACAGGATAATGGTCGGCTGTCAAACGTACAACTGGCTGCTGAGGTGGGTTTGTCGGAATCGGCCTGCCTGCGGCGGGTCAAGCTGCTTGAAGAAAGCGGTATCATTGACCGATATGTCATGCTGATCAACCAGAGTGCAATTGGCAAGCCGGACAATGTTTTCGTCAGAGTGACACTGGATGGGCAACAACGGGAAAAGCTGGCGGCTTTCGAAGCCGAGATCAACAGGGTCTCCGAGGTTATGGAATGTTATTTGATGGCCGGAGACTTCGACTACCTGCTTCGGGTCATCACCCGGGACAACGCAGACTATGTGCGCGTGCACAACAAACTCACCAGCCTGCCCGGCGTGATGCGTGTGCAATCGTCGTTTGCACTGAAAACAGTTTTGGATAGCACTGAGATGCCTTTGGACGGGATAATCTGAACCGGACAGGGCCTCTCTCTATGGTCGGAACAATAAAGGGGAGACGTGACTAGGGAGATGGCCCCGTTATTGGTTTTCGGATGTTTCTCGCCATTCACCAGGCTCCATTTGCCCCTGCGGACGCAACACGAACGCCATAGCCTCTCCGCAATTGGGACAATACACCCATGCATCGCGCAATCCGACATGGCAACTGGGGCATTGATTGGTCACGGACCTTTTCCCACCAGCCTGCCTGATCATGGCGAGGACCACTCCTGCAACCAGGTTAGCGGCAATGATAAACCAGCCAATCGGCGGGATCTGCAGAAAATCATTGACCACACAATGACCGAAGTAAAGCAGGCAAAGGTTACATGCCACGATGGCAAGAATGCCTGCCAGGCAGAAGCTGACAAACCAGGAGAGTCTATATTTCCCAAAGATCTTTTGCATGACACCCTAGGCTACTGAAGGTTGATTCTGATGACGACACCAGGGGCAGTACCTGACCCAGGAGTCATGTACCTTGCCACAGCCAGGACAGGTCTCTCTCAGCACCGTTCTACATTGCGGACAGACCAGCCAACCTGAGACTACTTTTTCTGCACATCCCGGGCACTCACCGGTCAAATGCTGTTCAGGCGGAGTGGGCTTGTCGAACTCCATGCAGATGTAGTAAAAAATTATCGACAGACTGATAACAAAAAGCAGAAACATACGCCCTCATATCGCCTGCGGCAGTTGATCACGGCAGCTTTGGACATCCTTTTCAACTTGGCCATCCCGCAAATATACGGTGCGATCAAACCACTCAAGGTTCTCGCGGTTGTGAGTCACCATTATGATCGTCTGACCATCCTCGTGCAGTTCTTTCAACAAGCTCATTACCTGATGGCTGTTTGTCGTATCAAGGCTTCCGGTCGGCTCGTCCGCAAGCAGCAGCGGCGGGCTGTTGACCAGGGCCCGGGCGATCGCAACACGCTCCTGTTCTCCTCCCGAAAGCTGCTGGGGCAGGTGTAGCATACGGTCAGGAAGACCAACCCGCTTCAGCATATCATTGGCACGCCTACGTTTTTCGTCAGCGGAGAACCTGGTCACAGCCAGTGGCAGCATGACGTTTTCCAGGGCATTCAGGTATGGAATCAGGTTGTGTGACTGGAAGATAAAGCCAAGGTATTCACGACGGAAATCAGCCTGTTTTTCGGCTGACAGCCCGTAGACATCAATGCCATCGACAGTGACTGACCCGGACGACGGGCTGGCCAGGGCGCCCAGAACACTTAAGAGAGTGCTTTTGCCGCTCCCGGACGGGCCCATGACGCCGAGAAACGTCCCCTCTTCGACAGTCAGGCACAACTTATTCAGGGCGATGACACAGTCGGCGCCGTTGATATAATTCTTGTGTACTTTATCAAGTGTAATCAGGCTCATGACTTATCCTGTTTAGAGCGCCCTGAGCGCTTCGCTCGGCTCGAGGCGGCTGGCACGCAAAGCCGGCTGCAAAGAGGCCAGCAGGCCGACCAGCACTGCGGCAAGAACAGCGCTGACGGCCAAGGTCGGATTCCAGTGCCAGGTTGCTTTGCCCCCTTCGAGCAATGGCAATGCAACCAAGGTCGCACCCACACCGACCAGGTAGCCCAGCACACCGGAAAGTGTACTGACGATTGCCGCTTCCATCAGGACCATGTGCAGGACATGCCAACGTCGATAGCCAATTGCCCGGAAGATCCCTATTTCGCGGGTCCTCTCGCTGATTGCGCCCATCATCGTGACAAACACCAGCAGGGCGCCGATGATCACAACTGTGACGGCAACCCCCCAGGCAAACAACCGGAACTGGTCAAGTGCATGCATACGGGTCTTGACCACCTGCTGGACGGCCTGAACATCGGTGCCTGGCAGCGCCTGCTGCAGTTGGTTGACCATATCGTCAACCGGACAGTCGTGGCAAAGAGCGGCAATCTCGACCATGCTCACCTGCCCCTGTTTATCAAGTTCGACCTGGGCAACCGAGAGAGGTGCGATCAGCAGTTGGTCATCCTGGGAGCCGGTCCTGGCCAGCAGACCTACGACCGTATAGTCATGTCCGTTGACCTGCAAGATGTCCCCCATATTCAGGTTGAATCGTTTGGCAACCGAATCGCCAACCACGAGTTCATTACCCTTTTCAATCGAACGACCGGCAATTGACCACCAGCGCTTCAGTTTCAGCTCGGCATCCGGATCAACACCCATCATCATAACCCGCTGTCCCTCGATCTCGACCGCCCCGAGGACCTTGGGGCCGATTGTCGCTACGTTGCGCCGGTTTGGGATATCGTCAATTTTGACCAGGTTTGCCTGCTCGATCTCTTTGGCGACCAGGTTGACGCCTCCAAGCTGGACGCCGCCGTAGTTCAGAGTGAGTTCATCACTGCGGGGAGTGATGATGATATTGGCGCCGAAGTTCTCCAGCTCATTCTGGGCACGCCGACCCAGAGCATCGGTCAAAGACAGCAGGGTCACGACGGTTGCAACACCGATCAGCAGACCGATGACAAGAAAAACCGCCCGCCCCTTGCGACGCCGGAGATTGTGGAGAACAATATGCTCGAGTCGCACGATAAAAACCTTTAGTTCACAGTGCTGAAGTACCAGGCACCTTTTTCGATGTCGCTGGTTAACAACACAAGTGTCTCGCCGATCAGTTGCCGCTGCAATGGAGCAGGATTGCATCCGCCCTTGATCTCATTGATCTTATCCGTGCGGAAACGCTGATCGCAGTTGTTGCAGACCATGTCGTTGCCTTCCTGGCGATAACCTTTGCGAGCCTTGTAGCAGACGTCACAGGTATCGAAAGCACTGCGTATCACTCCATCGTGACTGCGCACGACAAAAAAATCGACCGGACCGGCTTGCCCGTTAAAGCGATAGAAACGGGCCTTGCCGTCATTGAAGTCCGCTGCGGCAAAACGGATTTTGCCATCCTGGCCTGCAGAGACCAGCTCCGCTCCACCGACGGGGCTCTGGCCAAGCACAAACCAGCCGCCGACAGCTACTGCGACGACCATTGCGACGATGACCGGGAGCAGGAACTTCTTCCCTGAAGCAGGTTTCTGGTTGAATTGTTCTCGTTTGGTCTCACGTTCTGACATTATTATTCTCCTGTAATACTAGGCTTTCGATCTCAATCATATTCAGCTGTTGCAGCACGCACATCCACTACCAGCCTGGCCGACAGCTTTGAGTTGCGGGTCAAAAATAATCACTTCGGTCTCTTTCTGCAAATCGGCATACCATGCCTGCAACTGACTCTGCTGCTGACGGGGATCTTCGATGCCAGCATAGACATGGTCCTCGATGTTGCGGTTGATAATCATGTCTTCGCGCAGACGCGTGCGAAAATTGTCCATGCTCCCGTAACGCTGGACAACCAGCTGATCCAAACCCTGGTGCCCCTGGCGCAATTCGTCCAGCTTTGCGTCCACCTCGCCCTCCTGGATAACAACCCGGTTTTTCTCGGCAGCTGAAAGCAGCAGCTCACGTTGCAGAACATCTTTCCATACGGCCTGCCAGAGCTGGCTTTGCTGGTCGGCAGACACGTCACCACCGGCACGCTGCTGCACGATCTGTTCAAAATCAGTGCGGGCGAGAAGCCGGTCGCCAATGCGGGCCAGATATTTCTGGCCGAGTTGAGCCTGTTCCTCCTGCAGCGCGTTATACTCCTGCGGATCAAGCTGCAGTCGCACCCTGGCAGGATAACCGGCTTTTGTGATAGCTGCCTCGATAGCACTGCTGTCTATCTCGGCCGGATCATACGTCACACGGCCACGGTTGCTGGTCAGGTTGACTTCCACAGAACCGACACCGTCAAGGCTGGACAGGGCACTCTCGATATTGCTGACACAGGAGCCGCACGTCAGTTTTTCGATCTGGTACTCTGCAAGAGCGGCATTGGCCGTACCACTTCCTGAAGGGATGAGCAGCCAGGTCCCGGCGGCAAGTGCCGCGGCAACGATTCCAAGCGTTACGAAAAGCTTCAAACTTTTATTCACCTCTTCACCTCTTCTGTTTAATCGACTCCGGGCATAATAATCTGAACATCCTAAGTAGATAGATCAACATTCATGCCAATGTTATCAGGAGCTTTCAAATATCTGATATAATTATGAATAAAACAAAATGCTCTTGAAGGGATTATCCAGCGGGAGTTTTTTTGTACGATATTATACAGTTCAGAGGAGATTATTCTGCAACCCTAGCACAACTGTTGCCGCGTAAGGTTTTCGAGTGATTGAGTGGCTATTAAAACGGCGGGCTACAGGATAGCAAGCTCCTGATCTGTAAAGGTCAGGTGCCTCAGCCCGTCCTTGCCCACCCAGAAGGTGTTTTCCACACCGACGGCACCAAGGCCCGGGTAGACGACCTTCGGTTCAAAGGCGAAAACCATATTCCGCTCCAGCTGGACATCGTTGAAACCTCGTGCAATGAAGGGATACTCGTCGAGTTCGACCCCGGTTCCATGTCCAATGAAAGAGACCTGTGCACCCTTGGCACCCATGAAATGATCCTCGTGACCCAGGTCACAGGCCATCTGCAGGCATTCCTCATATAAACCGCCCCAACTCACACCAGGCCGGGCCACCTGCTTGGCATGTTCCTGGATTGCCACCATGTCATTGTATGCATTTGTTAACTGGTCCGGCAGTTCACCGATACTGAACATGCGGGTCTGGTCGACGATATAGCCATCAAAAATCCCGGAGAAATCGACCGTGATCGGCTCGTGACGTCGAATTTTCTTGTAGCTGGCGCCCTGGGGAAACGACGGGTTGAGGCCGACGCCGCCGAGAGGTGTATCCGAATAGGTCGGTATGGCGCTGTCAGTGCCGGAGAATACGTGTCCAAAGAAGAGCTCGTTGTTGAACCCCCGCATGCGAACCAACCCCTGGTGACCGGCATTGCGCGCCGTAAATTCGAGCTCCGCAACCAATTCAAGGTCGGTCATGCCTTCCCGGATCACTTCTCTGGCGCGCTTGCAGACCTTGTCGACAATCAGCGCTGCGTCTTTGAGAATATTGATCTCGTAGTCGGATTTCACAGCTCGCACCGATCTTATCAGCGGCGTGGCATCGGTAACGTCTGGGTCCCCCACCGCTTTGCTGAAGCGGTTCATAACGACGACCGGGATGACATCGAGTTCCATGCCAAGTTTAGTCGGCATGGGGTAGTTGAAGTCATTTAACAACCCCGGGATGTCCTTCGGGCTCGAGAACGGGACGACCTCCTTCAGGCCTGACTCCATGCGGGCACGGCCATGGTCCTTGCGCACGAAATAAAGAGGTTCACCTTCGAGTGGGACGTATAAAGCCCCTTGCTGGATTGATCCGGTGAAGTAAAAAAGATCGGCATTCTGCAGCATCAGAACAGCACCAAGCTTGTGGATAGCCATTTCTTCCTGCAGCTTTTTGATACGATTTATCAACTCTGTTGCGGGGGTGATGCGCATGATTCGCTCTCCTCGAAGCAAGCCGTTATCGGTCGCCTTGGAATCACTAATTTTACGGGAGTTCTACGGCAAAACCATTTGATTGATAGGGCAGAGCCTGAAACCAGGGGCGGTTTATCCAGAGCCTTCCGGAGGCGGCACAAGGTATGCTCTCCAATGTCAATAAAGTACTGATATATAAGAGATTTTTAAATAACACAATGACCGTCACTTATCAATCAAAAAGACATCTTCCCATCACACATTTGTGATCAATTACCCATCTTCAAATATGCCTTTATCACAAATCAATGAGATCGAGACAAACCATAAAAGTAATGATTGTTTTGTGTGCAAAAGGCTAAAAGTCCATAGCCCTAGGGAAGTTTAGCTGCCACTGCTCCACATTTCCACAAATCTATCCACAGGCATCTGTGGACGGTGTACAGTTCTCACAAATTGATGACAAAAAAACCGGCCGGGCAAAAAGCCCGGCCGGTTGGTGTCCATTTCAAGGAATCGATTAGTTCACATCCTGCTGGTAACGTTCCTTGTAATAGGCCTTCATCTCCTCGACCCGTTTCGGATCGAAGCCCTTCGTATACCACTCATGCTCTTTGCGGCCATCGATGTACTTGGCAATGATCTCTTCGTACACTTCAGGTTTACCTGCCTTTTCACAGGCTTCTTTCGCTTCGGGAAGCAATTCCGTATAGAAGTGTTTGGCAACATCATAGATTCCATGCCACCAGGCATAGTCCGGACCGCTCATGGCAGCCCCGTGACGGGCACGACGACCTTCATGGTGCCAGAGCTCCCAGTAGATCCAGTCGATCTTGTCATCGAAGTTGCCTTTGGAAATTATTTCTTTTTCCATCAGGTATTCGCGGATCTCTTTGGCCGGGATGGCAAACTTGTCATTGTAGAGAGCGACGAAGCTATCGAGCTGCTTGTAGAAGCCTTCGACAAACGGAGAACCGTGGCAGGCAGAACAAACATCCTGCATATCTTCCAGCTTCTTCTCCCAGCCTTCCGTGCGCTTCGAAACCGGTGCCCGCAGGTTCCAGGCCAGGCGGGTGCCGACATCATGCGTGACCGGCTGATTTGTCGTCGCACTCATATGGCATGTGGCACAGGTCGGTGCATCGTAGTAGTCCTGACCGGCAACCCACTTCGGCTTGTCCATGTTCAGGTCATCTTCAAACGCCCGGTAAAGGATGCCATGCTTGGATTCTTCGTAAACTTCTTTCTGGGGATGGTCGGGGCCGAGGTGGCACTTGCCACAGGTCTCAGGCTTGCGGGCCTGTTCCTTACTGAAACGGTGACGTGTGTGGCAGGCCGAGCAGGTCCCCTTTGACCCATCCGGGTTCACGCGACCGATACCCGTATTCGGCCAGGTGTTGGTGTCGAGAGAACCGTCGTCGTTCACCTTGACGATCGAGCCATGACACTGCCGGCAACCAACAGCGACCGCGGGCTCACCACCGATTGTCTGGCCAAGCATACCATCCTGGGTATTCAAGATGTCACCAGCTTTGGCGTGGTGGCTGGCTTCCTGTTCTGCGGTCTCCTTGGGGTGACACTGGCCACAGTCCCGCGGTGAAACGATAATCGCAATGGAAAAGCCATTGTGATCCATCGCATCCGCATCACCGCTGTCTGCCTTGTGACACTCGTAACAACCGACCCCGGCGTTCCAGTGTGCGCTGTCTTCCCACTGGGCTAAGATACCCGGCATCTCACCATGGCAGCCCAGACATTCCTGGGTTTCAGCGGACAATCGATCTGTCATTGCCAGACTAACGGTTGCCGTCAACAACACCAGCGCGACCGACATAAACCCTTGCAAAACAAAATACTTCCTCATGCTCCTACCTCCCTCTTAAAATGTTTGGCCATCTGCTGACCGATCTATAGAGACCCTGTGACAAATACAGAGACAACACTTACCGAACCCGTTTAAAAGTTATCTCAGATAAAAATTTTCACAAGACTACGAAATGCGGGCGGACAAATATTTGACGCAGGTCAAATTCCAAAACAAAAAACCCGCACAGAATGCCGGGCCGTGCAAAAGCACTATATATTTGCCTTCTAGCAGCAAAGCTCCGGTGCAGATATAAACGCTGCAGAGCCGTTTCGGCGCGACCGATTCCTGCCGTCGCATTGCCAGAACGTAGCTGCCATGTTCAGCAATGACTTCAGAATCATCAGTCAGGAGATTCTTTTCACTCTCAACGATCAAAACTTACCTGCAATATAACGGCATAATCACGCATGACACTTGCTCTTAAATGGCTTGGATTCTATACTGCTTCAACCTATCTCATGGAGTGTCTTGAATATGTCTAAAGAATGGTGGCCCGTACTCATTGCCGGCAGCTTTGCCGGCACCGCAACCTTTGCCGGGATGATGCTGGTGCTGGCCCGTGAACAATGGAGTCGCCGTTATTCAGCGGTGCTGGTCTCACTCTCAGCAGGAGTCCTGCTCGGCGTCGGCATTCTCCACATCCTGCCGGAATCGCTGGAGATGACCGCCCACGCCCCGTTGTTCATTATCCTCGCTTTCATCATCTTTTATTTTCTTGAGCACCACCTGCTGATCCACGCCGGACATGAAGAGCAGCACCATATCAACCTTGATATCGATGACTGCCATGACGATTGCTGCTCCCGGCCCCATCCGATGGGGCTGGTCGCTTTCGTTGGCATGGGACTGCATTCGGTTATTGACGGTGTGATTATCGGCACCAGCTTTGAAGTCGGCCACGACCTTGGACTACTGTCGGCGTTGGGCGTTATCGCCCACGAGGTTCCTGAGGGTATAGCGATGATCGCTATCCTGCTGCATTACGGTTGGCAGCGCCGCAAGGCCATAGGATTGACAGCCTTCGTCGCCCTGGCCACACCCGGGGCAGCGATCCTGACTTTCGCCCTGGTCAACGACCTGCCGGAGCAGCTGCTTGGGATCCTGCTGGCCGGAGCGGGAGGTTCTTTCGTCTATATCGCCGCTTCTGACCTGATTCCAGAGTCCCACCGCAGCCGTGGGTTCTCTGCATCCATTGCACTCTGTGGCGGCGTCCTGATTGCCTGGCTCGCCGGGCAACTGAGACATTGAAGCGGGGGTTGGTCTCCGGAGAAGAGAGGCTGGCAAGTGCGAACTCTTACCTCTTACCTGCACAATCTCGCCTGGCCACAATCCAGCCGGTGGCATCCACCCTGTCGCTGCATTTTATGGTAGAAAGGCTGACCTGGCGTCTTTGCTATACGCACCGGCGTGCCGCTCAGGCCTTGATCAACGACGAAAATCGCAATCATCAACCAGTCCGGCCGTTTTCATCAACCTCCCGTCTTTTTGATCCGCAACTCCAGCTCCTT
>Ga0210079_1000034_pt1 | contig 18388 bp, 14 predicted proteins | sample White_CordA_D2_FD_185587 | JGI IMG/M metagenome (GOLD analysis project Ga0210079, IMG submission 185587) | Wetland microbial communities from the San Francisco Bay, California, USA, that impact long-term carbon sequestration - White_CordA_D2... | ecosystem: Environmental > Aquatic > Marine >...
AAGTCCTCGTTGAAGGTGTTCTGGTCGCGGATCGAGAGCATGTTGCGCTCGCGACGATCCTGCAGGACAGCAAAGATGATGTTGGCCATCTTGTTGTTCTTGCTGTCAACCAGGGTCAGCTCTAAAAGCTCCGAACCAGCCGTATGCGGTCTGAGCGTGACCCGCAGGTCTGAATCCAGCTTGTAGTGCCCGGCCCAGTGTTTGAGCCAATCCTCAAGACGCTTTGGCGGGACTTCGGTTTCGATCAGGTGCTGGTACTGGGTCGAACCCTTGCCCATCGCCTTGGTCGTCGCAGTGCCGCCGGATACCGCCATCAAGCCGGCATCTGAACGCGGGCCACCAACGTAGGTTTGCGGCGTCTTGTAAGGCGAATCGACCAGTCTCAGCTTGCGCTGCAGACGGGCCAGGGCGAGCATGCCGTCTTCCTTGAGGGCGCGGGCAAACTCCTCGCCCGCCATGCCGTCGACCTGGTGGCCTCCGTAGGTGATGAAGTTGAAGACGAAGCCCATCTTGCCGAGTTCCGCCGGGAAGGCGCTCATTTCTTCTTCGCTCATGCCGGTGGAGTCCCAGTTAAAGGAGGGCGAGAGGTTGTAAGCCAGCATCTTGTTCGGGTAGACGGCATGGATAGCGTCGGCGAAGATCTTCGCATCGTGGAGGTCGGCGGTCTTGGTCTCCATCCACAGAATATCTGCAAAGGGAGCCACGGCCAGCGATTTGGCGATGGCGTAGGGGATGCCGCCCTTGACCTGGTAGTAGCCTTCCGGGGTGCGGGCAATGTCGCAGTTCCAGATGATGTTGAAGCCCATCGAGCGGGCTTTCTGACGCGCTTCGACGAAAGAAGCCTCTTCAACGAAAGCGTTCCATTCCTCGACGCTCATTGGCAGTTCAGCGCCTTCGTCATGGTGGAAGGCCATGACGTCGGCAACCGCCTCGCCGTAGGTCTTCATGCTGGCTTCCATCTGCCAGAGGTCGAGCAGGCGGGTCGCCGCATCATCGAGAGCGGCATTGATCACAACCGTGCTGTGATCCGGCAACGCCTTGATCGCAGCGTCGATTTCTGCCGAGAGACCGTTCTTGTTCAGCCATTCATCGGCTTTCGCATAGGCCTCGTCGGAGATACGGTACATCAGGTGACCATTGATCTCCGGCACGCCCTTGGCGTGGAACTGGCGCATGATGGCGAGGAAGGCCGTCTTGTAATTGGGGATGTTTGTGTTGGTGGCGCCCAGGATGAAGCGATGATCGCGCTCATCGCCGCGGCCGTCGAGGAAGGTCGCCGCCTCGGCGTCGGTCCGTGCGACGATAATTCCTGGTACGCGCATGACGTCAAGCTGAAAGCGTGCCGCGTTCAGGCGTTTAATCTGCTCGTCTACCGGGACCAGCACCTTGCCCGCCTGGTGGCCGCACTTTTTCACACCCGGTTTCTGGTCTTCGATGTGATAGCCCGGGACACCGACTTCAACAAAACGCCGGACCAGGTTGCGCACATGGGCGTCACCGCCGTGGCCGGTGTCGGCATCGGCGATGATGAACGGGCGATAGTCGACCTCGGGAATCCGGCTGCGCTCCTTTTCGCTCATGCGCAGGCGCAGGAAGTACTGGTTACGGTCCGCGGCGAGCAGTGCCCTGACCAGCGGCGCCGCTTCATCGGGTACCTGGCTCAGGGGGTAGCTGGCCAGGTCGGGGCCGGGGTCTTCATTGGTCGAGCCCTTGGCTGAAGTGGCCCAGCCACCGAGGTAGATCCCTTCGATCCCCATACGCTTGATGGAAACGGCCTGACCGGGCGAGTAAGGGCCGAAAGTGGTGATTGACTTGCCGTCGTTGAACAATTCCAGCAGGCGGTCGTAGAAGGCCGCCGCGGCGTCCCGTGCAATCGTGTAGTCGACCGGGATGGTGCCGCGCTGCTCGACCACCTGGTCCGCTGTATAAAGTCGCAGGATGTTCTCGAAACGTGGGTTGGCAAACCAGTCCCGGGTTGCCTTGACGTCATCAGCAAATGTGTTCATTTTGTTCTCCCGTTTATGCTAGCGGCCCTAAGCCGGTAAAGTGTCCAGGTTTTCAGTGATACGAGTGCCCTCTTTTTTAAATGCCTCCATATACTGACGGATGCGTTGCTTGGCCACACCGAGGTCGTGGTTGTTCAGGTTGATATTCAGCAGGTCGATGTACCAGGGGGCCTTGACGTCATCCAGGACATAGGCTTCGACGATAGCACGGGCGATCGGCAGCGTGGTGTTCTTGGAATTGTCGTGCACGTCACGGTTGCTTGCTGCCTGCAACTTGGCGTATTCCTCGTCGAGCAGGCGGGCAAAAATTTCGACACTGAAGACATCACCAGCGGTCAGGCCGGTTTCAGGGTCGTCCTCGGTGAGGGCGGCGCCTTTGTGAATCCACTCCCAGAGGATGCTCAGGCGTATCTCACCGGTCGCCATGTCCTCCATAAGGTAGAGGATATCGTCGTTGCCGAAAAAGTCCGCCGGCTTGAGGGCTGCTGCCTGTAGCCCCTGGCCGAAGGCGTTGCCGTACTGCAGCGCAACGCTCAGCAGGTTGCGGGCTCCTCGCACAGTCCGGGGGGCAGGTTCGATCAAGGTCAGACCGGCTGCGTCCTCATCGGTATAAGTCAGAGGCGGGAATTTTCGACCGCTCTGGTTGTCTTCGCCGACTTCTTCCCAGACCGGCCGGATGATGTGGGCCATCTTCCAGTGCGCAATCCACTTGCCGCAGGCACCTTCCTGCTGCTCACGGACGGCACCGGCCTTGGCCTTCTTCATGCTGTTGGCCACGCCTTCTTTCGAACCGACCGGGATGTTCGGCTCCATGCCGCCTTGCCAGAGGGCGAAGTTGCCGTTGGCGTCCGGGGTGTTCACGGCCCGGCGAACGCGGTCCTCGTAGTTGCGCATGTAGCCGTAGGTCATAACGATTGATTCGATGTTGGGATTAATGAAACCCGAATCCCAGCAATTGGCATCGGAGACGCTGTTTATGTAGTCCCAGCGGCCGGTGTTGAAACCGACGAAATGCAAACCGAGCGCTGCCCTGATTTCCATCAGCTGGAAGGTCGCTTCGAGCTGTTCCACCAGCACGTATACCTTGATGGTGCCCTCGTCCAGCCCCAGGTAGCTTTCCAGTGCAGTGAGCAGCCTGTTCCAGTACCCGGCTTCCTCGGCGGTCTGGATTTTCGGCAGGTAAAGGACAATTGAAGAACCGGCAGCCTGCAGGACTTTATAGTTGTTGACCACATACAGGGTCATGTCGGTGATCGATGCAGAAAACGATTCACCATCCAGGCGAATGTGGCGGTCATCGAGATGCAGTCCGCGAGCGCGGAAGATCTTGGTGGTAAAATCAAGCTGCTCGCGCCAGTCGGAGATAATCTCGCGACCGAAGAAATCCCGCGCCCAGGCATTCATCTCTGCCGAGACAGCTTCGGCGACTTCGAGAAACTGCGGGTCACGGGCAATCGCCAGCTTGAGGCTGCGCTGGTTGTCGAGCGACATGGTGGTGATCTGGCCGAGCGCGTCTTCACCATCAAACATCCAGCCGTCGGCACCTGAGAGCAGGGCGTAGGCGACGTTACGCAGGTTGGCTTTGACCGGGGAATTCGGCTTGGCGGCGGGCCCTGTGCCCTGCAGCCACTGGCGTTGGAGATCGTGCGGGATCACCGCACCGACGAAGTTGCCGTCGCGGGCGTCCTGGACGCGAATTCCGGTTCCCTCGATTACGCTGCCTGCCGGCAGAAAGCCGATTGGCTTGCGATCGCGCATCCGGGTCAGGCGGCGCTTGGTGCGCTCGTCCATCAAGCGCTTCTGTTCGACATTGTATTGTGACATGTGAGCGAGTGCTGCGAGCACTTCGGGGGTGTAGATATCAGAATAATCGTTGGCAAGGTTGTCCCGGATTTGCAGACCCGAACCCTGGGTGGATGTTGCGGTTGAACTCATCGGTTCCTCCCTCAGTACAGTAAAATCGATTTTGTTGACGAAACTGGCGATAACCTCTAAATATGACTAATTTAGTCAATTAATGTATTTTCAGGTTTCAGTCAATAAATTTCTTGATATTTGTGAACTTTTTACCGTTATCAGAACAATTTTCAATCAAACAGAGCGGGGGAAGTCTTTAGCTGACTTCCCCCGCTATTTTCGAACGGTGGTGGACAAGGTCAGGCGAGAGCCTTCTGCATGGCCGGCAGGGCGACACCTGTATTGATTTCGGCACCCATATCCCCCAGAACAGACTCAAGCGCGCCAACACACAGCAGGATGTTCTCGGCGCGGCTGGCGTGACCCATGAGGCCGATCCGCCAGACCTTCCCGGCCAGCGCACCGAGCCCGGCACCGATCTCGAGGTTGTACTCGTTGAGCAGCCGGCTGCGAACCGACGCATCGTCAACTCCGGCGGGGATGGTGACGGCGTTCAGTTGCGGCAGACGGTCAGGCTCCTTGACGATGAATGACAGCCCCATTGCTTCAAGACCTGCTCTGAGTGCCAGGTGGTTCTTCCGGTGGCGCGCCCAGGCTTCTTCCAAACCTTCCTCCTTGAGGATCAGCAGCGCTTCGTGGAGGGCATAGAGGGCGTTGATCGGGGCGGTGTGATGATAGGCTCGCTTGGCCCCCTCCCCCCAGTAACCCATAACCAGGTTGAGGTCCATGAACCAGCTCTGTACCTTGGTCTGTCGATCCCGAACCTTTTCCAGGGCGCGCTCGTTGAAGCTGACCGGGGCAATGCCGGGAGTGCAGGAGAGGCATTTCTGTGAGCCGGAGTAGATGGCATCGATGCCCCATTCGTCGACCTTGACCGGGGTCCCGCCGAGCGAGGTGACGGTGTCGACGATCGTCAGACAATCGTGCTGGTGGGCAAGCTTGACCAGTGTCGCCACATCGGACTGGGCCCCCGTAGAGGTCTCGGCATGGACCATCGCGACGATCCTGGCGTCGTCGTGGGCCTTGAGGGCGTCTTCGAGCTTGTTGATATCAATGGCGTCTCCCCAGCTATCCTCGACCATCACGGCAATCCCGCCGCAGCGTTCGACATTTTCCTTCATGCGTCCGCCGAAGACACCGTTTTGACAGACGACCACCTTGTCACCCGGTTCCACCAGGTTGACGAAACAGGTTTCCATCCCGGCCGAACCGGGAGCGGAGACCGGCATGGTCATGGCGTTCCTGGTCTGGAAAGCGTATTGGAGAAGTTCCTTGAGCTCATCCATCATGCGGATAAAAGCCGGGTCCAGATGGCCGATGGTCGGGCGTGAGAGGGCCTCAAGAACTCTCGGGTGAACATCGGATGGCCCAGGGCCCATCAGGGTACGAACAGGTGGATTGAATGTTTGCATGGGGATTCCTTCTGGCGAAAGTTTTTAGTCGGCATCATTGATCGGCGCAGGCAGTCCCGCGCCCTGAATATCAGAGCAAGAATACCGTTTTATGCCGAAGGGTCAAGAGGTGCTTGCCATCTACCCGTGAAGATTGATATTCCTTGATTCGTTGACTTGCCTTTGTGCCCCTCACAGGTCATAATGCACAGGTTGTCAGACAGAGCTTTTGCAGAGGTTTACAGGTGGCGCACTGTTCCGCTGAGAGTGAAATGGAAAAATCCCCCTGGATATGTCATGTCTGCGATTTCAAATCGGCTGATACCGAAAGCCAGGCCTGCGATCTCTGTTTTCGGGTGACCTGTGAATTGCACCTGCGTCCTGCCTCAGTCTACAACAAGGACAACGGGCTCTACGAAACGGCCCGGGTCTGCATAGTCTGTGGCAGTTCAAAGAGCTGAGCCCGCTGATGACACTGATCGATCTGTTGGGGCGGACCATCGGGTCCGCCTTGTTTATTAAAACGTGGTCAAGGTCTTCCAAAACGTACATATCACTTTATAAGGATATAGCCTGATTATGAGTTTTGCTGATGAAAAAATCCTCCTGTTCGACGGTGCCTGCGGCACCAACCTGCAGGAGATGATGATCCCTGATGAGGCTTGGCAGGGATGTGAAGGGTGCAACGAGCTTCTCAACCTGACGGCTCCGGAAAAGATCATCGCCCTGCACGAATCATTTCTCGATGCCGGGGCGATGGTGGTGGAAACCAACACCTTTGGTGCCAGTTCCATCGTGCTTGACGAATATGATCTTGGTGACCGGGTTAGCGAGATCAACCGTGCCGCGGTTGCCAATGCCCGCGCCGCGATAGGCGATCGATCGGGCCGCTATGTGGCCGGCTCGGTCGGTCCGACCACCAAGCTGCCGTCGCTCGGCCATATCTCCGTGGAAGAGTTGTCCCGGTCACTGGCCGAGCAGATCCGGGCGTTGGTCGAAGCCGGGGTCGATGCCATTGCGATTGAAACCTGCCAGGATTTGTTGCAGGTAAAGACGGCCCTGGTCGCCTGCTTCGAGGTGCTTGAAGAGCTTGGCCGGAAGGTGCCGGTGCTGGTCTCGGTGACGATGGAACGTCAAGGGACCATGCTGGTCGGCAGCGACATCGCGGCCATCTGCGCCACACTGGAGCCCTTCCCGATCTTCTCCCTGGGACTCAACTGTGCGACCGGTCCAAGTGACATGGCCTCGCATATTCGCTATCTCAGCCATAACTGGCCGCAGCGCATCTCCTGCATGCCGAACCAGGGCTTGCCGGAAGTGGTGGACGGTAAAACCCATTACCCGATGACGCCTGATGATTTTGTCCATCACATGGCCCAGTTTGTCGAACAGGATGGTGTCAGCGTTATCGGCGGCTGCTGTGGCACGACCTCTGAACATATCCGCCAACTTGCTGCGGCTTGCGCCGATTTGACTCCGGCAGCACGGGAGGTGACGGTATGAAGCCTTCACTCTCCAGTCTCTACCAGGCCGTCGAAATCGGTCAGGAAATCCCACCGCTTTTAATCGGCGAGCGTTCCAATCCGAACGGCTCGAAAAAGTTCCGCGAGTGTCTGTTGGCTGACGATTTTGATGGCTGTCTGCGGATCGGCCTCGACCAGGAAGCCAAGGGCGCCCAGGTTCTCGATATTTGTGCGGCCTACGTCGGTCGGGACGAACTTGCCGACCTGACCCAGCTGGTGAGAATTCACGCCGAATCACTGAAGATCCCGATCATGATTGATTCGACCAACGCTGACTGCATTGAGGCTTGTCTGAAAATCTATCCCGGCCGATGCATCATTAACTCGATTAATCTCGAAGATGGTGGCGAGACTCTCGACAGGGTCTGTCGGTTGGCGAAGAAGTACGGCGCGGCCGTGGTCGCTTTGACGATCAATGAGCAGGGCATGGCCATGACTGCCGACGAGAAGGTCGAGACGGCCCGGCAGATTTACGATCTGGCAGTCGGCAAGCACGGCCTGCGTCCCCAGGACCTCCTGTTTGATCCGCTGACCTTCACTATCGGTGCCGGTGATCAGAACCTGCTCGATGCTGCGATCCAGACTCTGGATGGGATCCGGCGTATCAAGGCCGAGCTGCCCGGGGTCTATACGCTGCTCGGATTAAGTAACATTTCCTTCGGCCTGCCCCCCGCTGCACGCAAGATCCTCAATTCCGTGTTCCTGCACGAGGCGATTGAGGTGGGTCTCGATGCGGCGATTATCGATGCCGGCAAGATCCTGCCTCTGGCACAGATCAGCGAAGAGGATCGCGTCTTCTGCCGAGACCTGATCTATAACCGCGAACAGGGCGCGGAAAAATCACCTCTGATGCGTTTCATCGATCATTTCTCCGCTCGTGTTGATGGCGATGAGGAGGGTGAATCGGAGGATAAACGTCCTGAAGAGGCTTTACACGAGAAGATCGTGCGTGGCGACAAGGACGGCATCGAGGATATCCTGGCCGTGCTGCTCGACCGTTACCCACCGCTCGACATCGTCAACCAGATCCTGGTGCCGGCGATGCGTCATGTCGGTGAGCTGTTCGGCAAGGGAGAGCTGTTGCTGCCCTTCGTGCTGCAATCGGCGGAAGCGATGAAGAAGAGTGTCGCCTGGCTGGAGCCGCATATGCAGAAGGTCGACCAGGAAGAGGGGACCAAGGTCCTGCTCGCCACCGTCCAGGGTGATGTCCACGATATCGGCAAGAACCTGGTCGATATCCTGCTCTCGAATAACGGTTACAAGGTCTTCAATATCGGCATCAAGGTGCCGGCCGAGACGATCATCGCCAAGGCTCGCGAACTGGACGTGGACATGATCGGGCTCTCCGGTCTGCTGGTGAAATCGGCGATTGTCATGCAGGAGAGTATGCCGCAATACCGCGAGGCAGGACTCAACATCCCGATCCTGCTCGGTGGCGCAGCCCTCACCAGCGATTTTGTGGCGACCTCCTGTGTGCCGAATTACGATGCGCCGGTGGTTTATTGTGCTGATGCCTTCGCCGGACTCAAGGCGCTGAAAGATTTCGAAGCAGGACGGCTGACCGCGACCGTTGCCGCGCCGAAGAATGGTAAGGCACGGATGAAGCCTGGCGTTAAAGACGTCACTATCGACCGTAGCCACCCGGTGCCGGAGCCGCCTTTCTACGGCCTGCGGCATGTCGTCGACATCGATCCGGCCAAGCTGTTTCCCTATGTCAATCAACAGGCGCTCTTCCGCGGGCGCTGGGGCTACCGGCGCACATCCAGTTCCAGTGCTGAAGAATATGCCGAGTTGATGCGGACAACGGTCACTCCGCTATACGAACAGCTCAAAACACGTGCGCTTCAGGAAGGGCTGCTGCAGCCTAAGGCGGCCTATGGGTATTTCCGCTGTTACAGTGAAGGAGACACGGTCTTTGTTGAATCCGGTGATGATGTCATGGCATTCGAGTTCCCGCGGCAGCAGTCACCACCGCATCTCTGTATTGCCGATTACTACCGGAGTCGCGAGGAAGGTGGTGATGTGGCGGCCTTCTTTGTCGTGACGATCGGTGACCGCATCGCGGCCGAAACCAAGCGCCTGTTTGAGGCCGACGCCTACCATGATTACCTGATGCTGCACGGTTTCAGTGTCGAAGTGACCGATGCCCTGGCCGAATACTGGCACGAAGAGATGCGTCGCGAGCTTGGCATCGCCAGAGAAAAACCTGCGGATATGACCGGCTATGTCACCCAGGGCTACCAGGGGTCACGTTACGGTTTCGGCTATCCTGCCTGTCCCGATCTCGATGCTCATACGATGCTCTTTAAACTCCTTGAGCCGGAAGCGATCGGGGTGACGCTGACGGAAACGATGGAGATGGTCCCCGAAGTGAGCACCTCGGCGATAATTGCCCATCATCCACAGGCGAAGTATTTTGCGGTTTAAGATCGAAGCGCGAAGCGGGAAGTGCGTGGTGCGAAAAACCTTTAATGACCAGGAGGCCTAGAATGCGATATATCTGTGCGAACTGTGGTTACATCTACGATCCGGCTCAGGGGGACCCGATGAACGATATCCCTCCGGGAACGGCCTTTGCCGATCTGCCCGACAACTGGGTCTGTCCGCTGTGCTACGCCGACAAGGATACGTTTGACCCGTTGGATTGATGAAACTGTGACGAGTGATCTGTGATCTGTGACGGGTTGTTTGTCTCGCCTTACAATATCCCTTCCAGGTATTTGACCAGATTAATGCGGATCGGCATGAAATAGATGTTTGAGCCGGTATCTCCGACGAAGGCCAGGGCTTCCCTGGCCAGCCGCCGGTTCCATTCCAGGGTCGGCTCGAAATCCGGCGGAAAGATCGCATTGTTGAGGTTGTCCCAGTAATCCTTGCTGCGCTCACTCATGACCGGACTGATCCCCCAGAAGACATCCAGTCCCGCCAAAAGATCGTGGTAGATTTCCATCAGGCGCAGGTCAAAGAATGGCTGGGTGAAAAACCCGTCGGCGCCGGCGTCAACCTTGCGCTTGACATAGTCGAGCTCGGTCTTGATGCCGGTCCGGTAAGGATCGATGCCGGCATAAACCTTGAGCGAGGGTATTGCTGCCTTGAGTGCGCGGATCAACTCGATTGACGAGGTGCGGTAGACCCTGCGGGACATATCCTGCGGCTGGTCTCCGGCGATCACCAGCACCGTATCAATGCCGGCCTGAGCAAAGGCGTCAACCAGGGGAAACGGCTGACGCAGGTCGAAATCGATGGCACGCAGATGAGGGATGGTGTGGGGGAAGAACGCCTTTGCCTGGCTGCAGGCATCCCAGCTGCGCAGCGGGAACTTGAGCAAGTCGGGAATGTTGATCGTTTCGACCGCCGGGAAATGCTCACGGATCGATTGCATCTCTTGCTGCAACGATTCAGGGTCCCGCGGGACGAGTTCGATAGAGAGTGTGCTCAAAAGGTACTCCTGTCAATCCTGATCTGTAGTTAATGTCTGACGCTATATTAATCTGCCCGCCCGAGGATGGCAACCTTGCTTCTGCAGGGGCGACAAATTGACGCTTGTCCGGCGCCTGTTAAAGTAAAATGAAACGGTAACCGTTTTGTGACGGAGGAAAACCATGCCAGCAACCATTGCCTTTGACGTCTATGGCACCCTGATTGACACGGCCGGGATCGTTGCGGCACTTCGGGAACATCTCGGCGAGAAGGCCGGCGCTTTTTCCGATCTCTGGCGCGCCAAGCAGCTCGAATACTCGTTCCGCAGGGGGCTGATGCAGAATTACCGGGATTTTTCCGTCTGTACCAGCAATGCTCTCGATTTCTGCTGTGCGACCCTCGAGGTCGAGATGAGCGCCGAACAGCGGACCCGATTGCTTCATGCCTATCGCTACCTGCCAGCTTTCCCGGATGTCAAGCCGGCCCTGACGAAGTTCAGGGAGACCGGTTGCCGCCTCTATGCGTTTTCCAATGGCAAGCCGGACGATGTCCGCAACCTGCTGCAGCATGCCGGGATCGACGTGCTCCTCGACGGTGTGGTCAGCACTGATGAAATCAAGAGCTTTAAGCCGAACCCTGGGGTTTATGCACACTTTCTGCGCAAATCAGGGGCGTGCGGGGCTGATGCCTGGCTGATTTCCGGGAACCCCTTCGATGTGATCGGTGCCATCTCTGCCGGTATGCATGGCGCCTGGGTGAAACGCAATGCGCAGGCGGTCTTTGACCCATGGGAGATTCAGCCGTCACTCACAGTGACCAGTCTTGTCGAACTTTTTGAAGCGTTCAGCGGTTAATCCATGATGACCGGAGTGTCGGAAAATTCCCGGGGTCACCAGGCGTAGATTGAAAAAAAAGCCCCACAGTCAGGAGGGCGACTGTGGGGCAACGGGTTCTATGGGTTTACTTTTTGGAGGGTAGAACATGAAGAAGTATGTTCTGTTGATGGATATATTACTATTTTGGTCAGGTTTGTCAAGTGTAAAAATAAAAAAAATAAATCTAGCCAGCGATTATCAGTGACCACCTTCTGCGGGTCTAAGAATCCCCCAAATATCGCTCTCCTCAGGAAGACGAGCCTCCTTTTGGGAACTTGTACCAGCGGTGTGAAGTGTCCCGGTTCCCCTGACCTTTTTTCAAGGCTTCCCTGAAACAACGAATCGTTTATAATACCTGCATCTGTTTAAGTTTATTCATAGTCCTTATTAAGAATCCTTGGAGTGAAAAATGTCCAGTTCGCTTGGGACCCTTTTCCGGGTCAGTACTTTCGGTGAGTCACACGGTATTGGAGTCGGTGCCATAGTAGACGGCTGCCCGGCCGGTTTGCAGTTGTCCGAGGCCGATATACAACCACAGCTAGACAGGCGACGTCCGGGCCAGAGCGACCTCACCACGCCGCGTGAAGAAGCTGACCAGGTGACAATCCTTTCCGGCGTTGAAAATGGTTTGACCCTGGGCACGCCAATCGGCCTGCTGGTGCACAACAAGGACCAGCGTCCGGGCGATTACGGCGAAATGGACCTGGTGCCGAGGCCATCGCATGCCGACTTCACCTACCAGGCCAAGTACGGTATCCGCGCCAGCAGCGGCGGTGGTCGGTCCAGCGCCCGTGAGACCATCGGCCGGGTGGCAGCCGGGGCGATCGCGGAAAAGATTCTGCGAGAAGAGTGGGGCGTGGAGATCGTCGCCTGGGTTAGCTCCGTTGGTGCCGAAGAGGCCGTCAATGTGGACGTTGACAGTGTGAACCGCGACCAGGTTGATAGAAACCTGTCGCGCTGCCCGGACAAACCTTCGGCGGCGCGGATGGAAGCGCTGGTGCGTGAAGTTCTGGAGGCTAAGGATTCGGTCGGCGGTGTGGTCAGCTGTGTCTGCCGGAATCTCCCGGCTGGCTGGGGCGAACCGGTGTTCGACAAGCTCGACGCGATGCTCGCCCAGGCGATGCTGTCGCTGCCGGCGACCAAAGGCTTTGAGATCGGTTCGGGGTTTGCCGGAACCCGCCTGCGCGGTTCCCAGCATAATGATCCTTTCGTCCAGAAAGGCAAGCGCCTGGGGACGCTGACCAATTATGCCGGCGGCACCCTCGGCGGTATCTCCAGCGGCGAGCCGGTCCTGTTCCGGGTGGCGTTCAAGCCGGTCGCAACAATCGGCCAGTCTCAGCAGACAGTCGACTTCGATGGCAAACCGGTCATTCTCGAGGCCAAGGGCCGTCACGACCCCTGCGTGGTGCCGCGTGCCGTGCCGATCGTCGAGTCAATGGCGGCACTGGTGCTGCTTGATTTAGCGCTGAGGCAGAAAACGAGAAACGCACAATAGCGCTTCTCGTTTTAGCTCCAATCTCCAAGCTGTAAGCTTACAGCTTTGCATTGTAATGTTATCGGCGTTTCTGCGCCCCCTGCCACAGGATGTTGTTTCATGTCAAAATCAAGAGACCCCCGTCAAACCCTGCAAGAGGTGTTTGGCTACTCCGAATTCCGTGCACACCAGGAACCGATCATCAAAAGCCTGATCGATGGTCAGGATGCGTTTGTCCTGATGCCGACCGGTGGTGGCAAGTCGCTCTGTTACCAGATCCCCGCCCTGCACCGCGACGGGGTGGCGATCATCGTGTCGCCACTGATCTCATTGATGAAAGACCAGGTCGACGCGCTGGTGGTCAACGGTGTCCGGGCAGCATTCTACAACTCCTCGCTCAAAGCTGAAGAGGCCCGCAGAATTCTCGCCCAACTGCATGCCGGTGAACTGGACTTGCTTTACGTCGCTCCCGAGCGGCTGTTGAATGATGACTTCCTTCACCGGCTGCGTGGACTGAAGCTCGCTCTTTTCGCCATTGATGAGGCGCACTGCGTGTCCCAGTGGGGCCACGACTTCCGCCCCGAGTATGTGCAGCTGGGGCAGCTGCGCAGGCATTTTCCCGAAGTGCCGATGATCGGCCTGACGGCCACGGCCGATCCGCAGACCCGGCAGGATGTGTTGCACAAGCTCGGATTGCAGCATGCGGAGTGTTTTGTCACCGGTTTCGATCGGCCGAATATCCGCTACACCGTAGTCGAGAAACAGAAACCCTTCGATCAGCTGCAGGCTTTTCTTGCAGATCATCATGGCGAAGCGGGGATCGTTTATGCACTGTCGCGCAAACGGGTCGAGGAGGTGGCTGATCGACTGGCAGCATCCGGAGTCAAGGCGCGGGCCTACCATGCAGGGCTGGGAGACAAGGAGCGTAAAAATGTTCAGGAGATGTTCCTGCGTGACGACATCGATATCGTCGTCGCAACCGTGGCCTTCGGCATGGGCATCGACAAACCGAATGTACGGTTCGTGATCCACTATGACCTGCCAAAAAATATCGAGAGCTATTACCAGGAGACCGGCCGGTCAGGTCGGGATGGTTTGCCGGCGGAGGCCCTGCTGTTGTTCGGTTACGGCGATATCGCGATCAGCCGCGGCCTGATCGAAAAAGGCAATAACCCGGAGCAGAAACGAATTGAACTGCACAAGCTGCAGGCGATGGTCGGTTTTGGTGAGGCACAGACCTGCCGCCGTCGGGTCCTGCTCGGCTATTTCGGTGAGCGGCTTTCAAAGGATTGCGGCAACTGCGATGTCTGCCTCAACCCACCCGAGACATATGACGCCACGGTCGATGCTCAGAAAGCGTTATCCTGCGTCTTCCGGGTTGGGCAACGCTTCGGCGTCGGGCATGTGGTTGATGTCTTGCGCGGCGCACAGACGCAGCGCGTGCTCGATCTCGGCCATGACAAATTATCGACTTACGGGATCGGTGCGGAAAAGGTTGCCGAGGCCTGGAACAGCTTGATCCGCCAGTTGATCCACCGTGGCTACCTGGTGCAGGATGTCGCTGCTTACTCGGTGTTGAAGCTGACCGAAGCGGCGCGCCCCCTGCTGCGTGGCGAGGAACGGCTGGTCCTGGCCAAGCCACGTATCCGCGTCAAGACACTGCAGAAGAAGGGCCGACCGCAAGTTGGCGATTTCGATTATGATGATGACCTCTTTGACGCCCTGCGTATCAGGCGTAAACGGCTGGCCGATGCCGAAGGGGTGCCGCCTTATGTGATCTTCGGAGATGCCACCCTGGCCGAGATGGCGGCGAAGATGCCGACCGATGAAGAGAAAATGATGGCTATCAATGGTGTCGGCAAACATAAGCTGCGCAGGTTTGGGAGTGAGTTTATTGATGAGATTATGGGTTATATGTGTCGCTGACGTTTACAACGCGATAATTGTCTTCAAAACGTGAGAGAACAGCTCTGAAAGGGCTCTGCTTTTGATTGGTGTAAAAAGCAAGAAGTGTTATGGCCCGCTCATGATCAATATGACACGCCTCATCTGTCCCACCAGTCAGGTGCGGAGGCTGTAGGAACGCTGAAGAGCAAGGGGCCGCTTTGTGATGGCCATATCAGGGCCGAAGGAACTGGCGAAGCGGACGTTTTCAACTGTGTAAATGGCTTGGGGGTTGTGCCGGCGGATCAGCGCGATGACCTCTGGCAACTGCTTGCGGCGCACGATGGTGAACAGGACCATCACCTGGCCGTGCCCTCCTTCGGCATCGATCCTGGTGACGTTATAAGCCGCAACGCGCATGGCTTCAACCAGCGAGCTTGCGTTGCGCTGGGTTATGATTCGGATGACAAGTGTGCCTAGGGCAATTTTCTCTTCCAGCCAGATTCCAACGACGTTGCCGCCGGCAAAGCCGCCGGCAAAAGCAAGGTAAGCTGCCCAGCTGTTGACATTGTTCATGACCTGGCTGATAGCGATGATCCAGATCAGCGATTCGAAAAAACCAATCAATGCAGACAGTGTTTTCAGCCCTCGAGTGAGGAAGATAATCCGCATTGTACCAATGGAAACATCGATGATTCGAGCGCAGAAAATCGCTAATAAAATGATCAGTGTCGACTCGTTTATCTCCATTCAGTAGCCCTCTTGGTCATTTTTGCGACGCAGTTTCTTTATGCGTGAGTGAACACCATGTTGCAGGCTGACAAATGCCGATTCAAGGATGTTGACACCGACCAGAATTCCGACCGTCAATACCGCGACGATGATAGCAGTCACGTTGCGACCCTCCCCCGCCAGCACGCCGATCGCCGCAAGGACCCAGATAGTCGCTGCGGAGGTGACTCCCAGCACAGAACCCTCGCGGGTCAGAATAACCCCTGCTCCCAGAAACCCGATACCGGTGACCACCTGGCCGATGACCCGCGACGGGTCGCCGAAATTACCGGCCACAGAACCACCGACCGCAACAAAAACATAGGTTCCCATGCAGATCAGGGTACTGGTGCGAATCCCGGCAGGCTTCCCGCAGAGCTGGCGTTCAAGGCCAACGATGCCGCCGCAAAGAAAGGCTGTAAGCAGGCCGCTCCAGTGCAAAGGTGCGATCACCAGGTCAAGTTGTTGAATAAGACTCAAGTCCACAGGCTGTTGATTCTCCAGTCGCTCATAAAAGTGATGAGCCGCCAAAGGCGGCGTTGATATTCTCCTTCACATGGCAGGGCATTTCCGCCTCAGACTGCCGTCGTGCTGGCGTTAACCCTCTGCAATGGTTCTTCTGCCGGCAATTGCTGCAGGACATTGACGTAGGTGTAGGTCTCCCCCAGGTAATTTTTCAAGACGACTTCGGTGCCGAGACTCTGCAGATAGTCCGGCAGGATCGGAATTTTGCCGCCGCCACCAGGTGCGTCGATGACGTAGGCCGGCACACCGAGGCCCGAGGTGTGTCCGCGCAGGGCTCGGATAATCTCGATCCCCTCCTCGACGCTGGTCCGGAAGTGGTCGGTCCCCTGGACCATATCGGCCTGGTAAATGTAGTAAGGACGAACGCGGATGGTAAGCAGCCTCTGCATCAGGCGCTTCATTACTGTCGGATCGTCATTGACGCCGCGCAGCAGGACTGTCTGGTTGCCGAGTGGAATGCCGGCATCGGCCAGGCGTGTACAGGCCTTGGCCGAGGTCTCGGTTATTTCATCCGGATGGTTGAAGTGAGTATTGAGATAGATCGGCTGGTGCTTGCGCAATACGCGGATCAGCCCCATGGTGATGCGCTGTGGCAGGACCACGGGAATGCGGCTGCCGATGCGGATGATTTCGATGTGTGGGATCGCGCGCAGTCTCGTCAATATCCAGTCGAGCTTTTCGTCAGAAAGGAGCAGCGGGTCGCCGCCGGAGACGATAACGTCGCGGATCTCGACGTGCTCGCTCAGGTAGCCAAGGCCGCTCTCGATGGTGTCGCGGTTGACCAGCATGCTCTCGCCACCGACCTTGCGCTTGCGGGTGCAGAAGCGGCAATACATGGCACATTCAGAGCAGACCAGGAACAAAGCCCGGTCCGGGTAACGGTGCACCAGGTTGGGCACCGGGCTCTGGTTCTCTTCCTCGAGCGGGTCGGCATAACAGACCGAGTCGTGGACTTCCTGCTCGGAAGGAACTGCCTGTCGCCAGATCGGGTCGTCAACCTCCTTGATAAGCCCCAGGTAGTATGGGTTGACCCGCATCGGGTACTGCGCGGCAACCTCTTCCAGAGGTTGCGGGTCAATGCCGTACCTGCGAGTCAGGTCGCCGGGTTTGGTGATGCTTGCTTGCAGAAGTTTCTGCCATGTTTCCATCGCTGATGTTCTCCTTTGTCTGCGATTAGAAGCGTTTGACGTAGGTCAGGCGGTCGTCGCCGGGCTTGTAAAAGTCGCGGATACACGACTCTTCAATGTAGCCCGCCTGTTCGTAAAACGACCGGGTTCGCAGGTAACCCCCCTGCGAGGAGGTCTCCAGACAGAGCATGCGACCGCCGCGCTGGCAGACCTGGTCTTCGACATGTTTCATCAACCGTCGGCCGACGCCGCTCCCCTGGGTGTCCGGATCGACGGCGATCCAGTAAAGATCGTAATTCCCTTCAGTCAATGGGACCGGGCCGAACAAAACATAGCCGGCAACGCGGTCGCCAATATCTGCCACGGCGACCTCGTAGTCCTGCTGCAGCGGGTCGTTGGCAACGGTTTCCAGAAGTTCTACTGCAACAGCTACCTCGGCATCTGTGAAGGCCTTGGTTGCCGTCAGAATTTCTTCCAGAACGGGGATGTCATCGTGTCTCAGTTTGCGCATGTTCGTAACCTTAGTTTTTCCTTTTGCTGGCAAGGGCCAGAATGCGGGCTATCAGCTGCTGGTAGGTCATATCGGCCTCGCCAGCACTACGGGCAAGACCAGCCTCGGGGCTGATGTCCGGGTTGGCATTAACTTCCAAGATGTAAGGGATACCGTCGCGCAGACGAAAATCAACCCGCGCGTAATCGCGGCACTCGAGGAGCTTGTAGGCCCGCAGGGCGACGTCACGCAACAGCATCTCTGTCCGTATCTTGAGTTGCGCCGGGCAGACCGGTTCGGTCAGCTTGTACTGCTGCGACTGCTCCAGCCATTTCGCCTCGTAGCTGACGATCGGCTGGGCCAGATCGGTGTGAAACTTGATTTCGGAGAGCGGCAGCACGTCGTGGGGGCCGTTACCGATGATTGCGGCGTTGATCTCGCGGCCTTCGATGAACTCCTCGACCAGGGCCCCCTGGCGGTAGGTCTTATGCACGTAGTCGATGCGGGCAAGAAGTTTTTTCTCGTTGCCGACCACGCTTTCGTTGGATATCCCCTGTGAAGCATCTTCCCAACGGGGTTTGACGATCAGTGGATAGACCATGTCCTTGACGCGTGAATAATGCTCCCCAAGCTTGACCAGGCAGTATTTGGGTGTCGGCAGCTGATGCTTCGAGAGAAGGTCCTTGGTGCGGGCCTTGTCTTGGGTCAATCCGAGTGAAAGGGGCGGTGCACCTGTGTAGGTGATTCCGAGCAGGTCGAAGAGCGCGGCGACGTGCATCTCCTTGCGGCTGTCTCCCCAAAAGGCTTCACAGAGGTTAAAAGCGATGTCAGGTTGCAGGCGATGCAATTCGGCGGCGAAAGCGGCAACATCTTTGCCCATCGCAACCAGCTCAGGTTTGTGGCCGAGCTTGGTCAGGGCGGCCGCCACCGAATGGGCTTCGTGCTCGGCACCCTGTTCGGCGATGCGGTCAATCACTTCACCATG